>Ga0099826_10003495_pt1 | contig 10688 bp, 3 predicted proteins | sample Mtrugardesep15_FD_76830 | JGI IMG/M metagenome (GOLD analysis project Ga0099826, IMG submission 76830) | Root nodule microbial communities of legume samples collected from California, USA - M. trunc garden sep15 | ecosystem: Host-associated > Plants > Roots > Nodule | place: USA: California...
CTCTATATGGTTTGTATAATTTTTGTGTCTATGTTTTTAATTAATATTGGTTGAGTTACATATACCTAAATATAAAAATTCTACATTAGACCCGTGCGTCGCACGGGTCGGCGATCTAGTAACTAATAAAACTCATGTTTTGGTCCCTCAAGTTTGCCTCCGTCGGTCAAATAAATCCTCACTGTTAAGTTTAACCCTCAAATATCTATGGTGGACCAACCTTAAGAGTAGTCTACCATAGACTTCATTAATTTTTAAATTTTAATTGTTTGATCTTTTTTAAAAAAGGCTACCATTGGATTAGGAAAGGCTACTTTATCTTGTAATGATCCAACAACAACTACCATTGGATTAAAAAAAAAGCTACCATTAGATTATATTTCTCTTTCTTCATCTTCTTCCTTCTCTTCATATATCCAACATCATCATCATCACTCACTAATAAATAACCCAGATTTTTTTTTCCATAATAATATCAAAATTGATGATAAATTCTTTTTGGATTTATTTAATTTGTTTCATCTTCTTCTTCACGTGTTAACAACTGAATTTTATTTCATCTTCTTCATCAAATTTGCAAAATAAACAGAATTCCAAATCCAACTCCCCGAATTTACATTTTCTCGACATGAATCTTCAACCCAAAAGAATGTCTCTCGTGTCTAACAGAACCCAAAAGAATCTTCATTTTCTTGACATGAACGTGGACGAGATTGGACACAAGAATGAGAGAGAGAAGAACAAGGTTTCCAATCAACAACTGTTTTCTAGATCTCTCGCGTGTGAGGTTTTCTAGATCTAAAGTTAAAAATTGTTTTGCTTGCTTCTGAATTTTTCAGATTCTTCTTCCAGGGATGCGAATATGTCTGTGGGAAAAAAGGTTATGAACCTGAGATTCGAATTTCCCAATTTCAATTTTTTTTTTTGGTGTGACTGTGAGATCTATGAATGAAAAAGAAAAATGTGAAGATGGTGGTTTATTGAGTAATGAGAAGAAAGGATTTTGGTGGAAAATGAAGGTCTTTTTTGTTGATGTTGTTGTTGTTGTGTCGAATGAGAAGAATGAAAATCTAACTTTGTAAATTTGGTTGGGTTTGTTAGATCTTGTTGTTGTTGATTGATGATTATGGATTGTTTAAAAAAAATTACTTTTTTTTTTCTTCTTCTGGGTTTGTGTTGATGAAAGTATGAAAATGGTGATGAAGAGAATAAGAGAAGAAGATGAATAAAGTTGAAAAAAAATTGGTGGTGGTGGTGTACAATTAGATATAATAGACATACTTGATCTAATGGTTGTATTTTCAGAAAAAAAAGATCAAACAGTTAAAACTTAAAAAATTAATGAAGTTTATGGTGGACCACGCTTAAGGTTGATCCACCATAGACATTTGGGGTTAAACTTAACCGTCAGGGATTTATTTGACCGATAGAGACAAACTTGAGGGACCAAAACATGAGTTTTACTAGTTATGGGACCAAAATGAAAACTGGTAATTAATTAGATACCCAAATGACCTATTAAGCCTTAAAAAAATGTTCTACAGGACCTCGTTAGCATTTTTCTTTGAACATTTATCTGTTTTTTAGGTTTTGTTTGAGTTTGAAGGGAAAGATAGACGAGGGTTTCAAAAGAAAAAAATAATAATAATAAGTGGAAGAACTAGAAGACATTGAAATGAGAGAGCTTTGGAGGTTTATTATTTTCTTATAAAACAAAATTTTTCTTTTTAGAAAACTCAAAAATTGTATTGGAGAAGAATTCTGAAAGATTTATATAAAATTTTCAAATTTAGTTAATGTTGTTATAATATTATTAAAAAAATCAATCTATGATGGTAATTTCTCTTGAAAAAGAATCTATAGTGGTAACTAAAGACAACTCGAGAATGAATTAAGCTTTCTTATGATAGATAAATTACGACTCATTTAAATTGACCTATTTTTAAACTTATACAAATAAATAAAATTTTATTATTTACATGTTTATCAAGGTAATTAATGAAAAAACAATAAAGAAACTACAATTATCGTTGATCAAAATCTATGAATTCACATAATAACTTATTTATTTACTAAGTTAAAAAATAATTCTAGTGCCATTTACCACAAGAACCAAAAATAATGAAATGACCATAACAACCTGAACAGTAAGGGAATTGAATTGTCTTCACAGATACTTGATCGTTCGTGGCTTCAGTTTAACTCAGAAACCACAGCTTCAGTTTAACTCATTTAGCGTTAAAAGAATTGAGTTAGATTGAGATCATCGAAGAAGATGGAATATCTAGGTATCGATTTGAGTTGTGCAATTGGATCTCTTCGTAACGGAAACATACCTGAAAAAGATTGCTTGCTTCCTCTCATTTCCAAACTCCTCGGTTATGCCATCGTTGCCGCTTCCACCACCGTCAAACTCCCTCAGGCACCAACTCTCTTCTCTCAATTTCTTATGCGCATGCAATACTTCATTTTGTAACTGAATTCTTAGGTTTTATATGTTGTATTCATTAGTTTCGAAGGAAATCTTCATTTTCTGTTAATAAGTATGTTTTGTTCGATAAATGATGATTGATTTTGGTTAAAAGGGAGTATAATTTTTTGTCTTAACCCTAGGAACCTAGAAAGTTAGAATTCGGTCGTAGATAAGTAAAGTCTGATCAATTATTTTTTCATCTAGGGCTCCAACAATAGAGAGAGAATGTAAACATGTTTAGATAAATTTAAGTGAAAAGTGAGTTAAATAATTAATTTGAGGCTAAAAGTTACATTTGGAGGCATAAACTCCAAATTTGAGCTTCAAGTTATGATTAATTTTGGAGGCAAAATCAATTGTAACTATTGTACTCTAGAACACTCAAACATGTCAAATCAATTTTATATGTCTTAAAATTAATTTGTCGTTTGCAAAAATGAATACAAATATGCACTTAATGTTTGCACACTTTGAAATTGAACTAGAATTCGTAATTGTGTTGATATTGTGAAGTGCAGATTTTGAAAATTTTGAAGCATCAAAGTGTGAGAGGACTTAGTATGTTGTCATTTGAGCTTGAAGTTGTTGGGTATACCATAGCACTGGCTTACTGTCTTCACAAAGGCCTTGCCTTTTCGGCTTATGGAGAATTGTTGTTTCTTTTGATCCAAGGTGTGTGCTAATGTTTTGCAATTTTGATTTTGCTTTTTTTTTTGTTGGTATATGTTTTTCATCATTCTTCCATTCAACCATTATGTTATATTATGCACTTTTAAACGGGATTGAGGTGAGTGTTGAATGAGAATGAGATGTAACTAAAAAGTTGACTGAAAAAATAATAGAATAAACAAAGATAATACGACAAAGCAAAAGAAAGGCAAATTTTGGGTGTTTTATTGGAATGCTATCTGCTTGAATTGTTCGGCAGTAAAGTGCCAAGAAAAGCACGAGCCAAGTGTCTTGGTGGATGAGTAGACATGCTAGAAAAGATAAGAAATGGATGAATATATTTGAGAAAAATGGGGATATTAGTACTAGAAACATACAAATTAAAAATTCTCACATAAGATGATTCGGTAGTCGTGTGGAAAAAGGCCAATAGAGATCCCAATAAGGATAGTTCATCATGGGGACACTAGTAGTATAACAAACAAAGGTAGAGGTGGATCAAGTAAACCCTTAGGCTTTGTTTGGGAGTTTGGAGTGGAGGGGAGGTGAGGGTTTTGGAAAAAAGGAAGGAGCAAGTGGAAGAAATAGAAGACATTAGGAGGAGAGGGCTTTGGGGGTTTACAAGTCCAAAGAAGAAACTTTTTCTTGGAAATTGTGCATTCAATGCATTGAAACTTTAAAAAATAACATTTTATACATAAGATTTACAAATAATTTCCTCTTTTGAATCCTTAACAAGTGCCCCCTAATTTTTTATTCATAATACAAAATCCCTCTCATTTGGGGGAATTCAAAAATTGTATTGGATGAGAGTTTTGGGGTTTTGGAGGGTTTATATGATTTTTTTAAATTCAATCTATGTTGTTATATATTCTTAAAATTAAAAATATATTAATCATAAGCATTAGTTTATCATTATCTAAAAAGTTGCTCTTTCAAAAAAATGTGAAAGATTTCTCCATTTCTCTATATATTTTTCACCCCTCAAAACCCTCCCTTTCCCTCCCCTCCCCTCCAAACTCCCAAACAAAGCCTTAAAGGAAACGAAGGTTTTGATTCAAATGGACTTAGTGACATAGGCTGCATGGCCATGTGATCTGAAAGGTCTTAGCTTCTATAAAAGTTAAGCCAAATTTACACCTCAGACTTCATGTGAGATCATTGATTTTTTTCCTGGTTTGTTACACTGCAAGAACTGGCCCATTGACTGTGTTTGAATATTTCTTTTTCAAACATTCTCTCTATTCTTACTTGGTGGAATTGTGTATATATATTACTTTGTCCTGCTGTATTCTGCTGATGATTTTGACTAATTTTACATGCTGAATTGCTGATATTCCTGCTTGTTCGTGAAATATAGGCTGTAGATTATGCAACTTGTACATCTCTTTCTTTTGTGATATATATCTTGTTCTTCCATTTACGTGAATTAGTCTAACTTACTTCGTCCTCTCCGTTTCTGATACAGCTCTTGTATTGGTTGCCATAATCTACTACTATTCTCAACCTATTAGTACAATCACATGGATTCGGCCATTGATGTATCCTACTTGCTTTCTGAAGCACTGAATTTTCATTCTCTTATTATGCAACTTAATCAAATATTCTCAATCATTTCCTTGATAAATTGGTTTTCAGATATTGCGCTGTAGCACCCACAATCTTAGCTGGTAAAATTGATCCTGTCCTCTTTGAGGCCTTGTATGTGAGTAATAACTTTATGTTCAACATGTATTTACTTATGCTGCTGAAATTTTTCTCCTATTGTGTCTGCAGTATTCATCTGTCAATTCATGGTGTCGAACGTTTTAGCCTTTATTTTATAATAATTAGTAATCTATTAGGTTCTTTATGGCAAATATTTTTTTGTTCGAATATGATCTTTTGCAGGCATCGCAGCATGCAATATTTCTGTGTGCGAGGATCCCACAAATATTCCAAAACTTTTCTGTAAGTAGAAACATGGAGGGCTGTTTTGTATTCATGCTATATTGTGTTGGAGAAAATACCTAGTTGTCATGAAATTTATGAACTTATTTGTTTTCTAGTTTTTACATGCATATATGATACTTGATTCTCCAGTCAGAATAGCTACTTTTTCCCTTTAAAGCAACTAGTAAATGAGTTATTTTGTTGTACAGTTAATGATGATCTACTTGAAACTAGTAAGAGACGTGGTTGTCAAACTTTGGAGTTAACAAATACAATCATACAAGTTTCCAGCTCATTATTAAAATTGAGCTAACTTGCTTACAAAATTGTTGTGTAAATTTGGGTAGCCTCACATAGAATCACGAATTTACAACATAATGGTTATTTCTCCTGATACTAGCCTAAATTTCATGTTTTACGAAAACCCCCAAATGAAACGATAAGGCTCCAGTGCACAAAACTTCAATCTCATCTCTTGTGAGTTTTAGCACTAAACTCCACGAATGTATCAACGCGAACCATATGCAAAGGAGGTGAATGATGTTGTATTGAGTTTCAACCCCATAGCTCCCAGCATAAACGAAGTGAATAAGAGAAAGCATGAACAAACCCATCTTTGCAAGTTCACAATAAATCCAACTAGCCAACAAAGTCAATGCCCTGATGAGCTGATAGTCTGAAACCTAGCTCTACTGAGATAAATCTAGCTCCAACTAGGGGAATTCGGTCCCATCGTTATTTGTCTCAGTAATTTTGAACGTTTGTCAATTTGTACGTTAATTTTGAACTTAGTACATTCTTTTGCATGCTGAATTGTCAAAATATCTTGTAATTTGTGAATTTGTCCATCATATTTGAATTGGTCTGGTCTGGTCATGTGGTTAGAATATTTATTTGAAGGTTGAACAAACTACTATGTACATACTGTTAAATTATGTTTTTGATATCGTGATAAATGCTTTAAAAGTTATTTTTGTATTAAGTAAACCCTTCCAAATTTACAAATTGAGTCTGTGTATATTTCATGAGTTTGTGTAGACCCTTGAGTTTGACAACATTGATTACATGACAAACATGGTTTCTATGTATGCTGTGTTGCCGTTCTATCTGTATTTTGAAGAAAACTAGGAGCTTGTATTCCTCTTGTAATGATAGGCTAGAATTCTGTCAACTTTGTTAATGTGGATATGCTGAATTTTTCATATTTTGCCTCGATGTTCATTGTAGATTTGTTTATTTTTTTTTTACAAAATGTTTCAACTAATGAAGTATGTCAGCAATTTGTTTTTCACTGTTCTTATTTGTCACTGGTAACTCTGGTTTGAGCAGAATAAAAGTACAGGGGAGCTCAGCTTCTTAACTTCTTTTATGAACTTTGGAGGCTCAATGGGTAAGCCAGTAGATCTGTAATACAACTTAGGCTACAGTTTTCATTTGTTGGAATGGATTACTAATTTTTTTTGCTTATATTTGCTGCAGTTAGAGTATTCACCACCATCCAAGAAAATGCCCCAAGAAGCGGTATCCTTTCTTAATTTGTTTTCATCATCATTTCTCTTGTTTTGGTCATTGTCATCAGTGAATATTAAATCAGTTTTTGGTGTTAATACTAATAGTTGCACTTAAGAAAGTAAGGACCTATTCGATTTTTGTGTATAGAAACATTTATTTGTTTTAAAAACCAAAATATGTTCGCAGGATGTCCCTCCCTCTCTCAATTCTTCTGCAGAAAAATGGAACCAATTTGAAAATATATTCCCCATTTGCCTCATTTTTTATTCTCGTTCTGTGGTATTGTGTTCATGAAATTGCTATCTTCACCTATTCTTGGCTTGATAACTTTGTTTCCATCTCACTGAAGTTACCTCTAACTCTTCTGTGCAAGACAAGTGGGTCCTCCACCCCTCGTGAAATTACACTTTTTTTGTGAACTCTTTAGAAATTAAGCTTGAGAATCCCAACAATACGAGGTTCTTTTTCTTTATGTTCTATGGGTTCTCACACTTAGATTTTCTTAACTTTTCTTGGCCGTAACTGTTTTTCTGATTGTAAACCAAAAGGTGTTTTAGTTGGTCCTGATAAATAAGAACTATCTGATTTTCATGTTTGATTTATATTTTTGGGGAATGGTTTTCATGCTTGGTATTGGCAATTGAAAAAGATAGTAGATATTGTTAACTTTGTTTACATCAGAACAAGAGTTCCTGTCTGTTTAGTTTAGATTTCTGTGGAAGCTAATGGGAAAAAATCACATTCCAATTCACTTTCTACCAAATCAAAGAATGGTAGCCTCGGTCAAACTTAAGTTTAAGAGCCTTCACAATTCCATAACAGACAGGCACATTTTGTGATTTTGGAAAACTGGTTCTAAAAATTATTTTCCCATTCACATTCCCCCTTTCTATGAAACTGTTCTTAAATCTGCATTTGAAAATTAGAAGACAAAACTAATCAGACTACTATTTGTGGTTGAAGGGTAGAGTGAAACACTTTGTATTTAGTGTTAGGATTTGGATACTCATATTTTTTTGGTTGAAAATTTAAATTGTAGTTTTGGGAGGGAGAGAGAGTAAGCATTCTATTGCAAGATTTATGATCCCCTATACCAGAAAACATAGATCGCTATTTAAGGGAATTTGTGTATTTCCCTCTAAGAAAGGAAACTCGTTTTTCTTAAGGATGAGTTTATGGAGAACTTTACCTCTTGTTCATTAGTTTGCCAGAGATGCTTAATAATTATCTTTATCAAGTCATATTCATATACAGATCTCTTGGATGATCTAATGAATAAGATAGTAGATCACTTGACAACTCAAGCTCTCTACAGACTAGCTCTTCTTTATCCTTATGAAGCAGTTCATTTTTTTATGCTTATATATACCTGTGTAGATGTTCTACATTGTAAACTGTAAAGTCCTAATATGTACTCAGAAAGTGATTATTTTTCGGCAGTTCCCATTTCATGTTTGTTACCACTATTGAAAGCACTTACATAACCAAGTTTTTATTGTTCTATTATTTCAAAACAAACTTTTGGGATTTTTTCTGCTTAGGGATCTGGCAATTTTAATTAGTAAACCTGTTTTTTTGGAAAATCAAGTCTTCCATCTCTTGATTTACAATGTTCTGGGTACATTTCAGTCTTTTTGACATTTATGTGTATATAATATAGTACATTTATTCTTTAACTGTTATATATTGTGACTGTTTCCTTAATTTTATTGAAGTTCTACTGGGCTATGGAATTGGCGTTGCAACGAATTTTACAATCTTGAGTCAGATAGTGATGTACCAAAAGCCTCAGGCTGCGAAAGAGAAGAAAGTGAAATAGAAAAACTATATGGAGTTCTCCATATTCCTTCATCCTGTTCAACTCTCAACAGGCTGCTGCGTGCACAGGCCATACACAGAATTTTATCAGTCTTAAATTAACCCACTGAACTTTACGGATTTTCATGTGCTGATGGGTGGACCATTTTATGGTAGCCAAGGGTGCATAAGTAACAGGTGTTTGTTGTCATTTTATTTTAGAACCTGTAATTCTTATGCTTGATTATTTTGTCGTTTTCTATCACGCGATAATTTTAAAGATGCCTGCTGGTTTGTTGGAAGAATATCTTATCGTTCTTGATTCTCTTTATATGGCTATGTGATTTATTACTTATTCAAGCTAATTGGTCCTTGTGGGATGAATCAATTTAGCAGAGTAGAACGGAAGAGCTTTTAGTTGTGCTCATAATAAAGGTAGTATTTCATTCACATGCTTTACTTACGGGTGAGAAATTTTCTGTGGGAAGAAAAAAATGTCATATTATTACGAAATTATATTCATATCATAATTTACTAAATTTTCTTTTGGTGAAATCATAAATTTCTTTTGAATGTTTAGAAAAACAATCATGTTTTTAGAATATCTAACAGAATCGTACATGGTTTTTTTTTTTTTTTTAAATCAATGCATATTTCAATTTCTTAAAAAAAAAAACTTGGCCTCTTAAATTAGGAAAATGAATTTGGATCTGCCAAACTTTGCAAGCATTAAGGGAGGAATGAAACTTGTTCGCAGTGCAAAAGTATTCTATGAATATTCTACTGTCATCAAAGAGGGATACATTCCACCAAAAAAAAAAGAGAGATATCAATCAAATTTCCTAACATCAGACCTATATATAGCTATCCTTATCATCAGAAGGATGCAGTTTGCGAGCAATATGCTTTTATTTTGAAGGAGCGAGGAGACAAAAGACTGGGCCAATTTGCAGACAAAAGACTGGGCCAATTTGCATTCAACGTGTTAGACTCAATTTACAAAAGCCAAAACAAGAGCTGTACTATGTTAATATTAACAATCAAATTTGTAATTGAAAATGCTCTACCTCTCTAGCTCAAAGCATGTCATATCACAATTGTGACTGAGTCAATAGTGACCGAGTCAAATGTACAATAGATCTTTTGTTGCCTCTCAAAGCATCTCCAATGGAGAGCCCTTGACAAGTATCTCAAGAGCTTAATTAAAATATGTATATATGAAAAATAAGAAGAGATTAAAATTAAAAGATGGATCTCTATGTGCAATCTCAAAAGCTGGTTGCTGAACATTAAAAAATGAATTTATGTGAAAAACTTCCAGTTATATAAAAACAAATACAAATGAGGATAGAAAAATTAAAGATAAAAAAATAAATGAGGTTAATTATGAGTTATTTAAATGCAACCCATTTAACTCCTCACTATTAAAGAACCTTTCAAGAGTCATACACATTTGAATGTAGCATGCACCCAATATATAACCTGAAAAACAGATATCCTGCCATTTACTACCAAACATCTGATACAATACTGTAGTCTGATGAAACATAGATACAACAACAATCATAAATCATACAAAAACCAAACAACCTTAACCTCTATGATCCTATACACACTGTTGTTTCCGGTCCTTCAAATCTTGGAATCCAGTCAAGAGACGAATCAAACAAACAATGTATAAATCTACGAAGGATGAGTAGGAGGAAAAATGTCATTGACACTTCAACCGTGAAGATTCAATTCAAAATGCAATAAACATCACACGGCATAAATATCAAATGTTAAGTACAACATATAGAAAATCAAATGATACAGGACAATAATTATATTGAAAAATGGTCAAAGACATCAAGCTTCCTTATGCTCTTGTCTCTAACCATGGCGGGCACTAGTGCTACCACCTGACCATCTTCTCAAAGTGCTAGCCACAATTTTCCTCCCGGTCAATAGCCCTAACCTTTGCTTGAATGAACTCGATCGAACAGTACTTCTTGATGCAATATTTGCCGATGTAGATGCTGCAGAGCCGTGCATTGAAGGAAATTCAATCCCATTGTCCTGTGCTCCACCATCACTAGCACTAGCATCCTGAAGTTCTGCTTCGACCGCGTCCAAATTAACAGCAACAGAAACCCTAGTGACCCTCAACCAATCCCCACCTTCAGGAGTAACACCCTTACACTTCTTAACCTTCACTTTCACCAAATTGGGACACCCATTTGCCAAGGCTTCCATCCCAAGATCAGAAACAGGACAACTCTTAATGCATAGTTTCTTCAAAGCCAAACACTTTGCAGCAATGCAA
>Ga0099826_10003496_pt1 | contig 10687 bp, 9 predicted proteins | sample Mtrugardesep15_FD_76830 | JGI IMG/M metagenome (GOLD analysis project Ga0099826, IMG submission 76830) | Root nodule microbial communities of legume samples collected from California, USA - M. trunc garden sep15 | ecosystem: Host-associated > Plants > Roots > Nodule | place: USA: California...
GCCATTTATGAATTATGGAAGTGGACAACAAAAACAGAAGTTATGAGAAAGGAAACCACCGAGAGTGACAAGGGTAAAAATGGAAAAGTAAGGAAAAAACACTTTCTTCACTATTTCTTCGCATATGTGAGAAGAGAGCTAAAAGTGGTGGGACCCACTTATTTGGTCTCTATCTTCTCTATTTCTCTCCTCAACCAAACACAGTGAATGTAGCATTTCTCTTGTATCTCTTTCTCACTTATTTCTCTCTCTCATAAATCACCTCTACCAAACACAGTGTAAGGGTGTATTTGGAGTGGAAGAGAAGTTGTGAAGAGAGAAAGTGGTGAGAGAGAGTATGAGAAGAGAGAATTATGTGAGAAATAGAGTAGATTTGATGTATTGTTTAGTAGAAGAGAGATTGAAGAGAAATAGAAGAGAGAGAAGTGTTGATTACTTTCAAAAGTATTAAAATACCCCTCAATTTAGAAACCTTATAATTTTTTTATAAAATCTAATTGATATAACTAGATTTTTAAACTAATTTTTATCAATTTAAGGTAATTAAGTAAACTATTATATTTAATCAAAATTAACATTGAGATATCTCCCTCAAAAAAAAAAAACTTCGAGATATCAGTCAAACAATTTGTTATAAGACATAAGCAAATTATTGTTTGATTAAATATATTAACAATGTTTGTAAGATAAAAGAAAAAAATTAAAAAAACAGCCAACAATTATATGAATTAATCGCTCCTTCAGGAAAAAAAAAAGAATGAATTAATTGTTAGTATTTTTAGTAGTGAATTAATGGCTGGCTATTAATAGCTAGTTATTCTGACACAAGAACAAAATCTAAAATAGGTATAAAAAAAAAATTAAAACAAAAATTAAAACGTAATTCAGGCTATATGGCGGTTTGTTCTTGCTTTAAATCAATTTATAATTCCCAGCATTATGTAGCAATCAGGACTGACTTAAAAAAACAAAGAAATCAAAGCATGGGCAATAATGTAAATTAACAAATAAATCAGCCGTTCTTCTCTTTTCTTCGCAGTGGAGGGAAGAAAGCAAAGAGTGAATATTTTATCTTTGCTATTTCTCTCTCTTCAACTTCTCTCCTGTTCCAAACAGAAGAAAACCCCTATCTCTTCTCTAATTCTCTCCTTTATTTCTCTCTTCAGTATTTCTATGGAAACAAACAGAGTGTAAGTATTGTAGAGACTAAAATCTAGTCAAGAATAAGAAACAGGACAAATATCGCTACAATTTTATGTTTTTTTTGAGAAATAAAAAGAATAAAGTCTTGAGGAAAAAAGATTATTTGAATGCGTACCATGCTTGGATTCTCCGTCCATGAAAAAATCTTTGATTATAAACCATTTTGATCGAAAGATTGCTTGGATGAATGTAGATAGAGTACATCCCTTCATTTCCTTTGAAGAATTAATCTAAAGGCGACTTTGGTGTTTGATTGAATGGAGGTTTATGAATCATAGAAATCAACGAAGTTCTACGAAACAATTCATCATCGTTCATATCATACATAACTACTGGAATCTTCAAATAATCCTCCAAACTATTTTGATTGATCGAAAATTTTGTTTGGTTATTTTAATAATGTGATGATGTTGAGTTGTTGGATGAGATTGGAGGAGGAGAAAAATGAAAAGGTGCATTGAAGCTAATATGTGAATTTTGGAGTTGTTGCATTTGAGAGTTGAATGTAAATATTTTGGCACAAAAATGAGTGTAATACCAACGAGTAAACAACAACAACAAAAAAAAGCTAGCTTAAAAGTCAAGAAACTACGGGAATATAGTTTAGCAATGAAATTTTTTAGATACCAGGTTATGCTTGCTTTGTTGATACTTATTGTTCTCCATGGTCATGGACATATGGAGAAAAAAATGAAAAAAAATATGAGAATTGTTAATACTTATTTTTCTTTCTAGAAGAACATGGGACAATTGCTCAAAAAAAAACTATGGGAAAGAAAGATAAAAGTTGTTTTATCACAAAAAAAAAAGTTTAATAAACCTCTTCTTTGTTGGTAAATAAACTTGTTCTTCGTTGGTACGCCGTTGTTATTCTCTCTTCTGCATTTTAACAGTGTTCCGCCGCGATTTTCAGTTTTCGTCTCTAACTTGCCGTAATCTTCGCTATTTCCTCCTTTTTACAGTGTTAAGACTGCATTGAAGATTCACGGAGACGATTGAAATCGATGAGAGTGTGTTTGGTGGTGATTAAATTAAAGATTGTTTGTTTGGTGGTGTTTGAAGATTGTTAGTATATGTGTTAGTGATCGTTGGAGGGATATTGTGTTATTCGTTGTTGTAAACATTCTATTGTCACAATGTAATGTCAAATGCTATAAAAGATATGTTATAGCAGTAATTAACATCGTTGCTGTTATTGATTGAAAGCTTGTAACAGTGTGACGGCGGCAGCGGCGGGCAGTTACGGCAGCGGGGCGACGGAGTAAGGCTGAGTAGTGGTGAATTAAGTTTGAGCGTGTTTTGTTTCGACGGAGAAGAGAAGATAAATCGTTTCTATTTTTTTAATTAAAAATAACTTAATTTGCAAATTTAAAATATTTTTTTGCCACGTGTTATCAATCCGTTCAAAGTACATGACAATAAATGGATTTTAATAATTGGAGTTGATCTACACTCCCCTGCGTCCCTATATGTAACCCGTTTGCTTTTTTCACATTTTTTAAGAAAAATTGTTGGTGTAATTAATGTGTTTTTTTTTGTGTTAATATTATCAAATTGTCTTTTGTTTGTATGTGTATTAAATTTGACTTTTCAAATTTCAAGACAAGTTAGTAGTATTAATTAAGGGTATGTTTAGAAAAAATAATAATAAATGCATCTAGTAATTTGAAAAAGGGTTTACAATTAAGGAAAAAATAAAATAAAATGAATACTTAGATATAGGGACCGGAGGGAGTATATTAAACTTTGCTTAAAAAAATGTTGTATCTATTAATTAAATTAGAGTTTTCTCTTAATTGTTGTTAAACATGGATCTTTTCATCATAATTGTTGGAAATTATGGTAGTGAAGTTCTATACTAAAAAACAGTAGACATTTAGAATAATACTAAAGGAAGTTTTGATAATTTCAATAGTTCGAAATCTCTTGTGATACAAGATTTAGGAAAGGAGTGTCCAAAAAGGTGTTATATGAAAGATTTGACACCCCCACCATAAAAAATTAAAATATTTTCTCTCCTTCTCTCCAAAGATCCCAAATCAATCGGACCCTTGCAAACAGACAGAGAGAATGAAGTAAGGGTGTTAGGAAGACCTTAAAAATAGTTGGGGTGGGGGGGGTAAAAAAATGTGAGTGAAGAGTTAGTTATCTTGTAGATAATAAATGGTACATCACATTATATAGAGAAGATGGACAAGAAAGTTGTTTGTGCAGGATGTATTTTTTTCTCATACTTTGTGTGTTGTTCGAAGTTTGTTTCATTTCATGTGCTAGTTTGATTCTTAGTTGCAAAAATTGGCTAAGAAAATTTTGGTGTAGAAAACGTGTGTTTTTAAAAAATGGATTGTTTGTGACACGTAAATGAAAACAATGTTTAAATATGATTTTTTTTTCTTTTCATAAATGTGTTTTTTCTAGTATCTTTATTATGTGAGAATATTAGATTTTAAAAGGTAACCACGATTACAAAAATCATAACTTATGTATGATATCAGAGCTTAGGTTGTGGATACCTTTATGACTTTACAAAAATCATGACTTACGTATGATATCAAAGTTTAGGCTGTGGATATCTCAATGTCTTTCTTCGAAGCTATTTTTAGATTCTGATTTAAAAAAAAAAATGTAACAGGAGATGAAATACTTTTAAAAGCGATTATTCATTTAAAAAAATAATTTTTTTTTCTTCTTAAAAAAGCTATAACAAACTCTAAATTGGACCTTCCCTCTTATAATATTAAGATACACGATATTCATTCCTAGTTTCATTTCAAGCAATTTCTTCTACATCAAGTAATATAAATTATAATGGCTTACTTGTTTACCAAATCATTTTATAACTATTTGGTCTTTGCCCTTTAATCATATTGATGGCTGGAAAACGATCTTTCTGGTGGTAAAAGGCCAGCAAACCCAACAGCATGAGTAGGAGAAGGACGAGTTTGGTTTGGCCAAGCCATGACATGAAGCTGAATTGTCTCATATTGGTCTATTGCAGAAATGAGAAGGTCCTTAATTTCAGCATGGTCGCAACAATGTACAAGACCTTCAGAACAAACGCTCGTTGGTATAGTGTTCTTGTCATCCAACCGCGAAATCACGAGAAGGAACCCGTTTGTAGTTGCTTCTTCATGGAGCTCTCTTAATCCACCACGATCCGCTGACGTGTCCTTCATCACTGAATAGATGCACACAAAGCCCTGCATAATGTATGTGATTTGGAAGCAACGTTTTATAAAATTTAGTTGCTTAGAAGTTGCTAAGGATTTTAATCATGTACCTCTTCAGTTCGTTTGATTTCCATTCCGAAGCGTGCTTCATTGGGTTGAGGGATCAATTCTATTGGAATTTCTTCTAGTCCAGGTAGAAACCATAATCTTATACCATGAATTATTTGGTTTGTGAAATGGATTTGTTGGTTGCTAGAGAGACTACTCTTTTCCTGTGTTTGTGTAGTGGTAAGGTTGAAAATGTCTCTATTAGTTCATTCCATTGAAAAAAGAAAATAAATGCATATCACAAAGAAACCTAAAGAAAAAGTAAACATACCAATGTGGGTGGAATAAGTTCAGTTTGGACATTGACAAAAACAAGAGGGACACCTGAGGAAATTGCTGCACTAAACCAGGTCATGCACCTAGCTGTGGTGGTATTGATGCAGTGCTCACTGACTAGTGGCATGAATAGAATAGAGCTTACAACTGAAGAGGTTTGGTGAGGCAGATAGGTACCTACTTTCATCTTCCAGTCATATTTTATCGCGTCTTCGTGGAATCCTCTTGCTTGTATGTGCATTACTCTCCTTGTCATTACTGCAAAAATTGAAAGAAGAAATGTGTCTTTACAATTTTAATTGCTGGTTTGGTTATATTGCAAATAGCAAGAGATTCTTCTTGCGGACAGGAATAAAAAAGTATCTTGAAACTCTTAATATGGTCCCTGGTACATTAAAGAAATTTCAACTCTTACAATAGATGAAATTCAAATTGGAACTTTTGATCTGCATATATGATTGTATAATTTTGGTCTCACGTGTACTAATTGCTCGGGATAGGTTCCCTATTCTGTAATTACAATCAAATTCCTCTATCGCCCGGTTGTCTAATTATGACTGACGCGTAGGTTAATAGCGCTAAAAATGTACAACGACAACGTAGCGATTGAGGGACAGTTGTGACTAGAGGATAATTCGGAGGACTTAATTTGTACAATTGAAACATGAAAAGCGAAAATTGCACGATCCTAATATCTAGAGTGTTGTAAACCATATTCTAGCACATGTAGTTAGTGTGCAGGCTATGTGAGTGTTGTGAATCTCAAGGTAGAATCATATAAAAAAAAAAATGTAGAGAATAAAAATACAATTAAGACTAATGAAAACTTTGTGAATAATAATGATAAAAGAGAGTATCTACCCTGAAGTTCAATACACTGCTTTAATGTTAGATCTGCTAAATCTGCAATATGCCTATGATCTGTTGTGGCTTGGATAGTATACTTCCTTCTAAGAACTGAGACTTTCTGTTGCACAATACATGTCTGCAGTTTCAGCAAACCATCGCCTCTTCTAACCCGTATCCATATAGACTCCACACGTTGGTTGATCTTGCCAAGCTGACAACTAAACTCAGAACTGGTCTTGACCGATACAAAGGATTCATCAGCGTCGTCGACATCATGTTCAGAGAATCCTTCAATGATGTCTCCTGGTAATGGCATGCTCACATCCCATTCATCAGCTACCTCTTGCTTCACTTGTTTCACACAAACAAGTGTTTGATCAGAGGCAGCCATTTCCTCCTAGGGATTGTTTCACTGAAAATTGGGTCCAAACTAGTATCCTAGTAAAATATTATAGTGGCATCTTGAAGTGTGTCTATATGCTTTTAACATATGTTCTCTTCTTGTGGCCTATAAAATATCGTCCTACCAATGTTCTGATAAGACAAATACCAAGAGGCCAAAGCTATGGCCGGCACCAAATTTCTCATCACCGGCTGCAATTTCTTTTACTGTTGATATTTTATTTATATTACAAAATATCATGATCAAACATCTTACATTTTTTTCAAATAAAAAAAAAAACATAATCTCTTAGTTTTCATCTTCTGTTACTTTTACACTTTTGTTTTGAATATTTTTTTGCTAGGTTGGTTTTTTTTAGAATGATAACTTTGCTCCCTCACAATTTTCTCTCGAGTCAAATTTAATCTCCAGCAAAAAATAATTCCTCATTAGTCCTTAACACAATTTTATAGTCCTTTATTCATGACAGAGAGACCAATTTGTTCTTTTATTCATTTTTTTAGGACTAAATTGGTTTGTGAAAACATAAAGAGTCCAATTTGAGTCTTGCAATTTTCTTTTTAGGACTAAATTGCTTGATTCTTGTATCAAATTTTAAGGATTTAATTTGTTTGCGATATTTGTGTGAAGTTATTTTACACATAATGTGTTTAAAAGTACGTGTTTTTTATTAATACCTAAGTTTATATTAATCATTGAATTTTTTTGTGTAAAATCACTTTAGTATAATTTAACTTGTCAAATAATCTAAAATGGAAGAATAAATGCCTTGTTTTATTTTTGGTCGTCTTACATTAATTTCACTGAGCAACTTACATAGGAAAAGAATTGCACAACTTTTGCACCAAGCAACTTTACAAACCAAAATATATACAATTTCAGGTTTTAAAAAATTGCAATATCCCTAGTTAACAACGACAAAATTACAATATCCACATTATCACCACCACCAATTACACTATATATCTACATTATCATCACGACCACCAATCAAGAATGTCTAAAACAATCAACAAAACAATAACAAACAAAAAAAAAAAACCAAGTAATCAGACACAATGTACAAGTTACGAATCAACCAAGTTAACCACTCCTCTTTCTCCATAACAATTGGACACGACGCACTATCACTGCTGCGGCTGTGGTGGCAAGAAGGCGGCGATGTTATACAATGCCGTTGGTGTATGTCCACCACAATGTTCAATCATTTCGTTTTGAAGGCTTTTAATCTCCCCTTCAGTCCTTGCCCTTGCCACTGGATCTTGTCTTTCCAATTGATTTGCTAGTAATGCTATCTGCTTCAAAAGGCTTTTCACCTGTGTTAATTTTAAGACACATTATATTATATTTGCAAAAAGAAATATTAATTTGACACTAAATAAGTATAACACCCAAGAAAGACTTTCACCTTTCTGTGAGGCCATCTGGGTAACCCTGCTTTACGACAAGTTTTTTTGAGAACCGTTGGACATAACTTCACTTTCTCATGACCCGCTGCTTCATCAATAGGTAGGTGAAAGTAATCACATAAATCACTCAATTTCAATTTTGCAGATTTTTTCCTCTGTTCAATACAATAGGGTATACTAAATCAAATTAATAACATAACATGCATGCAATTACGTTATATTCATTATTTATTGTTCAAAACATAAGAGCAGTGTATATAATATTACTTGTTCTGAGAGGTTCCTAAGCGTTCCATTGTCACCCATTTGCTCTTGCTCTTGCTCCATCACCTCATCTGTGAACATAAGAACCATTCAAACTTAACCCAATGTCACATAAATAAAAATGATATTGTTGATTAAACAAATGCAAATACTAAATACAAAAGTACTTTTTTTTCCTTTTTCGTCGTGATTTCCAGGACAAACCTGAACTATTTCGAATAGGACCCTCCATATTAATATCATCAATCCAATCCAATCCAGTGCAAAGAGTCTCATAAAATTCAGACATTGGATCTTGCATAAGAAAGTATCCTGCTAAATGACGTTCCACACAGTACTGTGCCAAGAATTTCTTTATTTCACCAAGGCTTTTCCCACAAAAACTGTTACAAAAGTTTTCAATTATTATTATTTAAATGTGACAATTTTATTCACAAAAAATATATTAAAAAAATTAATGTAGTACTATACTAAGACTTGGAACATACTCAATCATTTGATAAACTGATGGGGCCCCATTAACAGGTATGATCTGATGGTGAACTGCATGTGTAATCAGCCCCAACCTTCCATGAATCTCAAGTTTTTCAAATTTCATACCTACAAATAATTCAAATAAAGATATATATCAAAATAATATAAACATGGACATTAATTTCATATTCAATAATTTTGGCCATATATATGATTAATTAAAAACTAACCATCAGCATGTATGATTTCTCTGAGAACTTGACAACAACTGCAAAAATATGGGGTTTCTGTGGGTGGCCATTGATTAAGTACTCGCATTTCAGTTTGGTTCAACGAAACGGGAATCTGAATTTCAGGTTCACTTTGTTGTTGATTCTCATACATTATTGATGAACTACCACCAACTTCAAGGCTATTTGTTCCAAATGAAAAATTATTATTGTTTTGATCATATTGATCTTGAACCATTGGAACAGAAAATGTTTCATTTGTACTACCATATCCATGTTGTTGTAACATAACATCCGAAAATGAATCAACATTACCATCCCGCCCTTGTTGAATATCATGGTGATTTTCTGGTGCTGCTAAATTGTAAATAAACGGATCATTACTACCACCATGCACTTGTTGAATATCATGATCATTTTCTGATGATTCTAAATTGTAAACAAATGGATCATTATTACTACACTGATTTTGTTGAAGTCCATAGTAATTTTCTTGGGATGATGGAGTGGAAAAAAGATCATTAAAATTACTGACCATTCCAACTCCATGATGATTTTGGTGGGTTCCATTGGGTATATTGGTGTTACTCAAATTGATATGCTGAGTTTGTGGGGACAGTGCAGTGGGACCCACATTGTTGTTATTTTTATCAATGGATAAATCTGCTAGTGATGGGTTACTCATATTGAAGAAACTTGGGTCAATGGAATTTTCGAAGCAGTCGAACATGAGATCTTCATCTTCCATGCTTGGATTCATTTTATTTTTTTCTATTTTTTTTAGTTTACGTTGGTTGAAACAAAATTATGGAATGGTGGTAATAGCAGTAGCGGCGCTAGAAAAAGATAAAAGCGCCGCTACTGATGAAAGTTTAACAGAATTCGTTGGAAGGAAAATGAATAGAATTTTTCTGAATGAGATGGAGATTATATAAGGGTGAAAGAGGTGCAATTGGCGGTTAATTACCGTTTGAAAATGCATGAAGTCTGTTTCAGTTGGGATTTTTGAAAAAACGTGATTATTTGATTTGGGCTTCAGTAACAAAACCAACGTTTCAATTTTTTTTGACAGGCACCACGTTTCAAATTGAATTCGAAAATTTTCAGCAAATAAACCATTGTGTGTGAAAAAAAAATATACGGTAAGTAACGTTAATTTAGACATTTGAACAAAATGTTGATATTCCTTTTTTTTTTTTTATCATCTGTTTAAATAATTTTGATAAAAATCAATTTGTCTCAAGTAAGGTCTTAAATTTGTGGTTTACGAATCTTAACTCAACATGTAAAAATGTCAAAATTATTAGATCGAACGTTATAATTGGAGTTTGGACTTCGACTTCTCTATTTACATGTGTTTTCGTTTCATTTATGTGCGACAAAAATTTGTAACAAATACAAAGAGAAACATATATACCAGATTTGGGTCCAAACATAAACCACATCGGTCACCTTAGAGTAGGACTCCACATTTTTTTATGATACCAAACCACCCATGCCTTGTTTACCCGTGTGAAATGATCATTGTTCAATCTTGTTCGATGTGCTCTGCGTAAGGTTTCCAATTGCCTCATGGACGACATATGAAATATTGAATGTAATCGTATGATCATTGTATTTTTAGAACATCAAAATACATATCATATGCGATAGGATATATGTATTTATCTCTATCTTTTTATCGGTTGTATTTGACATCAAAATTTTGATGATTGAAAAATATCTCTCTTAAAATATATGCTAATTTAGAATAAAATATTGACAAAAGTCATTAGGAATATATAAGAGACAAGAACATCACACTTTTACCTAATATCTTAAGAAATTAGGTGTATGTATCGCGTCTTTTCATAAGAGATTTGCTACTTATATGTTTATTCAAATTTGTGTGCTACTTAAAATTATTGATAGATAAGTCGGCAATTGATATTTTGATTTTGGTTACTGTATTATTGATACGAAGTTTTCATGATAGTTTAATAGTGTTTTATCTTTCAATCGTGGAACTTGTGAGACACATAAGGTAAGTTTTATCCTCCCATTCAAATTTTGTCCATATGTAATGTAAGAGGCATATATAGAACCCATAACCACTTGCACAAGAGGTTAACATAACTCACTACTTAAATTTTTATTGTTTTTAAAAAGTCAAATTAGACCACTGAAATTGATGTTAGGGAGATCGAACATATGATCTTGAGAGTAGAACACTTCAAAATCACAAGCCAACGTCATAGATCAACCAACCACCCTTACTCGGTAAACTAATTCATTGTTGGTCTGTAATTTATATCGTATGCA
>Ga0099826_10003497_pt1 | contig 10687 bp, 10 predicted proteins | sample Mtrugardesep15_FD_76830 | JGI IMG/M metagenome (GOLD analysis project Ga0099826, IMG submission 76830) | Root nodule microbial communities of legume samples collected from California, USA - M. trunc garden sep15 | ecosystem: Host-associated > Plants > Roots > Nodule | place: USA: California...
AGAGTTGTCATCTATTGTGCTTCTATCCGACTTGAGGCTTTAGTTTATGGTTGCATGGAGATAGTACCCGGTTCACTACAAACACACCTTAAATATGTGTTTGATCAGTTAAAAAACAAATGACTAAACATGTTGTGTTTGATTGTAAAACTTTCTAAGAAACTGAACAAACTAAGGACAAAAGACCGAATAAAAAGTGAAATCTTTTTTTTAAAATACCAAAATAACCTTTGTCTAGTAAACACTTTGTAAAAGAAAATAAATAAAATTAGGAAGACATAATAAAATTATATATAAAAAATAATAAAATAAAAAAACAAGTATTATAAATAAAAAGAAGTCGTTTCAACCAAAACGCACACGGCGTTCTTGTCTTCTCTCTCACAGCGACGGACTCGTCAGAAATTGATATTAGAATCAGGTAAGTACCCTGATTTCATCTATCTATGCCGTTTGTCTATTTTCCCATTTTTCCCATTTCTGCTTCTAAACTGTTCGATGAATTGTCTCAATGAAATTCCTCATCTTCCATCTTTGTCTTGCAGCTAATTACTTCCGAAAATGCCTTCCCTTCAAACTTCACTTCCTCCTGAACTAGCCAACAATGCCATTAGGGTAAAATACAACACCCTTTTGTTCAATTCAATGAAAGATTTTTACTTTACTTTTTAATTTGCAAATTTTGGTAGCTGATTAATAATTTTTTTTTCTTCAGCTTTACCGTGAATGCCTACGAAGAGCGAAATATATCGGTCATCGGGTACGTGATTCTTTATTATGTCTCTCTCAATCAGGTTTAGTAGGAGTTGGTTGCTGCAAGCATAGTTTAAATTAAACACAAATTTGACTTTTTCTAGTTATCTGTTTGTTTGCCATAGTGAATTATTTTGAAATTAACCTATCTTGGTGAGCTTATGAAATTAAGCTGAAAACAACTTATGAACATGGCATAAGCTGTTTTCATAAATTCTCCCAAACAATCTCATAAGTGCTTATGAGAGTGGATAAGATCAAATAAGCTAATCCAAACAGGGCCGTAATTGAAATCCACATGTATTTTTACAGTTGGATGTTTAGATTTAGCTAACATGGTAGACATACTCAGATGCTTTGAGTACACAGCTTCATTTACTTGCAGATTATTTTGTTTAAAGGGGGCATGTGGAGGGTAGGAGATATAATGGAGGGAGGAGACGGGAGAGGAAAATAATAGGATAAAACTAACAGACAGTTCTCTACATCTTGTTTGTAATGTTTTCCACTTTTCCTATCACAATTTTACGTTTTAGCAATGTATTCTAGGACATAGTTTATTTAACTCTACGTCGTTACTACCATTCTAATGGAAGTTCACAACTTCATGGGACCGGATTCATTTAGTCGATGATGATGGGATCTGAGATGGTGGACGGTGGAGGACAAGGTGCTAGCGGCTGTGGTGTACTTGTGAGTTGTGACAGGGCTGATGGTTATTTAAAGGGTCCCTTCTGGAGATATCATTGGTGGCAGTATTCATTGAGTCGTGGATGAGGACGAAGATACAAGAGGGTGGACAAAAGAAGAATATGGGGATGATTTCTTCCTTGCATTCTTTTTCATGCCATTACTAGCGTATATTTTGTCTGAGTGGTGCAGCTACAGTTGGCATTGATATTGGGGGAATTAATTATGATCCTGTGACTCCATTTTATCATCTATGGGTTCTCAAAATATGGATCTATTTTAAAATCTTCTCAGTTTGTTCATAAGGATTTTCATGTCTTTTTCAAAAGAGACTACCAGTAGCAGCCAGCCTGTAGAAGACTTATGTGACTTGGAAGTTGGAAGAATGGAATACAAACATTGCTAGCATTGAAAAAGGTTTCGTTTAAAGTAGGAATGCACGACAAGATGTGAATGGAAAACACCCATGCAACCTTCGTTGGTGCTGTAGAAAAACCTTCTTTGACAGAACCTGTGTTGTAGAACTTCTTTAATGAAGGCAACAGCGTAAAGTTTAGGATATCTGACATCAGAAGAATAATACACATGTAAAACCCTGATAGGAGAAGAGTAGGAACGGGAGGTAGCAAACTGTGTGTATGTTTTATCCAAAATAAAATTCCCTTGTTTGGTTGAAAGGGAAGGTAAGCAAAAATAACTTATATTTTATTTTCCATTTTTAGTTTGCGAGCGGAAGAAGAAAATATAAAATTAATTTACTATTATACCTTTAAAGAAGGCGGACAAAGGAAAGAAAGCACAGTGAAAACCTTGACTGATATGACTTCAGAACTAAGGCTTGCACAACATGAAAGTTAAGACGGTCAAAAGAGGTAAAACAATGTAGGTAACTGAAGATTGCTAAATATAACATGTTAAGATAGTTTTTAAAATAAAAATAACTGAAGAGAATTTAGTTGGCACAATAGTTAGTTAAACAATTTTCCTTTTCTATGCTTGTTACACTCTTCATGTATGATTATGGTGCACATTTTAACTCATTCATTTACTCTCCCCGGGGAGGGTGGGCGAAATTCGGAGAAGGAGAATTCTAGTACCTCCTATTTTCTCCAAATTCTAAATTAACTACTTCCATTAATATCTTTTTCTTCCTCTCTGTTCCCTTCCAACAAAATAGTTAGTTAAGCAACCATTTTTTTATGCTTGTTGCACTTCATGTATGACCGTGGTGCACCTTTTCATATTGAGTACTGTCCTTTCAAAAGTTAGTTAATCTGCTGAAGCATTGTACTTGTTATACTAAATATCTATATGTGTGATAAAACTAAGATCTGTGTATTTCCTTTCTGATTCAGCAACATAACACACAGCTTCTTGTTGATATGGTGAGACAACAGTTTAAGAAAAACATGCAGGAGACAGATCCTGATAAGGTTCAAAAGTTAAAGGATGAGTAAGTTTGTGCTCTAATATATATTGCATTTATATTATGCATGTTTTCTAGATTCCTAGTCTGTTCCTTTTTCTACATTGGTTCGATTTTCCCTTCAACTGATGCAATACAATACATTTCTGATGTCTCAATGCACAGAAAGATAGCAATTTTATATTTAATCACTTATGAACAGGTTGGTTATTCCAAGCACAAAATGATATTTTTCTTTTCCTTGTTCTTGTTTTGTAGTGCTGCAAGGGGACTTATAAATCACATACTGTACGAGTCTGAGAAAATTTCTGGTCGTAAATTTACAAAGACTCCTCCTAAAGAAGCTTAATTCGAATAATCCCAGATGATTCAGTTTGTTCATCATTGCTGGGTTTGGCAGATCAAGCATATAGACCTGACGTTCCAAATTTTTATGATGGTTGTATTAAATTGTTGAAATAAAAAAAAGTTGTGGAAAATTGCTCAGTTGCTTTCTCTGTCTGCTACTCTTTTTCATATCAATAGTGCTTAAGTTTTTTATAACCATTTTCTTTCTAGTTTCTGGCAAATGTTTCAGTGTCTCACTAATTCATGGTTTGGCAGTTAATGATTCCTAAATTATGTCTTCTTGTGGCTGATTATTTTGACTTTTGTATCAGTGTAGAGCTAATAAACCTGGGAAGGAAATACTAGAGATTAGTCAATTTATCGTTTTCAAATTATGAAAGGTAGAGCAAATTAAATGCAGTTTGCATATAATTTCCCTTTGGAAAAGATGATTTTTTGAAATAACATAATTAAATACGATAAAAGTTGGTCTTTTTTGTTTAAAATTTGGGACAAGAAAAATGAGTTTTTTTTTACTTATAATTTGGGGCGGAGGGAGTATGTACAAGACCTATTGTAACAATCCGTGCACTAAATTATATTGTAGCAATCAGATGTTAAAATAAGCAAGGGGCATTGACACCTTTGATGGCAACCCTTGTATTATAGGCCTAAGTTCCAAACAAAAACCGTATATCAGTGTTCAACCACTTTCCTTATTCTCACATGCTAAAGGGTTCTCTCCCAACACCTTTAGGACCACCGGATTAGGGTTTCCTTGAGTTGATTTACATTAGGGATGTGTATTTTATCTGGTAACCTTGGAATTTGGAAGACTTGTAAACTCTTTTGATGGTGTTACAGTGAAGCTTATCACCTTTGGACTGCAAATTCATATGACCTCACCCCGGCTTGTAGTGATAATCTCATTTAGAATCTCTCCATCTACAAAGGAAGCTGTCCTACTCAACTCCCCTTCCTGTACATATAAACATGCAACGAAAACAGCCTTAGCATGGATTGACCCCATATTAGTTTTGCCAGAAGCGAACACGAGAAAAAGCTTAGTTCGTATAGAAATCTAAATCATTAAAGTGCTGCTTCAAACTATTGATATCAATGTCATTTATATTTCATGTTTATATATAATCTGAACCTTCATTTATTTATTTTAGCCAAGAAACCCTTGATATTAGCTACGGTATTAGCAACTTACAACAGATGGTGAGAATGGTAATGCTGGGACCTCTTCATATTCTGCAGCATCTAACTCTTGAAGGTGTGCCTCTTTGAAGAACTTGGGAAGGATGTATTGTCTTACGGGAACCAGAAGCATGATCATCAATGGGAACAGAACACCGACGATTGGAACCCAAGTGATACCAAAACAAACAAGCAAGTATACAGTCTGGAAGAGTGTAAATACTTCAACTATCTTGAAAGGTACGATTTCCATGTAACTTGCATGGCATTCCTCCAGAACTCTATAGAAAAACATCAGGTTAGAGAACCACTCAACAAATTTTCTGAAAGAAAAGAAAAGGAGCCAGGAAATGGCGTGAAAGACAATACCTGTATCTTTTGCTCGACGCAGTAAAAATAAATAAAATTCGTTCCCAGAACTGGTTGCCAGGTAAGTTTTCAATAGCCATGAGAGAGAGAGAGGGAGAGAGAGGGAGAGAGAGAGAGCATAAGCAATTATCTTTTTTCACCCCACAATATGAGGTTAGTCCAGTCACATTGCATTTCCAAAGGATTTTTCACTATAATCACACAAGATTAAAACTGCTCAAACACGCAATTTTGAGACTTCATGCCTCACAAAAGAGGATTAATAAAATCAGAGTTTACCAATAGATTTATATGTGTTTACTTTTTATACTCAAAGAGTGGTAAACGAAACTTAATTGACACTAGGAAATTCTAAGATATAAAGTTTGTAACAATTTTCTAAGTGTTTGTGCGCTTTTGAATTTGACAGAGTTTCGACACTTGTGAAATATGTATAGTCTATATAGTTCTTCAAACTGCTCAGGTCATTATATAGGAGAGAAATGAGAGAGTCGTTGGTTGAAGAGTGCCAACGCACTAATTTTTTTGCTTGGAAAGCTTTGGATCAGTTTTGAAAACTTTGCCTCTAATGTTACATTTTCTTTGCTATTGAAGTTCTTTGTTTATTTCTGCACATGGTCAAAATAAGACAAACAATTAGATCAAAACATTGAAAGTGACGTTCATTTAGAAGAAAACAAAACTGGTCAGAGTGTTGACTGCTATCGTGCCCATCAAAACAAGTTTCCTTCAGAAATTGCTTTCATCAGAGTCTTAAATGTTAAATGTAACTTCTGATCGTAGCTTTTACTTTTTGTTGACCTTTCTTCTGACCATCTTCTAAGTCTTCAAAAGTCGTTTTAGCCTTTTCTGAGTACCAAAGTGCTTTTCTTTGAGTTCAGAGCCTGATGTATCAGAACCAAAAACTTGACTTTGAAATCAGAATTTAATTCTATGGTCCTTAATAATTGAAAACACATTAGAGTATCCAATTTTCCTTTCATACATTATTTTCATCAAAATATTAGAGATATTGTTCTAAACCCCACTTTATTTTTTTTGGCTTTCGCACCAGTTTCTGACCCATCAAAGGCGGATGGCTAATCTGGTTCGTGCGTAGAGGCATGTGCACTGGCCAAACATTGTTTCCTCTGAAAATTGAACCTGGTATTCCCCTAATACGTCTTTGGAAGGAGTTCCTTGCCATTGAAGCCCAATTAACTTGGTTCACTTTAGTTCAATAGTGTTGGCATTAAATCTTTAAGATCCATTAATGATGTTGAGTGTGTTGAAATTGTACAGGGAAACATTTACTTTATATAATCATATTGGTTTTTCCTAATGCTGAGCTAGTTTTCTTAGGTGTAATGCTCTAACTGGTTAATAGGTCGAGCCTGTCATCTAGCACGTGTTAAGATCTTATCTTTATGTGTAATGTTTGGTTGACACCCGATTTGTTTATTCTACATCTTTGGAGGTCTGAATCCCATATGAAGTCTATAATATATAGATAGACAGGACGTTCATTAAATATTCCTTATCTTTGTATGGTTATTGATTGATGTAAAGCTACTAAAGTTTAGGTAAATGAAACTGGAGAGTGTATCCATTTTTGGCTTGATAAATGGATATCATAATCAACTTTTTGTCTACGTTAGTTTTTTTTTTTGTTAATATTGTTTTTGGTCCCTGTAATATTAGCGAATTCCGATTTTAGTCTCTGTAAAATAAAAAATTTAGATTATGTCATTGTAATTTCATATTCCTCCACTTTTGATCCCTTATTTAACCACGTCAGCAAAATCTGCATAAATTACGTCCCTGTAATTTCACATAATGGATCTATGTGTGAGGTATGAGACCAATATGATGGAGGAAATTGACCGTAGGGTCACGTGGCATTTTAAATAAAGGGTTCCAATCACGCTTCTACATACAAAGATACATTAATGAAATGAGCTCACATCGGAATGAAATGAATCTTTAGGTTGTACAAGTATGACACTACACAGTTAAAGGATAACTCATAAGAGTTTGTTACTACTTTATATATGAAAAATGTGTATATATCTTTTCGGTAGTCCATACTATAATTAATTAAAAATTATATAGTTAGGCGTGTTTGACTTGAAGTACTTGCGAGACCAATGACCTAGAAAAAAGTGTATTAGTCGAACAAAACACACAAACTTGTGATATAACATGTAAGGAATCAATCCCGCTATCATAACAAGTATATCTCTTCTTCCTAAGCTATGAGTATGATATCTAGTAATGTTACTAGTTTTCTAATGGAACTTTGTCCTTTTTTTTTTTTTATAGGCAATAATGATTCTCAAACCTTTAATCATTGATGTTTTTGAAACGATGGCTCCAAAAATAATTGAAGCCAAACTATGGCTCATCCATTGGTAAGAATTTAACTCATTAAATATATTAATTTCATATTTTTCTTTGGAAAATAATGCATATATCTCATTTAGGTAAATCACAATACATCTCATTTAGATTTTAAAAACTCTCCAGACATATAATACGATAATACGATACAAATTAATTCTATATTTAGTACTCATCTTAATCGTTGTTTAACATTTGAGATGTCAATATAGATCAATTCATCTATGTTGCCCCGCCCCATGTTAACCTATCTAAAACAAGGTGGATCCGCTAAAGGTATATGGTTGAATATTTCACCTCACTTATTTTTTATTGCGGACCCATATTAAAGAAAAATGATAATAGTTAAAAAGTTTACAAAAATAATACAAAAAGTATCAAATAAAACAAAAATAAAGACAATTCATCTGAGCCTGCATATGGAGGAGGGCATGTGGTCTCCTCTTCAAGTTGGTTATGTGAAATGTAATGGTGATGCAGGGTTTTTAGATAGGAGAAGTGCACCACGTTTGGTGTGTATCTACAAGACCATCTTGGATCATTTATTATTTATGGCTAACATAGATCACATTTTGTTCTATCTCCCAATTGTTGAGGGAAAATCATTTCATGTCTTCAAACATTTAAACGACTCAACAAACTTTAATGTGAGTTTTGTTAAAAGACAAGAGAATATAATGGTTATTTTTTTTGGCTAGAGCAACATTATTCATGGCTAGTTCCTGTGTCGTGCATTTTCGTGTTTGATTGTGTCGTGCTAACAAGCAATTTCCTTGTTATTATCATTGTTAGTAGTGATAAACGTCCTTGTAGAAGACAATATGTTTGATATGGTATATCCAAAATATACACACTTTTAAATTCATATCCAAATATCTCAAAGAGAAATGATATTTGTACATCTATTTTTTGACAATTCTTGTGACAACCCTCTCTCTCATACTCACATGTGTTTTTATTCTCTCTCTTTTTCTTTCTCACTCCATTGTTTTTGTCCAATAAAGAGAGGAAAAAAATAATTGTCAAAAGAGTTGTACAAAATTGGTTGTACAAATATCACTCCCCTATCTCAAACCATCGTGCACCTAATGTGACATTTCCATGGACATAACCAAAAGTAATTAATAATACTGTCCTACAATTGCAACAACAAAAATGGTACTAGTATTTTGTGGGACCCAAATTACTAGAGTCCTCGTACGTACATTGAATCGCATGTCTTGCTTATCTTTAAAGATAGATGATACATTATTGACAACACTATCCACATAATTTCCTTTTACCATTTTTTCCCATTATGTAAATCAATCATCACCAAACCCACTAGAAATTCAGCGACGCCAACTATTCACACTTTTAATGTCACCACAAAGCATGTGTTAAGAAAAGAAAAACTAAATACAATTACATTTGCTTAAATTAAAAAATAACATGTTCGTGTGAATTCTTAATCTTACAACTGTGTTTGTGAATTTTGCCACTTCATTTTTTGATCGACACAAATTATCCACATTATGACACATGTATCCAACGTGCCACACTTGGCACACCTTGGTTAACAGCAAACACCATGTAATAACCTGGCGGCGCAACCCTCCCATTCGGCGGGGCCATACATCGGATCCTCCACCTTTGATCACCATCGACCACCGCAGGGTCAACTCCAAGTTTGACCAACCGTTGACCTTGTGAAAAACTATGTGTAGCAAAAGGAGCACTACCTAAATTCACTTCAATAATTCCCACAACTGGCAAAGGCACACTTACAACAACATCAAACCCTACACCATACGACACCGTTTCAGGCACTTCCAATATCTCAGGTCGAATATTCACCTTATCCAAATCCAAATACTCCGGTGAAAATGCTTCAATTTTTAACTCTGTCGCAAACTCAACATCCTCAAAACGGTAAAAAACATGCGGGTTACTACCTGCTAGTAAAACCCGTCCATCAGGTAACAAATTCGCTGTCGAATGATAAAGTCTCGGCACAGTACCCGGATTCAAAACCATGAACCGTAACCCAGCCGGTTCACCGGGTCGATATAAAACCGGATTCAAACACGGATCTGAACCCATTTCAAAACCTTGTGAACCTTTCATTGCTCCATTTATAATCAAAACATCACCGTTTGGTAAAATTACCATATCACCCATTATTCTCTCAAACGGCATATCCTCCATTTCCCAAACCGGGTCGGATCCTGTTGCCGTTATTCTTCCACAGCTTCCATGCGCCGGAGTATCAACATTCCGTTCAAGAAACACACCGTACTGAGCACCGCCACAAACAACAACCACCGCATCAGAAAATTCACCTTCTAAAGCCAGCATCACCGAACTCCCCGCCGACGGATAATTCCTCGGTCCACCCGTTAACTCCGGGTAAACCCGAACCACACGGTTTTTGTTGAAATCGTACATAACCGATTTGGTGTTCGCGAACACGAAAAGGTTACCGTTAGGAAGAAGATGAACATACGGGTATAAATTATCCATTTGTGTATCTTCAGTTTCTTGCAGAAACGGAAACAAAACGACACCGTTTTCGCGTTTAGGGTAAAATTCAACTGTGTTTGAACCTCTTCCACCGATGATGATGATGGAACCATCTGGAAGAATTTGATTCGTCGCATACCAACGACCTTCGCTTAATTCGACGTCGTTTAACTCTTCCCAATCGCAAGACCCGGTTGAATCACACGGGTTGAATATTCGGATTTTTTTAAACCCGTCTAAGTCACCACCGGTTTGTAAAAGTGAACCGTTTGGGAGAAATGAACCGGACGAACACCATGTGTCGGTGAGGATTTTTAAGGGGCGGAGTTGGTTTTTTATGGGGTCGAAGAGGACTGAATGAGCGTAACAATCCGGTTTGGTTTTGGTGAACCGGCAATGGTTTTTTGGGAGGAGTTTACGGGTTGGACCGATGTTGGTTCGGTCTAAGAGGATAACGGTGTTGAAGCGTGTTACTGTTGTGTGCATTGAGGCTATACCTGCGTTTTGGACTAGAACCTCCCACGTGCCGGGGAGTGTGGCACGTGCTGATTTTGGGAATGTGAAGAGAAGTATGAGAAAGCATATCACAAAAAGAGGGATGGTGTCCATTGAAGATTAGAGATAAGAGTAGTGAGTGGAAGTGAAGTGTGGTGTTGGGGAAGGTTCTATAAAGAAGGAGAATTAATTGTAACGAAAAGTGTAACTATAATGTTGTGGACACAAACATCAAACACACTTGTTGTGGACCATTGCTTTGCTATAATGTTTCTTTTGTGTATAATGATTAAAATGAGTTTGTAAAAGACCCGTGAGTTTAGCTCAGTTGGCAGGGACAAACATTGTTATATGTAGGGACATCCAGTTATTCATCTTAAAAAAATGTGAATTCTAACCACTAAGCTATTAAACAAAAAAAAAAAGAGTTTGTAAAGTGTTACATTGTGATGGGGTTTGAAGGATCATTGATTTTGAGTAATAATGGATATGGAATATAGACTATCTCTTTATTTAAAATTTTAATAGTATACGAATCTTTCA
>Ga0099826_10003498_pt1 | contig 10686 bp, 9 predicted proteins | sample Mtrugardesep15_FD_76830 | JGI IMG/M metagenome (GOLD analysis project Ga0099826, IMG submission 76830) | Root nodule microbial communities of legume samples collected from California, USA - M. trunc garden sep15 | ecosystem: Host-associated > Plants > Roots > Nodule | place: USA: California...
AATAGAAAGGAATTGGAATTAAATGAAAAAGTGCCACTTAATTTACTTATATAAGTAGATTTGTTAAACAAAGTTTTTCATCACGTTTATTTATTTAGTGAATAATAACCAGTTGGTGTGATGATATCTCCAATATATAAGCATTTCAGTTAGAATCAGATGAAACTTTTGCATCAAGTTTAGTGATGAAATGAAATCTTATGATAGGAAATCTCAACTGAAAAAGTAAATCAAGGTAGTTGTTACACTTGTATTGACTGTTTCATAATGTTCCAACAATATTCCATGTATCATGATCATGTTACCTTAGCTTCTCCGTAAATCAAAATTTACATCAATTCTTTATCATACACTGAACATGAGTTCTAGTAATTTGATTTGAGAAACACTTGTTCAGATCAAATTAATGAGAAGGTGGATGCCTAGTATGGCTTCCTTTGACGCCATTGTCTTCACAGGGTCAAATTAATAGACTCATCTTAAGGATATATCAGAATCTGGTTAATACATTTCATTAGATCCACAAATCCTCATAACTGTTAGACTAATAGATTTAAGCTTTTGGAGCTTATAAGAACATCTAATTTTTTCATGCATATTTCTCACAAGCTGGTAAGTTTACAAGTGAGGTTTTATCAACATGACTTTTTCTTCCCCAATTAAAACTTTTATCCTTTGTGCTTTCTGTTTTTCAATTTATCATTTTTTTGCTTAGAATTTGTGATTTAATATTTTTTAATTAAAGACTGATTAAGAAAATGAAATGAAGATGTGCTTTTTTAAAGGTGAAATTCCAATTAAAATCTCACACCTTTCCAAATTACAATCACTTTATCTCTTTGGGGATTATGAATACAAGTTAGTTTGGAAAGAGACTTGTGCAAAATGCAACTAATTTGAGGGAACTGTGTTGGATGAAACGGATATGTCTTCGATAAGACCAAACTCCATTGCTTTGCTCTTCAACCAGTTATTCTTAATCTTAAATCAACAGGGTTAAGCGGAAAATTCAAAAAGAGCATTCTATATATGTTTACCAAGTATTCAAGAACTAGTTATGTCATCTAATGAACTTCAAGGCCAACTTCTCTTAGAATATTAGATCCTTCAAAGGGGAAATTCCTTGGTCTTTTTCTAACGTACGTCACGCATTTTACCTCTCTAAGGTGAGAAATTCCCTTAATTAATCCTTGTCTCCAACCCACAGCCTGATCTCATAACATTTGTGTTGCTAAGATCATTTCTGCATTGCAGAACTGATTCTTTAAGTACCAAATTGTAGATCATTCCTCACCCCACATGCTATCATTATCAATATGCTTCACTGTGAATAAACTGTGATGTTAAGACTTTGGTGATCTAATATTAGCACATCATATTCTGTGATCAGATTTTTGTAGTACACAATCTTCTTCAGAGGTGTGGCATAATCTTCTTCAGAAGGTTCCCAGGACAGGACTATGACGGGACGGGACTACTTGGTTTCAGAGTCCTCAAAATACCACAGTTGATGTGAAAGTGAAACTTGTCGAGAAAAACACCCAAAGGCTCTGTCCGGAGAATAGCCAGACTGCTTCTAATTCCTACTTTTCATCACCAGAGTGTGCCATAATCCTCAGCTGTGTCTTTTTTTCTTTCGTGTGGAATTATCTGCTTTTATGCAAGGCCCTTGATAGTTTAGAACAATGCAGAAATTGCTTAAATTTCTCAATTGATGTATTACATTGTGTCATTTGTATGCTAGAATGGGGTGAAGAACTTGATGAGTTTATTTCTTTTCTTTTTTATGTGTTGTCTATTCAAGACAGCCATAGTACACCAAAATGATGTTTCTTCTTATTGGTTTAGATATGCATGCTTTAACGATTGACTTGGCTATAAGAATATTGAGTTTTAATCTGGCTCATAACATGTCATGCTATCTAATCAATAGATTCCCACATATTTCATTGGAGGGAAATGTTGCAGAGGAGTTATGCTTTGTTCACATATCATACCAAGGGTTCCAGCTTTCATTATGACTACCGAACTGTTATACTAGAGATCTTAAAAAACGAGAGTGTGTACACCATCTACAACACAAGGTTTAAAGTAGTCCACAACACGAGTGGCCTCATATGAAGGTCCCAAGCTTTGCCACTATTTAGCCATGCAAAGACTAAAGAAAGGTCAACCAATCGGTACTTGCATTAGAACTAAAACGGACGTTGTGGAAAAAACATCGAGAAAATATGGGTTGTGTCAGATGATTGGTCATATTTGAAGGAATTGTCCTCATGTTAATCACTGGTAGTTAATTTTTTTATTGTTGTATTTTATTCCAAATTATCACGAGCTAAACGGAAAAAAAAGTGGTTGAGCCGACTCTTCAACCTGACTAACTTTTTTTGTGGACTTATATACATTTCAAACAGTTTTCTTATATGATTCTTCAAACAAATGAAAATAGCCATTTTATATTTTCTTTTTAAATATCTTTTTTTTTTTTAATGACAGGTACAAATGATTAGTGGAAGATTTATATTAACCTTTGTCTGCTTGTCTGCTGAGTTTATCGAAGATGGTCAGAGAAGCCTTCTATACTAACATAATTGCAACATGAAAGTAATCTCTAAATTAGTCGGAACAATTTTTTGTTTGTATTAATCCTCCGGTTTTTTGAGAAAAGGATCCTCCGGTTGTCGGAGAAAAGGGACCCTAGCTAGTAATCTGGAGTACAACCGAGAGGTAAGTCAAGAAGTTTAACCAAAGATTATTTCAGCCAAGACTCAAACTTGAGTCTTCCTTCCAAAGGATTCATCCTTATGACCGAAACTCATTAACTACTAGAGGCCATTAAAATTTTACCAATTCAAGACCCAAAAAAGCAATAGATTTATATTTCCGCATTGTACTTATAGCAAAAGTAAATCTATAACAGAAACATATTAAAATGACCAGAGGCGTGAAAACGAAATTAAAAAATATCCCTAATCTCATCATAATGTATGATGTCAACAGAAAATAACAAAAATAATCCAAAAGATAAACTAAATGAACTGTTTGCAAGTCTGAAGTAGCTACTAGTATCATATCAGAGAATGGCACAACTAGTCTCTGCATCTCGCTTGCGGATTTCTTCATGTGCCTGCTCAAGATGTCTTCTTAGTTTCTCAATTTCATAATTTGATTTCATTTGAGCAGAATTTGCATACTTTTCAGCCTCTAGTCTTGCAGCCTTCTCTTTTGCCAATTGTAGCTCCAGCCTTGTAGTTGCTTCCCTCAACTTTGACTCAACCTACAAAACCATATAATTGATCAAACAAAATCTTAGATTATGCCAAGCGAAAACAATCTCATACTTTGTTTTCTATTTCCAAAATTTTGCACCAAAAACTTGATATGCTGGGGGGCAAGTTCGAACCCACAATTCCCCACTTCTCTGCATATAATGATTGTTAAAAAAACAAGAAAGATGAAATCATGAATATGGCAAAATATAGACACGAAAAGTACCATGTCAGCAATACGAGTCAGCTGGTCAATATACTCTTGCTCCCTTTGCTTTTCAAACTCCAACATATCTTCTTTTGAACATCCTTTCATGGAATCAGCCTCTCTTTTTTGTTTTTCCAGCTCGATTTGTCCTTTCTGCAGAGCCAAACAATGAATTCATTGGTATCATAATGTTTTTTAAATATTTAAGAAATGAGATTGCGAAATTTTGTAAAACTCCACCTTTAGTTCTTTAAATAGCTCATCTCTGTAAGGCTGTCCACCATTCTGTGATACTACCATATTTACAAAAGAGAGAAGTTGTTGAACTTGTTCAGTTTGCTTCTTTTCATCCTTAGTTTTGTTATCAAAAAGCACACATCGATTCCCACACAAAGACAGAATTGCCTGCATTGATGTTAACACAAGGACTTAGCAAATGGACTTCAAAAACCTAGGAAGTGCAGCATAAAAAATTATACTAGCATGAGTAAATAAAAACACAGATGGAATAAAGTTTAGCACTTTCTCCAAAACTTAGGAAAATAGGTTTACGAGAAAAAACTATATCGCCAAAGTGAAATTTTTAAAGTTCATCCAAATGCATAAGAAAGCTTATAACTAATGACTTGCATCATTGAAGAAGAAAATTCAACAAGGCATGCTTGCGAAAGTTTTATATTATCCTTTTAATTATCAATTTTAAAAGTCATCATCCAACTTTACCATAGAAACAGCTCGACAATGCAACAAATGTTTAAAATCCAATGAACAATAAAAAGAAAAGCAGTAATCTAAATTATTGTTATAATTAATAATAAAATAAAATACCTTTAACGGCTCTGGACAGTCACGGCCTAAATAATCTTCCAGTGTCTCCTCATTTTCTTCCAATTCATCTCCCCCGGTAAAGACCACAATCATGTGGTCAACAATTTTGCTTCCAAATAATTTCTGCACGCTACGCAGAGCATGTTCTTCTTCCTCGGTGAATCGTGTTCTAACAGAGAATACTACAATGACAGCATGGATTCCATCCTTGGCCAAATCAATGCACTTGACTATTTCTTTGCCAAGAAGTTCAATTCCAACCGAAAAATCAAATAATCCTGTAAAAACATTTTTCTGGTTAAAGGTATACAACAAAGTTTCCAACAATTTGAAGAAGAAATTAAATACTTAAGAAATTAGAAATCACAATTCACAGACTCTAGAAAAAGTCGGTCTCTGTTTCCAACCTTAATTCTTCATATGGCAACTAATTATTAGTCGGGTAAAAACCAGAATCACAATTCTTATTCTTATCCCTATACAAGAGGCGGACAGTGAACGACAAAATCACAATCGAGAACTCATCACAATCGAGAAAATGGCATGACAGTGAACAAAATCCATAAATACATGGACGTATTGATATGTGATCGGAAAATCACCATCATCTAGCACCCAATAAATTATGGCAATAGCTTATCACAAACTCACAATTATTAAAAAGCAAGCATAGGTTACTTAAAACATACATTAACAACTAGTGCTTAACTAACAATTCAAAAATTGGTTTCTAAATCTGCCACACACAAACTCATTTAATAACTAATTTACACACCGATTATAAAATTCAGTCGCAAATAGGTCGCTAGCTATGGAGACTGAATTAATTCCATCGTTCAATTGGTCGATGGATAGTGAAATTTTAGTAGTGCCAATTTAATTCACCAAAAACTACCTATGTTAGCATGTATTTACCTGGACTATCAATAACATTAACAGTCTGTCCATCGTTCATCTCACTTGTCTGCATTTCACACGAGGTGGTGACACCGGAAGAGCTAGCCCTCGAGTTGAAGACTTTTTTTCCAAGAATACTATTACCAGTTGCACTCTTGCCATTTCCGGTACGACCAACCAAAACCAATGTCTTCACATCATTAGGTGAGGAAGCAAACTCCCAATCATCAACAGAAAAAACTGAACTTCCACCCATCACTAATTAAAATCACTGGAAAAAAAGTTAAAAACAACCGTAAGGAATTGATTGTTATGGCACTGAACATACTGAAATTTAAAGTACTTCCACCCGTCACATGTGTGTTTTGGTTTGATGACAAAAATTGAATTTAAATCATTGATTTTGTAAAATTTATTTTAGTTACAAGTGCTCGGTCAACTTTAATAAGTTTTAGTGTAAAAATCAAGTTTGGAGTCAAAAGTTAAAAATCGTGCTTTCAAGTCAGAATCAATTCAATTCTCCTTTTCAACAAAAAACATCAAAATCGATTCTACCTAACAATATCTAAACATGTCACAATCAATTCAAGTATTTTTAAGTCGATTTTAACACATCAAATAGTAGAACAAAAATACACTTAATTATGAAACACAAGTGATACAAACAAACAAATAAACCAAGATTTGTTAAATCAAGACTATGCTGTTGGATTATAGTGATACAAACATACTACAAAGCACAGAGACAACACAACACCGACACATATGATTACACCGAATTATGTAATTTTCTCAACTTATCAAGTGTGTCGCGTGCGTGTGAGTGTTCGTGTGGTTACCGTGCTTCATAGCAAACAAACCCTAGCTGTAGATGGCGAGATAGTGAAAGATTAAGAAACAGTAATTAACAAAAGAAACAAGAGTTTTGAAGGTACAAAATTGAAGTTTCTAACCTTTACGGAGAGAGCCTTTGAATTTTCCGAATGATCGCAAACGTAGGAAACAAGAAAAAGCAAACAAAACCCTAAACAAGACGAAAACCTAATATGCCTTTGACGAGATCACTAGTTATATAATAGAGTGAAGCTGATAAGAGATTGTATCTTGGCCGCTTAAATAGAATTCAACTATTTCCGCTATAGTTTGTTTTGTTTGGAACCTAATCCCCGAATCCGTTTCCACTTTCCTAGAACAACTTTTTTAAAAACACTCTTTTATTTTTATCTTTATTTTTTTTGACAATATAAAAAAGACGGTGGATTCTAGAGTGAGGGTCCAATTAAGTCCCTGGTGTACCATTTTATTTGACCATTAGATTAAACAAGTCTATACAATCCCATTAGTCATAACCACACTTGATCATATCTCCCCTCTCTCCAACCTTGCTCTTTCTATAGTCCTAGCAAATCTCACTTTGTGTTGCACAAGAACCATGGCAGAGCTTCATCTCCATTTGTTCCACCACTACATATCAGATGGTGGCACTCTCCCACCTAAAAAATTTAGCAAATTTAAAAAACGGTGGCATCTTATGTTCGAGATTTCAAATCCCATTTCAATTTGTTTACCCCTTTCAACATTCAGGGTGCAAATGTGGCCTCTTATTATACTCTTCTTCATCGAGTAGTTCAACAAAGTTTCATGTTGGCAGTTTGGTTACAATGTTCTGGTAAATTATATCAAACAATAACAAATATATTGCACAAATACCCAACAATTAAACCAAAAGAAAAGTCTGACAAATTCTAACAAAAGTTGGTGTATTCAAGGAAAAATCCATCAACAAAAGCATAAGATTGTATAATTAATCATATTTTCGACAATTTAATTTCTTCTCAATTTACTTTCTTTTTATTATATTCCCAATTTCCACAAAATCACTTTTGTTGGATTAGATTGTGTGATACTGCTATGTAATATGTCATGCGTTCTAATAAAACTGTTTGATCCGTGAATAGAAGGATAAAGAAGGAAGAGGGGAGAGAGGAAAAAGATAAGTGTGATTTAGTATATATGGTGTATAATAACATATATGACCTCAATTAATTCAACGATTCTTATTGTAATTCATAGTGGTTCACCGGTGAGGGACTTAATTGGACCCTCACCCTAGAATCCACCTAAAAAATACTCAATGTTCTTAAAAAAAAAACACACTCGATAATTTTAAGAGATAAAAAGGACTAAATTTATTTATTTTTTGAACGGGACACTTGATTTTTATTTTTTTTAAAACTCGGTATCTAAGATTGACTAATTTGGTGGACCAATCCTGCCCCAATCCTGCCGTCCACTTGTGTGGCCTATCGAAATTGACTGCCATAAAAAAGAATCAAACCTGTGGCCGTCAAAGATCGTACTCCAAGATTTAAGCCAACATCTACGATGTTACTTATAATCACCCCACGAACATAAATATCACTAATTTCCTCCAACAATCTTAAAGAAAAACAACCACCACTGGAGTTAATTACTTGTGTCATCTACTACACAAGCCCCCATTGGTAGCCACACACACATCCGACCTCTATCCAATCTCTACCAAGACAAGGTTTTGTCATTCACTCTATTGAAGATTCCGAAAGTATTACAACCACAACATTTCAACTCAAGATTCACTCTAGGAGACTTGAAATGCCGGCGACCATGAACTCAACAAGATAAAGCAGCTCACCTTAGAACTCAACAAGATACACCCTCCATCCAAAAGAATCACATGGTTATCTTGGAATCCTCCGATAAGAAGGCTATCCAAAACTGACCTTACCCCTTTGCAAACTTAGTAGACAATTTGCAAGATCTTCTCTTTTTTCTTCAAATGAAACCAATATGGACGAAGGAGGTTGGAGCTCTTCCACAAGATCAACATGTTGAATAACATTCACATTGTTGGTGAGAACCTCCATGGAGGCCCTCGTTGCAGTAACAACAATGCCAGGTTATCAAAATCGGGACTTTACTTCAAGTCGAAAGCGAGTAGTAAAACCGGGACTCGTAAAATCGCAATCAAAATCAAAAGATTTTACTCAAAGACTTTTGTAGAATCAATATAGGATAGCAAAGTCGGGACTCGTAAAATTGCAATCAAAATCGATGATTCTACCAAAACAAAAATAATGCTAAATATATGTTATAAATTGCATATACTCACAAATGACTAAAGTTCAAAGTCCACAAAATACATATACATAAATGACTCAAAGTCTAGATGCAAATATTCTTTAGTAGTCATTATAATGCTAAACAAACGTGAAATCAATGTGAAGAAGAAATGGAAAAGATGATGGATGATGGATGTTGGATTGAAGATGAAACAATGATGGATTGAAGGAAAGGATGATGGATTGAAGGAAGGAGGCATTCTAGTTAGGTTTAGCTCATTTTGAACTATTGAGGAAGTGTGGGGGAAGTGAAAGAATGAAATGTTTGGGTCTTTTGGGTATTTATAGAACCGGGTCATGGATTCAAATCGGGTCAATTTACGAATTGGGTCAAAAAATTGACCCGTATAAAAAATGAACAAAATCCTTCAAAATTCTGCGATTTTGAACGGATTTCACGATTTTGATAGGATTTTACCTGTTTTTGGGACTTTGCTATGGATTTGAGTCGTTGAAGCTACGCAAAGTCGCAAAAACCAAGATATTGAGACTGAAGTCGCGTTTTTGATAACAATGATACCACTATCATACATTTCCAAAAAGCTTGGTTGAGGATCGAAAGGAAAAATTTGGATGTTAACATGAGTTTATAATGAAGTGTTGGAAAAAGTTTAAGGTTAGATTCTGTAATTACACTATCAAGTATAGGTAAAAATTATTGAAGTGAACAATTGAGTGCATTTTTAAGAAACAATATGCAAAAATAATTGTTTTAATCATTTATAGAAGTGCATCATTTATCTTTCTAGCATTTCATTTTCTCTCCATGATAATGGTTCACACCAAGAGTCTCACATCTTCTTAGCAAATGAATGTAGCCTTAACTATTCAATAGAAAATGTTTTTTTTTTACATGGGCTGCATAACATATGAGAAAAATGATTACTTATTTAATAGGTAAATGTTGGTAGTCAAGATGACAAATGGTTAATGCAAAATAGTATTGAAAGCCACACACCAATACAATTTTCTATTTTTTTTATAAGCTTGGAGAAATGACAAACATCAAGAGGAAACAACGACATCCCAATTAGTGTGGTACCTCGAAGAACCTCCATCTTATGCCGTCAATCTCAAAATTTTATTAAAAAAAGGGAAAAGAAATATACAAGAGCAGGAACTAGACCAAAACCCTCAAAACAAAAAAGAAAAGGAAAGAAAATCAACGGACTAAAGGCATATGTAAGTAGGCAAACCACATATGTCCCTAAAGAAGTCAAAGTTTTCTATTCAATCAAACAAATACTTTTTTTTGGCTTAACTACATATTCGGTCCCTTAACTTATTTGTTGTTTTCGATTTGGTCCCATAACTTTAAAATTTTCCAATCTAGTCCCACATGTACACCACTGTTACTACACGTGGTCCTTTCTGTCATTTGCCCGTTAGTGATGCAGACGTGGCTTATCCGACGTGGCACGTATATAAGGGAAATTCTTGGATTAGAGAGAGAAGGTTACATAATTAGAAAGAGGTTTTGATACTTAGATAGAGAGAGAGAGAGAGAGAGAGAGAGAGAGAGGAAGACATACGAACACAAACCCTTGAAGATTCAAAGTTGGAATTCGGAGGAAGACACAGTTGGAATCGAGGAAGACGAAGACGAAAATGGCTGAAGCAGACGATTTCGATGCTGATGCTTTCGTCGAGGTTAGTTTTCTTCAACTTTTCAAAAATTAGGGTTTAGGGTTTTTTCGAAAAGTGGTTTTGGTATCTGGTTTTTACTGTTTTATGGTATAGGGTTTTTTTGTTTTCTGGTTTAGGGTTTGTTTCATTTGTTGAAATCTGGAAAACTCACTAAAAATCAAATTTTTAGGGTTTGTTAGAATCATCTTTATCTGTATCATCAATTTCTTATGTTAATCTGTTTAGTTTGTATCTAAAACGTGGATTTATGCTTAAAGTTGTTAATTTCTTCATTTTTGAAAATACACTAATTAGGGTTAGGATTTTCGAATTGCAGGCCGAGGATGGTAGATTTGTCCTTCTACTACATCATGGGGGGGCTTTTGTTGAGTTTAACCATAATGCCTATGATAGTGTTGAAACTGTGTTGGAGTGTGAACCTGACTACTGGGCATATTTTTCCATCTTATCAACCATAAAACGTTTAGGATACCCAATGGTCAAGAGTCTTTGGTACTATGATCCTTCGCTAGTGAATGAAATGGTTCATTTGAGGAATGACATGGGTTGTAGAAGGATGAAACTCATAGCTGAGGAAAATGGTAGGGTTCACTTATATGTAGAACACACTATATGTTCACCTGAATATGGTTACTTGAATCCCTTGATTGAGTACCCTTTAGGACATGTCCCTCCT
>Ga0099826_10003499_pt1 | contig 10686 bp, 8 predicted proteins | sample Mtrugardesep15_FD_76830 | JGI IMG/M metagenome (GOLD analysis project Ga0099826, IMG submission 76830) | Root nodule microbial communities of legume samples collected from California, USA - M. trunc garden sep15 | ecosystem: Host-associated > Plants > Roots > Nodule | place: USA: California...
ATGTGGTGTAGAGGAAACAAGATGGTGTATGTGTCCTACAATAGGTAGCTTCCATGGTCCTGGAGGTAGGTTTGGAGTTGAGGTTTTCTTCTTGAAATTTCTCCCTATTTTAAGTGCTATAAGCGTGAAGATGAAAAAGGAGACAATGGCCAGTAAGTAAAAGATTAGGGAATCCATGGAGATTAAACCAACTACAAAGGTGTAGTATAGTGGTAACTACTAGCTTGGTATATTACAAAACTAATGATATTTGTACGATTATTTTGCGACAACTTTTTCGGACAACATTCTTCTCTTTTTATTGGTCAAAAACAATATAGAGAGAGAGTGAGAACAAGTATGAGAGAAAAAATTGTCCATTTTTTTTTTCAAAATTATTGTACAAATATCATTTCTCCATTATAGAGGTCAATCAATTGACATTTCACGGAGATAAAACCAAATAGAAAGGTGTAGTATAGTAGTAGTAGAACTATCAACAATTTTTAAAATATAGGTGAAGGATTTTGTGATAAAATAAACTAGTAACGTGTATAAGTAAAGTGTCTTATATAGTTCTCTTAATCGATATTGATAATTTTAAAGGTCAGCAACAGCAGCTGAACTCGTGGACCATGCTCATATATTATATTTTTTGATAAATATGTTCGTTTACAACTCTACATGAGATACTGTTTACGAAAATATGCTATAGGTGAGATCAATCATTGAATAGAAAATTCTAAAAAGAGTTACTCGTGGAAAGCATGGAAGATTGGAAGCAAATAAATAAACAAGGATGGAGATTGTTTGACACCTTGTGTTGCGAGGTGTGTATACAAACAGTAAGATTAAATGATTAATACAATTGTAGTTGTCATCATTTACAGATATTTCAAAAATCACAACTTTGAGACCACAGTAACGGCTGTTCTAGTTGGGACGCAAACTTTGATATAACGAAAAATTTGCAAACAAATACAATTGATATGTCAGCAATTGCAATTGTGTAGATCACAAAAATATTTAAAGATTGAATAGATCTAAACAAATACAATTGATTTAGAGAGTTATACGAATAAATTATCGCTTTTTAGTCTTTTACCATTTAGGTGTTCATTTGGTAGCAAAAAAAAAAACATTCAAGTGTTTATGCATTTGATTTATTTATTAACTAACTATACAATTCTTGTAGTTTTGTTTTATTTCATATATTTAGTTGAGTAAGTCGGTCATTTGAAGGGGAACAATACTACAGAAATTGTGTTGTTGTGTTGATGCATAATCTAATGATTTCTTCACTAATCAATAAATTTTGTTTTAAACATCTGACTGAATCGACTAGGTCAACTGATTAAACTAGAAATAAGGTTTCAATGTGGTGGAGGTATGTTCATTCAGCTGAAGTAGGCTCGATTAGTGGCCTGGGCAATTGGTTCAGTAGTACTTTAGTCAAGCTTGTCAATGATGGTCGTAACAAAATTGCTATAATTTGTTGTTTGATTGTCCACTTTTTGCTCACGTGTGATGTGGTGTTTTCGCTTAGTTGGACATACATAGTGATTTACTCATTATCAGTTTTATGCGTTGCTAGTGTGCTCCTATGTTTAATGGTTTCAACGTGAGTAGCACGGTGACGCGTGAGAGGGAAGATAGTATAGACTATAGAGATAACAAACATTTAATCAATTTGGTGTGATTCATGGTTGAAGGGGCGCGTTGTGAGAGGTTTTCTAGATTATTTGGGTATGTTATTAAAGGAGAGTGCATGTCGCAGGTAATTTTACTAAAGGTTTGGACGAGGATGTTGGGGATTGGCAATGGCGAAGATAGTTGTTTCTTTGGAAATAGGAGTTAGCATAGGAGGGTAGAGAGTTATATTAGAAAACATTTCAACAAAAACAACCTCAATTCCTGTACGTTCCTCTAGAGCCTTGGAAGATACATATTATAGGACACATATTGTTACATCAACACCACATCAAACACTACTTGGCCAAAATATACGAACCTATATGAACCTACACCTTGAAGAGATCTATGCAATTGTTATTACCTCACTGGAGTATGCTAGGGAAGTAATGAAAAGCATCGCAATGTCATATTTTCAAATTGGCAAGAGTAATGAAAAACTACTAGTATATAACATCACATCTGTACAAAAATAATAATTGTAACATCATAAAAATGTTGGTATCACTCAGCAATCATTGGGATAACATATGTATTAGCACACATGTTTGCATACCCGGTGAAATCCTATGTCCTAATCAAGTGTGTTTCCTATATGAATTTGACATTGTATTATATATATCTCACTGCTCTAAATATAAAATGCTGCATCACAGATTATCAAGTTGATGATAACCCAAGTTTCTGCTAACTAATGAATGAAGAACTGCTACACCGCCATTACGTTGAGCAATTGGAGCAAAGCATAAATCTATAGAACAGACTATGTTGGCCTAAGCATCTAGAGAGCTTAAACAGGGCAATAGTTTTTGAGGCAGAAATCCCAAGACAATTAACAAAAATAGAAGTTGTTCATCTTAGTCGACCCAATATTTTTTTATATAACATTTAGCAATGGAATCCATCACAATCTCTTCAAAAAGCTTCTATATACCTACACCGCTGTAAAAATGATGAAGAAAGGGTGTTATTGAAATTCACATGTGGATATGCCAAGAATTGGTGTAAAAGGAAAAGGATTCTAGCCTCACATGTTAACAATAAATGTCGAAATCATAATAATCACGACTACCAGAGTTTTAAAAAGTAGTCCTCGTTCGCGATTTGGGCCACGACATCAAGGTTTAGGTTTTGATGTCTCTCGGTCTTTGCAACCATAATGCAACTGTGGCTAAGACCACAACACCCCTATTAGACAGGGACTCTCTGCAATAAAGAATCGCGACGCAGCCACAAATTAAAACATCAATAATAACTTACGATAGAAACCCCAACCTCGTTAATCTCTAAAGTTTGAATTTGCAATTTCTACATCCAAAGAAACATCAGCAGCGCAACCAATCCCCTAGCACCTAGCCTACACAAGAAAAAATGCACTTAAAACCTTGACACCATACAAGGGAATATAAAAATATAGTAAGGAAAGAGCACGAGCAAGAAAAAAAAACAACTTTTAAAGACAGTTTTGTACATGAGCACCCTAAAAACATTTAAAAAACAACAAAGGAAAATCACAGAATAGAGGTAAATGTGTATGTTTCTGGCCTCTAATTCATGACGTGAAAATGGGGGAGATAAAATAAAATCTACCAGCAACCAGTTCAGGTACAATTTCAAAGCTGACATCTGATTGCATATTAAAAGAGAAGCAGAAAAATCATCCATTAACACTTAGTTCCATGCAGCAGAGAATTGGGATATGTCATGTGTCAAAAAATCAATAGAAGCAACAGCTTTGCAGGAAGAGCAAACAACACAACCAACAGACATAGCCACACTCCTTAATGGCTGAATGCTCTAACTGCATAACTTCAAACAGAGTACAATCTAAAATTCAGGTCTAAAGAGGATATCCTAATTTACTGTCATACTACCCAGAAACAATAAAGCATTACTTACCCCTACATCCCACTAGTAAAGCTTATCGATTTTTCCTATCAAAGTACAAGATACCGTCCATCTTTACCTAGCTTCCCAATAACCATAACAATGGCTGCAACTCAGCACTTCAAACTCATCAAGCAAGACGCTATCAAATGAATGCTGCCATATCACATCTAAGTATTTCACTTCTTTCTGCTATCCAAACTAATATAAACAATTCACCGAGTACCCTAAAGCTAATTTTCAGTTAGAATTCATCAAAATTACTTATAGAATCAACAAAATTGACTTCACTAACTAATCAGCCCTCACAATATCAAGCAGAATATAATCCACCACACCAGAAAATAACTAATTATCTCCCATTCATGGCTTGAATACTAGAAAAGCTAGCTAACTACTACATGTTTACGAATAGGCTATTTCTATCCATAACAAATGATAAAATAACATCAAACTGTTTTTATAATCTATCCTAAAATGCTTATGGAAATAAGCTAAAAACAACTTATGAACATATCACAAGATGTTTTCACAAACAAGTATTTGTACTAGCTAATAAGCACAAATAAGTCATTTCAAACATACCCTAATTAACAAACAACGAACACATCAAACAAAATAGAACATAACAAAACTCCAACTTTAATTAAGGTTCTCAACCAATATCTTAATTCATAAAACACTTCACGGATCATAAACAAACTAATCAGTACACAAATCTTACCATTCCTGTCTCTTCTCCAATTCCTCCACAAACTCCATCATCATACATTCACCCTACAGTTAAATTTCACAATACACCACAAAACAAACTCTTAACCTGTCAAAACAGAAAATAAAAATAACTCCGACCCTGGTGAGTTCAACTCACCTAAACTTTAATCAACCAAAAACAAAAACATCAAGGCTTCTCCTCTTTTTCCCTATTCCATTGCTCAATCCTCGCTCGCCTTTCCTCGCTTCCTTCCCTAGCCTCCCTCCCATTTCTCCTCCCACCATCTCTATCCCTACTATCTCTTTTCCTCTCTCTATCCCTATCTCCATCCCTAACCCTATCCCTATCACTACTCCGTCTTCCACGCGAATCATAATCTCTATCACGCGGTCTCTCTCGTTCTCTGCTCCTGCTCCTCCTTCTCCTCCTCGGACTATTACTCCTGCTCCGGCTCCTGCTCCGCTGCGAAGAAAACAATTTCCTCCTCAACTCCCTACCAATCTTCTTAACATGCATAAAATTACAATAACCACCACGATTACAGCTATTCTCCTCATACTGTCGACAAGTCGCCTCACGAAAATCCGTAACCGGAGAAAAATCCGCCAAAATCGGCCTCCCTTCATAAAACCTCCCTCTCAAACTCGCCAACGCCGCCGCAGCATGATCTTCCTCCTTAAAAAGCACATAAACATTACCAATCATATGATCAGCCAAATTATCACAAACATTCAACGTTTCAACGTAACCGAATTTCGAAAGCTCAGTGAAGATATCTTCGTAGAAATCTTCGAAGTGTTGCTGGATCTGACGCGGATCGATTGGTTGACCGTTTGGATCGACGCCGGGGGTGATGATGTCGGGACGTTGGTACATGTTGGAGAGGAGGAGAGTTGGGGAGATTGTGGGACGGTTGTGGAGACGAGAGCAACGGTCGCCGTGACGACACGCGCCGATCTTGAAGTAGAAAGGGCAGTTTACTCTGTCTTTTTCTGTGCCGAAGATTGATGCTAAGTGTTCCGCCATTTTTGGTTGGTTTGGATCTGAGATTGAGATTGAGGGTATGAAACTGCGTTATTGTTTAGCCTGTGGGATATAAACCTCAGTTCGGATTGGGAGAATGTTGAACTTGGACCAAACCCCACTTAAAAATGTTTTTTTTTGTTTTTTTTTACAAAATTGCGCATTTACTCGGTGCAGTATATAAAAATATTTGACTTTTTTGATTCATTGCACAAATGATGTATCTAGTCTATATTTTATACCAAATACATAATTACTCAATGAATCTAAAAAGTTAACTTTTAATTATTATTTTTATGTAAAAAAAATTTAACTTTTTTTTAAGATGCTAAAATGAAATTAATAAATAAAAGCATCAAAACTTATAAGTACAACGTGTGTTAGGAAGAAAAGGTTAAGTCAAGAGTTTGCATCGACAAGTCACAAGATAAAAAGGAACAAAAACAATGGAAGAAATGTACAATTATGTTATAGCTCCTAAACACGTGATTGGGTTAAACCACCCAGAATTATAATCAAAAGAAAAAGTATGATATTTCACTTTCAACCACTAGAATGTCTGTAGCTTAATTTTGCCAAGCGGTTGATCCAAAAAGTGCTCCATATTTATGAAAGTTATGTTATTCATTTCATTCCAAATCACTCAAATGTAAGATAACCACATAAGATATATATTTGGTCAATGATGTTTTGGTGTTCCTCTTAAATGACCAAATTGATGTTAATGATCTGAGAAGAAAGCAAGAAACACCGTAGCATAACTCAACCATTGCAAAACCTGAGTCCATTTTGAAGTAAGCTTCATTGCAAAAAGATTATCAGTAGTAGGAATTCGATTCTGAGGAAGACGTCAAACAAAGAGACTAATTGTTAAAGGAACTGTCGTGTCAAATGATGTCTGAAGATTCTTGAGCTGTAATATTTTCCAAATTTATCAAGTAATGATAAGTTGTACTGACTTTGTAACGCTGAGATGTATGAATGTTCTATTTCCACATGTATGACACATCATCCTGCAACACAAAATCATGCAACAAAGTACTATACTTTGCTACCTTCTCATCATCTCAAGCTAACAAACGCCTACGCCACTTCCTCGCCCCCATCTCCCCCCAACCTAAAAGGTATATCTCTAAAATTGTCACTGTATTATACTCAGCTAACTAAAAGAGATGTAAGTTATCCAAGAACCAATTGCTCACTCCTAAACTGTCTCCTGCACTAATGATGGAGAGATTTTTCCACCACACCAAATCTAACCTTCCACCTACACCGATTCTACCTTCAACCTCCCCATAATGCGCCACTAAAAATCTATACCACAACCTATTTCTTTCCTCCCTCGACATCCAACACCGCTTTCCCAAAAGAACCACATTAAATTCCTTAATTTCCTAAACCCCAGTCCTCCAAACTCCTTTTTCATGCAAATTGTATCCCATGTTATCGAAAAATCACATCAAAATCATGTATCCTCTTTACATATATTTTTTTTTGAGAGAATGTATCCTCTTTACATATAAATATAGATAAACATGAGATAATATGGACTTAATATTTTCTTTATTATCTTTTTTACAATTTTTGAAAAATATGTTTAATATTTGTTTGAAATTTTGTGAATATCAAACCATGGTTATTATTGTTTATAAAATAAAAATTGTCACCAACACAAGTTGTATCCAGTGGAAATAGATTACATTATTTTAATTGCAAACTAAAGGTTTAAATCTCTTGAGAATATACATTCATATTTAGTGTTTGACACATCCATTAAAAGAATTATTCACATTTATGGTCTGAACCCATTTGAAAATGATTATCTCTTTCTTTGGTAAACAAAAAGAGAACTAAAAACAAAAACAAGAAAGAAAAAGAAATTAATCCTCGACAAATACTACTCCTCACACATCATCAGAGAGCATCCGTGATAAAGCAGACGATAGTTTTGACAGTTGAACCAAATAGTCAAGAGAATTACTCACATCTTTGCTAACTCATCAACGTTTGCGTTACCTTCTCTAGTTATATACTCGAGCTTGACAATCCATTCTTTGGCAAGCAATTGGTGAACCAAAAAGATTGGATAGAAACACCATTTTTTTAAAGACTAATTGAATGAAGTGAGTCTAAAAAAACTGTTAATTCTCCTATAATTGGCATCCCAACAAAGATTTAAACCATGATTGATAACCATTATTTCTGCATAAAGGAGGTTAGCACTTAGCAGCCCCCATGTACTGCTCCATAAAACCCCCAAAAGAAACTTTCCACGATTATCTATGAGTAAACAGCAAAACCTGCTTGATTAGTTGAGCCTAACAAGTAACAAGCTATCATTTAGGCAAAAACACCCCTCATCGGGACAAGTCCATGCTACCGTACGGGAAATATAAGCTACAGAGGTAGGAGTGCCAATTCTAAAAGCCGCAGAGAAAGAACTCGACATGGAGGATATCTTTATCACTTTTATGAATTGATGTCTTGACAATGTTAAAAATAAGCTCATTTCGCGTACACTAGACGATCCACATCATCATTACCACAATAATCTCATGCTTGAGGACCACATCTCTACACCAATCAATAAATCAACTTCTGTACCTAGGGTAAGGCGCTCTCTAACCCGAGTTTTTTTTCCACACAACCACCTATTTGACATAGAAAAATAGACGATGCTCTGTGGACTTTGGAAAAGACTCACATCTAAGACAAACACAGGAATTGCAGACCCGTTATGAAGTAACACATCTTTTGTTGGGATTCATCCATGATGTCAAACAAAAAATTGAATGATAGCAGGAACAAGAATTCTTCCAAGAGCCAATTACAGGCCTCCTTGGTAGAGTAGAATTCTTCCAAGTTCACAAATCTGGAATGTGTTCCACAATACAGGGCTAAACTCACTACAACATATTTTAGTTTAGGTGACACTTAACTTGCCCGCGGCTAAAAAAAGTGTGGCTTAAAATATAAATAGGCCATGTTTTGAACGCGTGGTTTAAAAATTACATATATGGCACACTATAGAATCATGATGTACAACAAAAATGCAAATATCCCATGAAACCACATGTCCTTAATCTTTAAAGCATTGTCCTGAACAGCAACAAAAGGAACCATAGTGCAAAGCTTCTCACCCAAGAGTCATACCAGAACTTAGAGTTACCGTCACACTAATCTTGAAAATAAAACCGTCTTGCAATTTCTGTAACACTTTTGATATAGATTTCCACATGATCAATCGTCCACAAAGACACATTGAACAATAGTATTCCTTTCGCGTATCTTTCTTCAAACATTCTCAAACAAGCGCCCAACAGAGCTACATTTTAAAGTCTAGCACAGAGCTACATTTTAAAGTCTAGCACAGGCACCCTTAAAACCACCAAATCTTTGATGTTAGGTAAATTTATTCCACCCAACTAAGCGCATCCCTTTGTCAACAGCACCCTTCGAAATGAACCTCCTAATAGTTTTATCTAAATCATCACACACACTTTGAGGAAACCAATTGACTTGCATGCAGTATGAGGGCAGAGAAGAGAGTACTATTTTTTTTTTTTTTTGAGAAAAAGAGAGTACTATTATTTTATTCATAAAGAAAAAATTGAATATAATATTATAAAAAAGAATTGCATTCATAAAGAAAAGAATTGCATTCTCAGTACGAATTTTTCAAGTTTTATCCATACAAGTACAAACTAATTATCGGTATAACATAAATTTTCATCAAATTAATCAAACCAAAATTCCAATACAAGCAAAAGACACATGTGTGGTGAAGCTTTCTAGGGAAAAGCTGTCCCATAAATTGTTACATGAAATCATAGCATGTTGCTGCAAAGGGCAGTGACCTTTCAGATGTTTGAATTTATCTGGGGAGGCTGCTATGTGGGAAGTTGCGTAATGGATCCTTCCTTAATAACTCTGTTTCTCTGCAGAAAACAAAAAATACAAATAAATAAATAAATAAAGTGATGTATATGTATCAGGTTGCAGATTTCTGATATCAGAGGAAAATTGTTAGGTGATTTGAGATAACCTTTTCAAGTCCTTTTCGTCGTCTTGCCTAGTCTTCAAATTTGAGGACTTACTCTCTGCTTTCAGATTTAATGAACTGTAAAACACAATGTAATAGGTTCACCAATATAATCCAGAAAAAATCCAACAACACACACAAACTGCAGTGTACAATGCCTTATTACTTATAACTTTATAAGTATTATTTCCAAATAAAAATGGTGGTCAACTTTTTATAAATAAAAATGGTAAAGCTTTCCAAAGAAGGATCAGATTGATGTGAAAAAGTCTCTTGATATTTTAAACCCGTTTTTAAGGTGTTACCAAACTAAGTGCTTGTTTGTTTTAACGTTTAATATTTGTCAGACGTACGTTCAACCCAACTCTACAATTTAGAGCTTAGGGAACGTTGGGACACGAGAAATAGTGCATCACCGCTTAACCAAACAGGCTATAAATGTGAAAGAGAAAAACAGACTAGATGCATAGTGCCATGGAGGTTGCAATTAGGGACATTTTTCCTTGCAAAGTGATTCAACTTACCCTTGACATTCTTCATCAACAAACACCGGGATGCAGGCATTTGCACCAACCACTGTAGCCCTAGTTCCAGGTCGCTGTGGGACCTAAAAGCATTAAGAAACTTGGACATTAAGCAATGCAGAACACAAAAGCAATCAAATAAGTAAAGTGTTGTATGATAAATTATCATCAATCAATCTTGAAAAGGCAGGAAAAAGAAAGAGGACTAGGCGAAAATCAGCACCTTAAAGGATTTCCATTTTGCAGGAATTGCATTGTTTTCCTTATTTCTTTCGGCACGACCACCAAGTTTGAGCCAAGAGTGTAACGGATCTGGCTGAGGTGGGCAGGTCTCACCACTGGCATTTGAATCTTTATAAATGGAAAGTGGAGCTGCTCGAGTCCTGCAAGATTTAAGAATGAAAATATCAATAAAAAATGAGAAACCTAGAGGTACAATTGCATGAAATTGGAATTTGACAATTCCAAGGTCATTTATATATATGTTCCTAGAAACTCATTATTCATACATTTCTCTACAAGACTATGTGCATAGTGTGTGCAAGTGATTTGAAAAATGAAGTATATATGGAAATAAGGATCCAAAAAACAAGAAGATGAAGAAATAAGGCAATTCCAACCAAATAAATCCAAGGCTACAATACTGTTAGGATTGTTACCTATCATTCTTGACAGAAAGATTACTGTTCAAAGGGGCCAAGGGCTTAGCAGAACGATTACTGTTCAAAGGAGCCAAGGGCGCACCTACAACACAAAAAATATTCAGTATTCAAAATATTGAGACAAAAAGTAATGAAGAGAGAATTGAAAGGGGGGGAGGGGGG
>Ga0099826_10003500_pt1 | contig 10684 bp, 4 predicted proteins | sample Mtrugardesep15_FD_76830 | JGI IMG/M metagenome (GOLD analysis project Ga0099826, IMG submission 76830) | Root nodule microbial communities of legume samples collected from California, USA - M. trunc garden sep15 | ecosystem: Host-associated > Plants > Roots > Nodule | place: USA: California...
AGACAAAGTGAAACCGAAAAGGAGTGCCATTCGTTTTCACTGATCTATGCTAATGGTGAACACTCTCTTGATCTGGTAATATTTGTCATCTTTTTTATCTTAGAAAAATATTATAAATTAAAGTGATACTATTGACCATTTTACAACGTCTTTGAGGGGATTTGAAATTTGTCCCTTGAGGTTACGACACCAGACTCTTACATCTGAGTTGACACTTGTCATATACATTTGACATATAACTGAATTTGTTTTTCTGTAGTTTGAACTGTTTACTGTGATTATAGATATGCAAAGACAAAGCACAAGCTGCTACTTGGTTTGTTGGATTGAAAGCTGTGATTTCTAGGTGCCAGCAACCAAAAGCTTTTAGTAGTTTAAGAAGCTGCAAAGGAGTGCAGAGTTGTGTCAGTAGTCCCTCTGGTATTTTACGTCGAAAGAAAAATCTTGGTCTTCTAGATGACACCTCTCAATTTACTCAGGTTTCATACATCTTCCTTGTTGCTTTACCAATATAGCGTTGCACGTTTGAATTATTTTTGCACATATACTTTTATGATAAGCATTCTTGCGCTAAGAGATACATATGACTTTGTATCTGAAATTTTGACCCTCGACTATTTTCCCGTGTTTGTGAATCAATGTGGTAGATTTTACAGCAAAATCAAATCGGTCACTCAATGTGATGTACATAATACTACTACAAGATATCATATACTTAATTCTCTCTTTTTCTTTCTTTCTTGGTAATATGAATCACTTAGATCTTACTTTTAATCTATAAAAGAAATTATCAGCACAATAATTTGTCTCAAGCATAAAATGTTAACATTTATGTCATTATTTTGAAGGTACATAGTGTGTGCGCAAGTCCTACTTTGTCACTTACAGAACGGTGTTTTTCTGACGGCTTGTCATATAAATCTGACTTTTATTCATCGGCATCGTCCCTCTCCAGCATTCATGGCATAACAGACAATTCAGTCCCAAGTTCTCCATATATTAATCCAGATATTCATGGTAATATCAAAACATCTCGTTTCGAAAAAGAGTATAAGAAGGAATTGTCATCAAATAGATCTATCATGCCACCTGCCTCCTCACATGTAGGAAATAACAATTTATTGAAGGATGTAATGATATGGGGTGGTGGAATTGGTTGCCTTGCAGGGATTGTGAATGAAAGGTTTGTCCAAAATAGTATTTATTCTTTAGTTCCAAAGTTACTCGAATCCACCGCCATGTTAGATGTACAAAATGTAGCTTTAGGAGGAAACCATGCTGCAATAGTTACGAAGCAAGGGGAAGTTTACTGCTGGGGTCAAGGGAAGTGCGGAAGGTTAGGGCAAAGAATTGATATGGATATTAGCTCCCCGAAAATAGTTGATTCTCTTAGTGATATTCGTGTAAAAAACGTTGCTTGTGGCGAGTATCATACATGTGCATTGACGGATTCCGGCCACGTATACGCGTGGGGGAATGACTCTTCTTGTTCAGATTTGGTTGATGACGGGAGAATTAGAAGTCAGTGGTTAACACATAAACTTTCTTTACCTGTCGAAGGTATTAGTATTTCCAGCATTGCTTGTGGCGAATGGCATACTGCAATTGTCTCTAGTTGCGGCCGGTTATTTACGTATGGAGATGGTACATTTGGAGTACTTGGACATGGGAATTATCACAGCTTTTCTAGTCCAAAAGAAGTTGAGTCTCTTAAGGGTCTATGTGTGAGGTCTGTTGCTTGTGGAACATGGCATACGGCAGCAATTATTGAAGTCGCCGCCGATCGATTTAAGTACAATACTTCGACTGGTAAGCTGTTTACATGGGGTGATGCAGATGAAGGGAGGCTTGGTCATGCTGATAATGTAAACAAGCTTGTACCGACATGTGTTTCACAGCTTGTCGACTACGATTTTGTTCAAGTATCTTGTGGAAGAATGTTGACTTTAGCACTTACTAACATGGGAAAAGTTTTTGCAATGGGAAGTGCAAAATATGGACAATTGGGAAATCCACATGTTAAGGACAGAGCAGTTGTAGTTGAAGGAATGCTTAAACAAGAGTATGTTAAAATGATATCTTGTGGTTCATATCACGTTGCTGTTTTGACATCTTCAGGGAGTGTCTACACGTGGGGCAAAGGTGAAAATGGAGAACTAGGGCTAGGCGATACCGAAAACCGATATACACCTTGTTTTGTTGAGGCTTTAAGAGATAGGCAGGTAGATACAATAACATGTGGTCCAAGTTTCACAGTTGCAATATGTTTGCACAAACCGATTTCAATTAGTGACCAATCAAGTTGTAATGGTTGTAGGTTACCGTTTGGCTTCACAAGGAAGAAACATAACTGTTATAATTGTGGTCTTTTGTTTTGCCGCAGTTGTAGTAGCAAAAAAGTTATGAATGCGTCTCTAGCCCCGGTTAAGAGCAAGGCCTTTCGCGTTTGTGATTCGTGCTTCAATAGAAAGCAAGGAAGTAGCGAACATTCAGCTATGGACTCATCAAAGTCTAGAAATTATAACAATCAGCAGATACAAAGGCATCATCAGAACATGACTGGCGATGTCACTGAAGATAGAGGCGAAACAAATGTGACAAATGGTCCTATGTTGTCTCCTAGTCAAACGTGTTACCGGAAAAACATGCCTAGTGGAAGGAAGGTTTGGAAAATCCAAGATGAAAGCCAGCGGGATTTAGAAGATAGTTCTTATAAGTTTGGTAGTGTGATACAATGTGGACAAGGACAAGTACCATATTCAGCACAATTTAGAATCAATTGTACAGAAAATTCAGTTGTGCATGAGACAGATACAACAAAGTCTGATAAGTTGCTCATAGAAGAAGTTCAGAGGCTGAGAGCTGAGGTAATGACTCCACTTTCAGGCACAAATTGTTTTTGATATTCTTATAAATTAAATTTTTCTGTTCCATTTCTAGTTGAAATTTCGTTTGTGTTGTGTTCTGAGTGTGCTTGCTTATAAGTGCTATGCCATTTCATTACTTTGGATAGGCTAAGAGACTTGAAAAGCAATGTGAGTTCAAAAACCAAGAAATAAAAGAGTGTCAACAAAAAGTCGAGGAGAGTTGGTCTGTTGCCAAAGAGGAAGCTGCTAAGTGCAAAGCAGCAAAAGAGGTCATAAAAGCTTTGGCATTAAGGGTAAGTTCTCTACTATTGTTGTCGTCATTTATGTTTATGGCGCTATTTCAGTTAACTACTTAATTAAACGCTTACAGAATAAACACTTATCATATAAGTGTTTATGTATAAGCTATCCTAGAGACATTATGGACATGTCAAGCTGTTTTTCGGAAAATCTCACAGACAGTCTCACAACTGCTTACAGCAAAAGATAAGCTTAAATACGACAATCCAAATAGAATCCAAGTTGTTGCTTATCATGGAAATCAACTGCTTATGGGCATAAATACTTGACAGTGTTTTTTATACATTGAACTCAAATTTTACTATTATTTTCGTTTTAGGCCTCAAAGTCATATTGGGTTGGCCATGTATGATATGAAATGTTACTTTATGCAGTGTAGTCATTATAATTTGGATTTTCATTCTAATTGATATAGTTATATATCATATTTGTAGCTTCACACGATCTCCGGAAAAGATAATCACGGCCTAGAACAAAAGGGTGGGCTACAAGAACTTCTTCCAAATTTGGAACCCATACATACCGATATGAACAGTCCAAGAAATGCCAACATGGACAGTCTATCAAATTCCCCTATAATATTCTCTAGTGCATTAAAATCCAAATTTGGGAGAAGTATTCTTCTTAAAAAGGACAATAATCTCACTAAAGCAGAATCTCAACAAGAGAATGCATTGAAGGTTGAATGGGTTGAACAATATGAGAATGGTGTTTACATAACATTGACAAAATTGCCGAGTGGAGAAAAAGGCCTTAAGCGTGTGAGATTTAGGTAACGCTTTCTCTTGAACTCTTTCTAATTGTTTGCATTAGTAAAATACTGCATCCTAATTTCTTGGATAAGTTGTTGTCTAACATTTCTTTTCGTGTTTATATATTTTTTGGCAGCCGGAAGCGATTTTCGCAGAAAGAAGCTGAAAGGTGGTGGGAAGAGAATCAAACAAAAGTTTATCATAAATATGAAATTGAAACTAGGTGAAAGTCTAATTTATTACTTGCCATTCATCTCTAGCAGTTTTCTTCACCATAGTTCTTAGTGTAGGAGGTGATACTGGCTTCAGGATTTAGATGAGAAGCTTATACTACAAGAAAGATTAAAGTCTTTTTGTATTTAAGCATCCTTTATTAATTCATGAATATTTTGGGACATTCTGTTGTCTTCTGTACATTTACCAATAACAGAGTGTCTCTTAATTTTCTATATGGCATTTTAATATTATAGTAAGGTTGTTCACTTTTACCTTCTAGCTGTTATTTCATTTTTCCAAAGTGGGGAATGACATAAAGACAGTATGCATTTTCATGAAAATAGATTGTGGTAATATTCATCAATTTCACCACCATAAAAGATTATTGAGGAATTACATAGATAAGTTTGTAGTAACAAGAAATTTTGGTTCTCTTCTTAATTAATAACAACTCAGCATAATTTGAGTATTTGACTCTTTACACCATAAATAGTGATCATGCTAGCCGAAATCAGCAGCTAGATGATTTGTCGATTTAAGGATAGGCGAGTTTTCCTTTAGTCGATGGAAGGCTATGTGAGCGAAATTGCAGCCGAACAAGGGTCAACCGATTCGTTTCCAAGTGAACTAAGAAGTATGTGGGTCTTGAAGACGTCAGACTTGTCAAAGCTTAGCACAACTGGACAATGAGACACTCAATCCACACTCCGTGTTTATAGCGTCACTAACCACAAGAAGCGATGAACAAAGAAGCATGTTTTAAGAGAGGTTGCGTATATTGGACCTTGTCAACAAATACCCCAAAGTTTAAACCGAAAGTGAGGCGTCACACACCCCCTCAACGAGCGAAAACCAACACACAACCCTTGCAAATATCTGAGCAAGATTAAACACTCTTGGCCATGTTGTATGGCTAGTAGGAGTAATTTTGCTTGTAAATACCCATCTTTGTACAATTCATTACACACAATTAATCAAACTTAAGTTATTTAAACAATTTTATCTCTTTACTTTTCTGCCTTTATCTTGCATGCATTTCTTAGTTTAGTAGCTAAAAATCTATAAAGACTATATTTAACGTTTCACCGGAGCTGCTAAAAATCGTAGTTGAGAGATAAAGTTACATTCTCAAATTAATTGTTTGAAAAAAGAGAATCGTAGTTGGAGATTATCAACAATACATCTACTAAATTTCAACAAGAGACTCGTTAATAAAACCTCCACTTTTACTAAATGCTAGGTCGCTTGAATGAGGTTAGACAAACCTTATTATTTTTCTAAAGCTTACAAACCAAATTATACAATTATTTCTTTTTCACTACTCTTTTACTCGAAGTTTTTGGTCCATGTGGGCCCTGAATATGGTCAGGCATTCTCTTTTAGGAGTTCAGATTTCGGTCTGATAAAGACGCATGAGTTTCTTTAGCCAACAATATGTTGGTAAATTTCCTCTCAAAAACAAAATGTGTTCGTAAATTTAATATAAAATATGTAGGTAAACATTAATTATTAATTGTGTTTTTATATGCAATTATTAATTGTGTAACCACACTCTTATTGCACTGTTTAAAATATATATAAACAAAGATAAAATTGAGAGAAAAATAAACTATAAATTAATGAGAAAATGACAGTTATCGAACAATTTTTTTTAATCATATAAGTTTACAAGTTATAAGTTACCAACTATAAACTATCTTACATTGTGCTTGACAAATTTTATCTAACCTTGTATTTTGTCATATCTTGTGTGAAAATGACAATACATTTTAAAATTAATGATTACAATTATATTAGTTTGAATTAATATTAATAGATTTATGATAGTTAATATCAACTTTTTATGGTTATATTATATTATTAAAAAAAATGGTTATATTATATTATATTTTAATTTTTATATCTTAAATTATATTTTATCAGGATAGAGAAGAAAAACATTTACTATCATATATTCTATCTTGTTGAGACATGATAGAACAAAATAAGATGACATACTTAAATTATTATCATATTTTGTTAGTTGATCAAAACATCGAATTTATATCGAATATAATAACTCATTGATCATCAAAAGATTTTGGATGGAATCTATCAATTAAAATGAGTTGAAATGAATTTATAAATTGATAAAAATGTTGAAATTGTTATGTTTAATGTTGTGATTAGGGTTTGAATTTCGACTCTTTCACTTATGTGAAGGTTTCAATTTAGTTGTTATTTTGTCTATATAAAAAAAATAATCAAATGAATATTTATTTATATATAAATAATAATTTAAAAGAGTTGAAATGGGGGCATAAACTAGAAAAGGAGAAAAGCACAAAAAGATGGATTGATGAAAGGGAAAGCATGACATGAGAATTATGAGATTGAAGATAATAATGAATGAAGGAAAAGGATGAGATAACTTACAAGTGATCCTACCATGCCGCGTGGATGCTTTCTTTACTTCACGTGGCAAAAGCTGGTCCCACATGGGTCCCTCTTTGGAATTACATTTTTCAGAGTATCATATCAACTTCCACCATCACTTTTTTGAAAATAGATCAACTTGTATATCCATGAATTTCAGTCACACTTGTGTTTCTACTTTTACATCTTGATCGATAAGTCACACCTTTTTTTTTTTTTACAACAAAATTTATCAATGAATGGGGAGAAGTACATTACTTAACCCACAATTCCGAAAATATAATTTCCCGACATCAAGAAATAAAGCAAAAAAGATGATTTGAAAACGACTCAAAATGCATACAAGCCGCTCTTTTTTTTAGCTAAAAACCACTTCTAAGAGGTTACTTTGATAGTTTCTACTCTCTCTTCCGCTTTGAAACTCTTTCAAATCCACTTAAAATTATCAAACTTTTTTAATAAAGTCACATTTATAAAACAATTGATCCTCCACCTCTCATTTTCTCAGACACCATGCAATCAGAACCCACTTCACACTTCTTATCGTCTTAATTTGTATTACCATACGGTTAGTATTAACAAATTAAGACGGTAAGAAGTGTTGAGTGAGTTCTGATTGCATGGTGTCCGAGAAAAAGAGAGGTGGAGGATCAATTGTTTTGTAGATGTGACTTTATTAGAAAAGTTTGATAATTTTAAGTGGACTCAAGCAACAAAAACAAACATACTTAGATCTAAGTGTGAAGCAACACCACATGCTTATTCAAAGCAACAAAGATAAGAAAAAAGAGAAAGAAAACAATACATCAATATTGTTTATCCAGTTCGATCCAAAATGATATACTCTGGGGGAGAGAGCAGCTCTCTGATCTACTATGATAAAGAGTGATACAAAGAGGTTAAAAGAAATAACTTAAAAGATCACAAAGAACAAACCTTAATTTCTACATGTTAATCAAGTAACCCACACTCATAAATGTCCTAAGAGAAAACATTAAAGAAACCTTTTTACAAATATTTTCCAAACCAAGAAATAAACTTTCACCAAAGACGTTCCCTCCTTTGCTTTCTCAAGTTTTTCTCTCTTGAAACTCTACCAAAGCATGAAGAATGAAGTCTTGAATAGTGCACATGACCCGAGAAAATTGTGCCTTGATTTTCACACATTGTGCCACGATTTGAAGTTCGTACACAATACGACTGTTATCCACTATTGTGTCATGATTTATACCCTTCGAGCTACAATAAATGTCGAATCAAAACTTCCAAAACTAGAACCAAACCGTGTCACGATTTCGTCAAATCATGCCGCGATTTTTTATGAAGCTTCAACATCAATTTTGAGTTAATTTCAACACATGTCAAATACTCCTATAAAACAGGCCAATAGTAGCTTTTTTTTTACATAAAAATACAAAATTACACTTATAGTGTTCAACATGTTCTTGTAGCCAATCATGTTCATGACCTATATTTATATCTATATATAATATATGTATCTCTAGAGAATAGAAACACAAACTTTTATAAAGGAATGTTAATGAGTTCATGAAGTATCAGTAGCAACAACGAGTTAATGATTAATTTAGATAGACTAATTTAGTTTTAAAAAAAGATATGAGTTAATGATTAAAGACAACAAGAAATCGAGACACCACACATTTCCACCTAAAACCTTTAATATTCATTAGATATATTTTGATCGCATTTCATATACATCCAACATTTAATTTGTTTGTAGATGTGAAACTAACAACTTACACTTGAAAAAAAAAAGTAAGTTAGAAGAAGCCGAAGTTCAAGATAATGAATGACAAGTTGGGCAACATGCAAAAAGAAATGTGAAAGGGTCGTTTGTTGAGAGCCGCCAAATTAAGTTATGTTTGTTGGCTAAGGAATTGATTTCCTCATGCACGTCAATGCAGATTCTTAATCCAAAACAAAGTGTGAAATGCATCCATGCATGCATGGCAATGTGGAAGAGACGAAGGAACATACAAGAAGCATAGCATCAATAGAATGTTAATATAAAGTACGTAGAGTTATTATTTAATTAATTAACTATATTGTAATACTAGAATGTTAATATAAAGTACGTATAGTAATAATCATTAATTCAAGCTTCTAACCAAAGATATCAGGAATCATCCAATTGATCAAAAAAACAAATGAAAAGTAGAATTCAAAGCTAAAAAAGAAAGAAAGAGAGAGGTGGACACATCCTCCAAGTATGCTTTTTTGTTTTTCCAATCTTTCTCTCTCTTTTTGTCCTCTTTATCAAAACCCCAAGCAACCACAACATTCCACTCTCTCCCTCCTCATTGGCCCTCATACATTCTCTCAGTTTTTCTCTCCCAGTTTCTCTCTTTCTCTTCAACTAATCAAGGTCTTAATCTCTTTCTCTCTTACCATCAAGCATAATTAATTTTCTATGTACATGTAGTCATGCACTATATACCATGCTTATAAGGTTCTTAATTTTGGCTTGTTTTTTTTGGCAGGGTTTGATTTTAGGTCTTGTGGCCTAGTATTTTTCCGGGTGTAACGAGGCAGCTGTAGAGCTTCTTGTAGATATACATTTTTATACTCTTGTTATCAATTTATTCAAATAAAGAGGGGGGTGCATTTATAAATCTGGTGAGCTAGATTATAATATATTTCATATGGCACCTGTTTCATTGCCTCCTGGTTTTAGGTTCCACCCCACCGATGAAGAGCTTGTTTCTTATTACCTCAAAAGAAAGATTAATGGCCGTAGGATTGAGTTGGAGATCATCCCTGAAGTTGATCTCTACAAGTGTGAACCATGGGACTTGCCAGGTATAATATTACACTCAAGCATATATATGACATGAGTTTAATTTTTATGATTGTCAATTATTATTATTATTTTTTGATATTTTCAAACAAAATATCAAAATATTTTTAATGATTTATAAAAAGTGACATTGTGTAACATCTTTCATCAATCCCTGCACACAAAAGATAGAGGTTTCAAAATTAATTTGTTGACTTGAGTTTTGAACATTGACTAAAGAAAATTTCATAACAAGAAGAGGCCTTGAGATTAAAAGATCGACCTCTTATTTTGTTCTGATTGTCAAAATCATTATTGGTTAATGTGACTTGCAATATTCAGAAGTGCTTTTAACAATCAAAACAAATTAAAAGAATCTTAAAAAAGTGAAGGCACATTTCTTTAGACACGATTTTGCTTCTAATCATCTTTATTCTACAATATACGAAACACATGCTTGCTTTATTGGTCAAGTATATTTTTTTTCCACTTTGGCATAAAATATTTTGGGGCGTACTTAACGTTGTAGGGAGAATGGTCCTTCAAAATAGGGTTACTGTTGTGAACGTCAAGGTACATAGTAATGAGGAAATAGTTGGATTCCCAACTCAAAAACAGTCAACAAAAGGAAAGGATTACATATTAAAGAAGATTTCTTCATTTTCAGCCTTTCAAAACATGCAAATATATAACTAGGTCGAAGTGTTTCTAAAAAGTGTTATGATTTTAACGAATTGTTATTATTATGCATGATATCATTATAGGGAAGTCATTGCTACCGGGAAAAGATTTGGAATGGTATTTTTTCAGCCCAAGAGATAGGAAGTATCCAAATGGGTCAAGAACCAATAGAGCAACAAAATCTGGATATTGGAAGGCTACTGGGAAAGATCGCAAGGTGAATGCTCAGACTCGTGCTGTTGGAATGAAGAAAACCCTAGTTTACTATAGAGGAAGGGCACCACATGGATCTCGTACCGGTTGGGTTATGCATGAGTATCGTCTTGATGAAAGAGAATGTGACAATCCTTCTGCAGGCTTGCAGGTTTGAACCCGGAACCTCTTCATGACTATTATATGGTTGTTTAATTAATATGGATCGGTTCAACGGTAGACTCTATTATTTTTAGTAAATTTAATAAGAAATTTTGAGAGGAATAAGATATTATGTTTATCATCTGTATTTTATGATTCTAAAATTCTTTTTTATTAAAAATAGTAAGGGTTCACCTATTGATCATTTTATTGATTCAAGACAATAACATGTTTTGATTGAAAAAAAATTATGATTTCAGGATGCATATGCTCTTTGCCGTATATTCAAGAAGAGTACAGTG
>Ga0099826_10003501_pt1 | contig 10684 bp, 10 predicted proteins | sample Mtrugardesep15_FD_76830 | JGI IMG/M metagenome (GOLD analysis project Ga0099826, IMG submission 76830) | Root nodule microbial communities of legume samples collected from California, USA - M. trunc garden sep15 | ecosystem: Host-associated > Plants > Roots > Nodule | place: USA: California...
TCTCCATAGATGCGAAGAAAGAGGAGAGAATGGCTGAACATTTTGCTTTTTCCCTATTTACCCTTGTATTTTCATCACATTATCTACACTTTTTTCTTATGGATATTGCACCCATTTTTTTACGGAAACTTGATGCACTTGTTTGTTACATACATACATAGCATAATGCTTTCCAATTTTGTTACCTTTCAATCTACTAGTTTTCAATCTTTCAAAAAAAAAAAAATCTACCCGTTCTCAAATATTTTTTTATAAAAAATAAGAATGACTTTTTTTGTTTTTTTTACTTTTGCTTTTGTGTTGTGCTATTAATTAAGTAATTTAATAAACTAATTGAATAATTTGTTTGAATGAGTTTAGATTATTTTTAAATTTTATGTATAAAAATTAATTAACTTATTATGTTAAACTATTGTAATTAATTATTTTTAAGAATAAATTAAAGTTTAATATTTAATTTTTTAATTTAAGGGTGTTTTTGTCCTTTCAAAGATTAAAAACACTTCTCTCTCTTAGATTTCTCTTCTCATTCTCTTACACCAAACAACACATCAATTTGTAATCTATTTTTTACCTTTTTTTTTCAATTTAAATCTTTTTACCCAAAATAAGAAAAATGGATGGATAAACCTCCCTTTTACATTTTATAGAACATTTTATTTTACATCAATTCTAAAAATCAATTATTTATTTTAAAATTTTCACTTATATTAATATTGGATATACTTTTTTTTCTTCATACTTTTGTATTTCTTAATTAATAATATACTTTTTAGTATTAGTGTCTGTGTCACCAAAATAGCGCCCGCTCGCTCCCCGCTCCTACTCTGCTCTAATTTTTAGGTTGGTTGTGCCGCGCCGCATCATTTTCGCTTTGGCAAGAGAGTTGGTGCACAAATTGGATAGAAGATGTTGCCTTATGCACTTCAGCCCTGACCTAAGTCTTCTTATGCCCCCAAATATGACTTAAGCAGAAGCGTCTTGATCATAAATTTCGTTTTTAATCTTCATGCAAAAATCATAAATTTTAATCCTACAAAATTAAAATACAGACGATTTTAGTCTTCACTGTTAAGTCAACATATATTTTTGAATAACTTTGTGGTCATATTTATAACCTATTAGAGGTCACTCCACAAAAATATTTATAACCTATTAGTCTTTTTTTTAAGGAAAACAAAAAGGATAAGAAAAAACCCCTTTGTTATGTTCAACTAATTATCCCTCCTTTAAAAAACTACATTAATTATTTCTTTATTTATATATTTATATATTTTTTTGAAATAAAGGTAAATAATTTTTTTAAATTGATAAATATTAATATGTTAATTGTTATGTTAATATTTTTATCCTTCTCATAACTTAAACCTACTTTTAACTCCAACACACAATACAATAGTTGAGCTTGAAAAAAAAAATGATAAAACATTTAAATTTTTTTATTAAGTAATAAAATAGTTAAAAATCTACTCATCTGTTCCATATTATATGACACAATTAACTCTATCACGTATGCCAATGAGTAATTTTTGATCTTAAACATCTTTAATAATATATTAAAAAAAATTATGAAAATTTAATATTTTAAAAATATTTGTCGTAGCAAATTCAACATCTTATATAATATAAATTTGTTTTTATATATTAATAGAAAAATTTAGGCAAAATATATTATGTGAACAATACAAATTTTCAAAGTAGATAATTTATTTAAATAAGACTGAAGAAGTATCTATTAAAATGAACAAACTAAAACATACATTGTTATATGCAGTGATCGATATTTGAACTCTAGACATTTCACTTATTTATCTTAAAAAAAAATAAAGAAACCGAGAATCTAGTGTTCGAAATCGACAATTTCCCAACCATTTCTAAGAAAGCTACAGAAATTTTACATAATTTAATTTAATAACCGTTGAGCTAACTTTACTTTCCACGCGCGTATTCTTTACTCCTCAATAATGCGTACACGACAAAGGAAGAAGAAACACAGAAATTTCTATTGATTTGTGTATGCTAAACGTCACCATCTTTCATATAAAGATAAGATACATAATGGTCTATAAATTCATCTATTGTGGTTTCATTTGCTTTTTCATCAACAAAGCTAGTTAAAGATGAGTGAATACAAAAAACAAATATCATACATAAACTTTGAATTTCTAGATCCTTGTTTGCAACAAACAACCTAGTAAGTTATTATATAATCATGGGAGAGAACACAGAACTAGATGTTATTACCTCACAGCTTCAACAAACATTCAAACAAGTTCAACATGACCAAACATCCATGCAAGTTCTTAGGTCAACTCTCAAAGATTTGTCTCCACTTGTTCATGAAATCAACCAATATAATGAACAGTTGAATCCACCTAGAGAAGAAATCAAGACCCTCGTCAAAGAAGAAGAAAGGGTTGTTGACCAAAAGAATCTTTGTTGGAACAAGTTTTTTTCTTGGTTTCAGCTTTGTAGGAAGAAAGATGATGTTGATTCATGTGTTGCTGATGATAAACAAGCTATTATGGCCAAAGATGTTAAGGATGCACTTTATAAGTTGAGAGAAGTTCTTGAGATTCTCAACAAGGAGAATTTTGAGAAGAAAATAAGTGGATCTGGAGGATTAACTTTGAAGGGTGCTTTTGGTGTTCCTAAAAATCCTGAATTTACTGTTGGTTTGGATTTGCAATTGATTAAGCTGAAGATGGAACTTCTCAAGGATGGTAGATCTACTCTTGTGTTGACTGGAATGGGTGGTTTGGGAAAAACCACTTTGGCTACAAAGCTTTGTTGGGATGAACAAATCAAGGGTATGCGATAAATCCATTTTTATTCTCTCATGTATGATAAATATGTGCTAATTTATTCTTATATAGGAATTTGTATAGCCTTTTGCAGTTATGTTTATTATAAGATCTGTGTACAGTGATAGTTTTTTGCTCATCAATAGTTTATAAAGAGATCATTCAATTTTGCAAACATTGAAGAAGGGTTTCTAAGTATGATTTTGTTTGGATAAACAACTTAATTAAGCAGTTACAGCATAAGTGGTTATCATATAAGTGTTTATCCTAGAGAGCTTTTGGAAATTAGCTGAAAACAGCTTAAAGACATGGCATAAGTGTTTTCCTAAACAATCTCGCAAGTGCTTATGCCAGTAGGTTAGCTTAAATCGGGTTGGGTTTGGGTCTGAAATTTCATAATATATGAAATGACCGCCACATTTTAAGGCCCAATTCTGCCGATAAACACATTTGGTTTGGGCTGTTCTCAGTTTGACCGGTTGGGTTGATTCAGTAACAAATTATCCTCGATTAAGCAATACAAACATAAATTTTAAACATTATTCGTGACACTTGAAATTATTCATGGCACTTGAAACACTTTTCCTATTTTATCATTGTATGCCTTGTTCCCAACATCATGTTGTCATCGTTGATATATATTGCACCTTGCACAGATCTGGGACTTTGAGTAGATCTTGGCAAAATATGAAGAGAAGTTTGAATCTTTGAGTAATATAGAGAAAATATGAACGCAAGGTGCTTGCATGTAAGAGGTACTCGCACACAAAAGGAAGTGTTAGAGTTTAGACTGTGACACTGAGAAACAATCGCAAATGAGAGAGCAAGACAGAAGATGAAATTATTAAATTTGGAGAGACAAGAGGAAAATGTTGAAGCTGAGTGAAGAGATGCTTGTTGATGGATATGGGGTGTGCAAGGTGTGGCGGCTAAATGAGTGTGAGACAAACACCACTGATTTTTTAGTATTTATAACTAGGTTAAAATAAGAGTCATGCAGGCCCAGCCCACTTATTATCACATTCACATGTGCGGTTGGGCTTGGGTTCCGATGGGTTGAAAGATTCAAAACCGAGCCCGACTGTGTGCGACCTCTGTTGTCAATGCGGAAATGCGGCGTGGCCAACCCAATAATTGGCGCGGTGCGGGCGCTATTTTGGTGGTGCGGCCACTAATAAATTTAATACTGGATACCATACTATTCAAAAAGAAATACTAAAGTACCTTAAACATTACTCAAAATTTCATGATGTATTTATATTATGAAATAAAAGGGCTAGCAAAATCGAAAATGGCTAATACCAATTATATACAACTAGTACAAGTTATTGTTTTACTATTTATAGGTCTGCTTTGACCGCTTTCCACTTCTGACACGCACCGACGCGGCCTAGTGATGTGGTCCTGATTTTTCCGCTATAGCGGCCACTTTTGACAACAGAGTGTGAGACCATGGGAAACTGTTCAGTTGACCTGTCACCCGCCAACCCGTTACGACCCGACCATAACAGAGAAATATGCAAGCGGGTAGGGTTTGTTCGGTTGGTTCAACATTTTATGCTCAACCCTAAATCCAAACATGGGCTGTTTAGTGATAATTTATCCAAAAAAAATTGTTGTGATATATGAACATAGTAAAATTAATATCTGTACACAAACATATATATGCATTATGGTAGGAGATATATCAAATACTCCTGTCTTACAATTGTCCTTGGCTCGACTAGGTAAATTCAAGGAAAACATTATATTTGTCACCTTCTCAAAAACACCCATGTTGAAGATTATGGTAGAGAGAATATTTGAGCACTGTGGATATCCTGTGCATGAGTTTCAAAGTGACGAAGATGCAGTTAATACATTGGGACTTTTGCTGAAGAAATTTGAGGGAAGTCCAATATTGTTGGTCCTCGATGATGTTTGGCCTGGTTCAGAAGACCTAGTCGAGAAATTTCAATTCCAGATATCAGATTATAAAATTTTGGTCACTTCAAGGGTTGCATTTTCTAGATTTGACAAAACATTTATCCTAAAACCTCTTCTTTACGAAGATTCGGTAACACTTTTCCGTCACTACACACAGGTGGATAAAAACAATTCAAAAATTCCTGACAAAGATCTTATCCAGAAGGTGCTTGTCCTTTGTGTACTTACAGCATTTGAGCCCAATGTTATATAATCTACTGACTACTGACTATATTTGTGTGCTTTGAAATACAGGTTGTGGAAAATTGCAAAGGTTTACCTCTTGCCATTTTAGTGATTGCAACATCACTTCGTTATCGGCCATATGAGTTGTGGGAAAAAATTATAAAGGAACTTTCACAAGGTCGTTCTATACTTGATTCTAATACTGAATTACTTACTCGCCTCCGAAAGATCTTGGATGTTTTGGAAGATAACCCAATCAACAAGGAGTGCTTCATGGACCTTGCATTATTTCCTGAAGACCAGAGAATTCCTGTTGCTGCTCTAATTGATATGTGGGCAGAGTTGTATGGACTAGATGACGATGGCATAGAAGCAATGAAAATAATCAACAAATTAGACTCTATGAATCTGGCCAATGTCTTAATAGCTCGGTACAATTTACTACTGATATTTTATTCTAGGCCCCATAATCCAAATATATCTACAACATGAACTATACAAGACAAAAATATGAGACAAAAATTCAATAGCTCGTGTAGCTATTATTAGAAGCATTGGATTCCTTAATTAACATTATTGAATTTCAACTTCTCGAATTATGTAACTCTATAGTCTGCATTTATTCTTTTGATTTTAAGTGAAGAAGTCGATAATTCTAATTGAACTACCTAATTTAGAGTATGCTTTGTTTATCTAGTGATAGAATTTTCTCATTAAGGAATATTAACTTCTGTTCATTTTCCAGGAAAAATGCAAGTGACACAGAAAATTACTACTACAATAATCACTTCATCGCCCTTCATGATCTTCTAAGAGAGCTTGGAATTCTTCAAAACACCCAGGAACCTATTGAACAAAGAAAAAGACTGCTTATTGACGTAAATGAAAACAAATGTGACCTGTGGCTTAGGGAGAAGCAGCGAGGCACAATGGCCCATATGTTGTCCAAATTTATTAGATGTTTTGTTAAACCGAAGCCTCAACAGGTCCCTGCCCGAACATTGTCTATATCAACTGGTTCGTTATACTTGTTCCTTTCTCTAAAATTTAACTAACTTACAAGTTCAAAACACCATTATTTTATTTCTGTGATTTGTCATTCATTCATGTCCACAATTGATCCCATGTGTGTTGCATTTGCAGATGAAACTTGTACTTTAGATTGGTCCCAAATTCAACCAGCTCAGGCTGAGGTTCTGATTTTAAATCTTCAAAGCAAGCAGTACTCATTACCAGAGTTGATGGAAGAAATGAGCAAACTAAAAGCTCTCATTGTCATAAATCATAGTTTCCGTCCTTCTGAAGTGAACAATTTTGAGCTACTTAGCTCTTTATCCAACTTGAATAGAATCAGGCTAGAGCGGATTTCTGTTCCTTCCTTTGGCATAATGAAGAATCTCAAAAAACTATCGCTCTACATGTGTAATACAAGACTAGCTTTTGAAAAGGGGAGCATCCTAATTTCAGACTTATTTCCTAATTTAGAAGATTTGAGCATGGATTATTGCAAGGATTTGATGGTATTGCCTAATGGGGTGTGTGATATTATCTCATTAAAAAAGCTCAGTATTACAAATTGCCATAAGCTTTCTTCGCTGCCCAAAGATATTGGAAAGTTGGAGAATTTGGAACTCTTGAGCCTGATTTCCTGCACTGATTTGGTACAGTTACCAGATTCTATTGGAAGGCTTTTAAATCTAAAGCTACTTGACATCTCCAACTGCATAAGCCTTTCAAGTTTACCCGAGGATATTGGCAATCTATGTAATCTACGAAATCTCTACATGACTAGTTGTGCAAGTTGTGAATTGCCATTTTCAGTTGTCAGTCTTCAGAATTTAAAGGTGATATGTGATGAAGAGACAGCTGCTTCATGGGAAGCTTTCCAATCTATGATTGCCAATCTAACTATAGAGGTTCCTCAAGTTGAAGTCAATTTGAATTGGCTTCATGCAATTCGCTCCTAAAACCTACATGCACTCTTCCTTTGCCTTTTCAAGTTGTCGTTGAGGACACATAAAAGCCGATAGACCAAAACACTACCGTCATGGAACTCTTCGTTTGCCACTTCGTTTTTCTGTTATGGAACTCGTCAACATCTACCGTCATTCAAGTATTTCAAATATTGAGTCTAGTAGCAAGTAATATGCCTACATGTCTCAAAAAAGGCTTCATGTTTACGGTAGGTATGAAAAAAAAAAAAAAAAGAGTGAAAATGAAGAATGATAGGGATACTGATGCACTAAGGCACATACAAAGAAAATGAAATCCATGATTAGTATGATGGTTAAGCATTGGTTTGGAGTAAAAGTGGCAAAGCAAGAGGTAAAGGTATTAGTAAATGTGTCGTCGTGTAAAACTGAAACATCGTCCAATAGTATTTTAGGTAAATTCTAGGTTGCCTTTGAAAAGTTGTGGGTAAGTTACGCACATATCAATTAAAAACAGTCACATGTACTCCATTAGCTCTTTTCTTATAAAATTATATGTTTGGTATGTATTATGGAGTACATGTGACTGATTTTAATTGGTTGTGAGTAATTTGCCAACGCTTTTTCAAAGGTAGCCTAGATCTCGCCGTATTTTAAGTTTTTAACGTTAATAAGTTGATGTGTCCAAGTTGCCGAAGTTGTGCAAAGGCAAAGCTTCATTTTAATTCTTCTAATTTATGACTTGAAAATGTGAAATAAATTTCTACTTCAAGTTATTTCCTGAAGACACGAGGATCCTCTGCTGCTATCCCTGTTGATATATGGGCCGAAATCCATGATGAAGATGATTTGAGTGCAGTGGAGAAAATTCAAGCACAGGTCAACATGTTTGATATTTTGTTTTGTTTTGTTGTTTTGTTTGTATAATAGTATTAGTGGTGTGGCTCTTAAACAATTTGAATTATGTGTGATTTTCTAAAAAAGCCACTAACTGCAAGTTGTGTAAAATTATGGTTATGAAATAAAACTGTTTGATATTTCTATTTGTCAACAAAGAAAGAGACAAATATGATTGATGACTTTTGCGCCATTAGGCGCCATAAGTTGTGCAAGTAGTAGTTTTTATTGGCTTTTTATTTTTTAATTAATAATTAGAACAAGATTAGTTCAAATTTCAATAGAGTTGTCGGTCATTTTCAAGTCTTCATGACAGACACACAAAACAAATTTCTTGACATCATTGATTACACAAGGTAAATGAGGGTCGATGTCAGAGTGGTTGTTTGACATTAATCAAGGGGCTGGAGGATGAGCCTCTAACACAAGAAATGTGTATAAAAAATTAGGTGGTCTTGTTAACCCTGTTTTAAAGGCATTTGTTAAGAAATCTTTAAATAGAAATTTTATCTTGAAAATAGAAGTTGTTTCTTTTGACAAATTAATAATTATATTATTATTATTATCTAGAAATCCTAATTCAACGGGTAAAATATCGAAATTGTTAAGTCGGATGTCATGATCAGAGTTCGAACCCTGGTACTGGTACCTCCACTTGTGTGTGAGTTTATAATAGTTGTCATTTCGTCTATCTATCAAAAAAAAAATTATATTATTATTTTTTATAAAAACTTATTAGTTTTGCTTGCTTAACCAATATCCTTATAGTACTGGTTATCATTCCCCAAAAAATTATTATATGTAAGTGTTAATTACATTTTGGGTTATGATGACACATGTCTTTAAAACACATGTTAAGATTACATAAATAACAAGTATTTATTGAGAAAGAATAATTTTTTACTTTTTGATTAATAAATTGATACAATTTTTAATGCACAATTTTTGTTTGCGAAATCTTTAACATATGTGCTTTTTAATGTTATACTCTATCCGTCTTAAATTGGGTGTCATTTTTACTATTTTTTTATTTTAAATTATTTGACCCTTTTATAATATTTTTTTTTGAAGAAGCTAAACTACTCCAACAAAATTGATATAGAAGATGATTGAACATAAGACTCTTGAGAGGGGCACACTTCAAGATCACACGTCAAGACCACCGCGCCAACCTAAGTGAGTTATATAAATACAACATTCATTATTCATTTTCACTAACATACCATTATTTATTGCATTTTAAGGACCCAGAGTGTTTGAAGAAATATACACAACAACACGCTTTCAACTGCGCCAAAACTTTGATCAAATCTCAAGTACAAAAACACTTATAAAAATTCTTGCAAACACTTATCTTTGAATTTCTTAAGTGCTTAGAATTCAATTGAGCTTAATTTAGTTTACCACTATTTGAAACTGAAGCGTAAACAAACATCAATTTTATTGTAAACTATAATCCTGTTGGATTGTAGAAAGTCTTCAAGGAGAGACAGGAAATCTTAGATTTGCGTGTCTAAGTACTTTGTAATCAAGGTTGACTATAGTGAAAAAATCTCTCAAGTGTGAGGGAGGGGAGTAGACATAAATCCAAGTTGTGGGGGTGAACCCGAATAATATTTGTGTTGAATTTCTCTTCCCACCCCCCTCTTGTTTTTTTCTCACTTGCATTGGCATGCACCATGGTTGGTTAGGGGTGTGGTAAGGAGCACTTTATAGAAAGATTGTTTAATTTTGCGATGGAGAAAAGCATTTCTGTGAGGGATATGATGTTAGACATTGATGTTGAGGGAGGTTAATGAAAGTGGATACGACATTTATTTTATGTAGGAGGTTGCGTTGGTGGATGAGTGTAAGATTTTCTTGTCTAACATTTCGATGGTATGTATTTTGCAAAAGAAGTTTATGACTTGATATCTAATTTTAAAGATATTAGCAAATTCTCTTTGCATGGAGACTACTTCATAACCGTATTCCAACCAAATATACTCTACTTGAAAAACAAATGCAAAATTTAGTATCTATTTTTTGCGTGGGTTGTTGTAATATATGAATGAAAGTGCTAATCATTTATCTTGGTTATGAATTAGATATGTAATGACAAATAATTGCTTTAGTCTTTGCGGTTCAGTTGATAGGTTTGGTTCGATTTTTTGTGTAAGTGTTGTAATTTAAATGAAAGTGCTAATTATTTGTTTTTTGATTATTTGGGTTCTGAAATGTTATAGGTGAATGTTTTATCTTGGTTATGAATTAGATCTTTAATTACAAATAATTGTCTAGTTTTGCGTTTCAGTTTACATGGTTGGTTTCTCAAAGGAAACAAAGTGAAGGAGTTCTTTCATGCAATGTGATTGACATGCATTTGGTCAATTTAGAAGCATCGTAACTATGTGTTGCTTGTCACTCACGATTGTTTAACTCTTACACCATAGGACATGGTAAAACTCATGGTATTGTCTTAGTTTAAATAAAAAAGCTAAAGGTTTTTCATATGAATTCAATCAATGGAGCACTCAACAACTCAAATTTTTAGGAATGATTAATCTATAATTCAATTTAAGTTATTTGTTGATTGGTTAGGACACCCAATTGTTTTTGGTGTTGTTTTCGTATTGGTTGACTGTGTAACCTTTTGATCGTAGCACTCCTTGTGTTTTAATTGTGTATTTTTTATGTATAATCTTTTTTGTCCTTTTTGAAAAATCATTAAAAAATAAAATATAAATTTTATTTTAAATTATAAATGATAAAAATAGATTTTAGATAAAAAGATAAAAATGGAAGAAAATATGATATACTATAATTTCAAACACTGTTAAAATAGCATATGAAAAAAAAAACTATAAGCTAACGAAATAGGAGTAAAATATAAGTTTGTGATAAATTAATAGATACCAAACA
>Ga0099826_10003503_pt1 | contig 10682 bp, 9 predicted proteins | sample Mtrugardesep15_FD_76830 | JGI IMG/M metagenome (GOLD analysis project Ga0099826, IMG submission 76830) | Root nodule microbial communities of legume samples collected from California, USA - M. trunc garden sep15 | ecosystem: Host-associated > Plants > Roots > Nodule | place: USA: California...
CACAAAGTAAAATACCTAAATAACAAAATACTTTAGAGTGTAAAGTGAATAATATCAATAGTTAAAGATTTTTATTGTAACAAACTCATGATTTGTTGATGTCCCTACAATGTTTATCTTTAACTGTTGATATTATTCACTTTACACTCTAAAGTATTTTGTTATTTAGGTATTTTACTTTGTGAGATGTTATTTATTTTAATTCTCTAGGATGAAAGTAGCAAACAATACACAGGAGATGGTTCAGTTGATTATAGACAGAGGCCTGCTATTAAGCACAATACTGGCAATTGGAGAGCATGTCTATTTATTCTAGGTATCATTTTTTTACATTGCCCTTATGTTTTAGGTGATTCATTTTTGTTTTTATTACATTTATGTATGTAAATGACAGGCAATGAATGTTGTGAACGTTTGGCTTTCTTTGGCATTGCAACAAACCTTGTTACCTATCTTACCACCAAACTACATGAAGGAAACGCCTCTGCTGCAAGAAATGTCAGCATCTGGCAAGGAACTTGTTATCTTACACCTCTCATTGGAGCCGTTCTGGCAGATGGTTACTGGGGACGATACTGGACAATTGCCATTTTCTCTATGATTTATTTTGTTGTAATACACTTAAGATGCGTTTCCTCTCCTAGTCAGTAATTGTCTTTACACGTTTTAATATGTCATACTGATATGGTTTTTTCTTGCAGGGGATGTGTATCTTGACTCTTTCTGCATCTGTTCCAGTATTGAAGCCAGCTGAGTGTTTGAATTCGATATGTCCTCCGGCTAGTCCTATTCAATATTATGTGTTCTACTTTGGTCTCTATGTAATTGCACTAGGAACTGGTGGTGTAAAGGCATGTGTGCCACCTTTTGGGGCAGATCAGTTTGATGATACTGATTCCAAAGAAAGGGCTAAGAAGGCTTCCTTTTTCAACTGGTATTACTTTTCTATCGACCTAGGTGCCATTGCTTCATGCACCTTTGTTGTGTGGGTTCAAGATAATGCAGGATGGGGTCTTGGATTTGGCATTCCTACTTTATTTATGGGGTTATCAGTTGGTAGTTTCTTTTTTGGCACCTCTCTCTATAGGTTTCAAAAACCAATGGGTAGCCCTATTACAAGAATGTGCCAGGTTGTGTTAGCATCTGTCCGGAAGCAGAATCTGGTCGTGCCTGAGGACAGTAGTCTCCTGTATGAGATGCCTGACAATAAAACTGGATCGGAAAGAAGTCACAATCTGATGCATCACAATGATCTCAGGTAATTTTTTGCATTGAGTTTTCTTTTCTGCCCTAATGTTATTTGCTTTATTCATTTTTCCAATACAGGCAAAGGAGTATCTTGTATATGTTGGATTTCCATTTAATATTCATGTTGATGTACAATTTGTCTGATTCCAAATGTGGAATTGGTTGTTTATAAGAATATGTGAGATATGAACCTTGCTCTAATAATATAGGAGTTGTTTATGTTTGGGTTGAATTTGGCAACCACAGATTAGCCAGACTTCTAGTCGTAGGCCTTGTTCGGCACACCAAAGTAGGGTTGAAACTTGAAAGGATAAGTTAATTGATATTATCGAAATAATATATGTGTGTGTGTGGATTGGAACACACAATGGATTGTAGGGCACTAGCCAATTTCCTCTTTTTCATGATAACCGAACCTAATTCATGCATGGGTTATATTGATTTTATGATCTACTTGCATAGAGATACTTCTGTGTTTTTCACTTCACTTTGTCTGTAAGTTTACTCATAGGCATTTGATGCAGAGGGAAACATATATTCTAATGCTAGTGACTGATCGCTAGTTCCATATCTCGTATTGTATCACATTTTCTTATAAGTCATGATTAGACAAGTGTTTGAGTAAAATAATATTTTTATTTAATGACTCAATTTTGCATCTATTTGATTCTCATTCTGTGCTGTTTGACATGATTGTACAATATTTATTATCTTATTTCTTGCATATAATCTGTCCATGAACTAGTTGTATTTAATGAAGTTTTTCCAAGGATGAAAGGTTTTTTTTTTTTGTCAAGGTATATCATCCAGCATGCTAATATCAGATTCTTTGTTTTCTTGTTTCCTCTACCGGAAGAATATTGTCATCTTTCAGTTTTCTAGGATACACTGCATGTCAACATTTTTCTTGTAGACTGGCTTTATTGCACTGAGAAAGTGTGTGCTAAAATTTGAAGTTTGGTCACTTTTTATAAAATTTTGTTTCCTATTAAATTCTATGTTGATAATGACTGAAGTATCCTCTACAGCTTGAAAATATTTCAATTACTACAAGACTTTATTTTCATGACCTTCTAAAACGCCATTTATTTATTTATTTTTGCTTTTTCTTCGTGTTTTTAAATAAAGGTATTTCGATAGAGCAGCTGTAGTGTCTGATTCAGAGAAAAGAAGTGGTGACTATTCTAATCCATGGAGGCTCTGCACCGTGACACAGGTGGAGGAATTGAAAATCTTGATTCGCATGTTTCCAATTTGGGCTACTGGCATCATTTTCTCTGCTGTCTACGCCCAGATGTCAACATTGTTTGTGGAGCAAGGAACTATGATGAATACAAGTATTGGTTCCTTCAAATTATCCCCAGCTTCCCTCTCAACCTTTGACGTGGCAAGTGTTGTTTTGTGGGTCCCCGTCTACGATAGGATACTTGTTCCTATTGCAAAGAAATTCACGGGCAAGAAAAGGGGCATTTCTGTGTTTCAAAGAATAGGAATTGGCCATTTTATTTCTGGGCTTTGCATGTTAGCAGCTACTGCTGTGGAAATTAAGCGTCTGCAGCTTGCAAGAGAGCTTGACCTTGTTGATAAACCTGTGGCTGTACCCCTAAGTGTGTTATGGCAACTACCTCAATATTTCTTATTAGGAGCGTCAGAGGTATTCACATTCATAGGGCAGCTTGAGTTCTTCTATGATGAATCACCAGATGCTATGCGAACTTTATGTGGTGCACTGCCGCTCCTTAGTTTTTCATTGGGGAATTACTTGAGCTCTTTCATTCTCACTATAGTAACTTACTTCACAACACAAGGAGGAAGGCCTGGATGGATTCCAGATAACTTGAACAGTGGACATCTTGATTACTTTTTTCTGATTATATCTGGACTTAGCTTATTAAATATGTTGGCGTTTATAATTGCAGCCAAAATGTACAAGCAGAAGAAGGTTTCTTAAGATTTTTCATGGATTTATTGCTCTTAGGAGTGGAAGCATCTGTTGATATTTCCTTCTTTCATTGTGGATATTGCTCTGCATATTAAAGATATATGCTAATAAGGAATGGAGTTTGGGAATGGAACTTTCCAAGTTAGTATGTTGTACATAACTACAGTAGAAGAGTAGCCAAATCACTGACATTGAAAGGCAGATTCTTTCCAATAAACTCAGCTTATGAACTCATTCAGAGGCACAATGATCAAACAGATTGGAAGTTATTCAACAACTTATGGTTCAGTTCAGCTCCTCAAAACTGATGTGTGCTTTATAAGAGCGATGTTGAATCCACAAATCATTTACTTTTTACTTGTAATGTGTCATTGCAGTTAGAAAAAATGATAATTGTAGATTGTAGTTGGGTGTAAGCATAGTTAAGTTACGCCACCTAATGGTAGAACTCATTCTGGTCTACTTTAGGATTAGCAGAAAGAAATGTATGTATATAAGGAATTAAGGGAAATCATCGGGATTTGAATTCATATGGACTGCATTATATGGTCCATATGTATGCACAAAAATCAGATTTCTTCCCATTCCATACAACTGAATTCAGTTGAAGTTGTAGAAATGATCAATGTCAAAAGTTGGTTGTGGCTGAAATCAAGAGTTTGAGATTCAATTATCCCTTTCAATGTCAAAATAGGGGTAATCACAACTCGGAAAAAGGAAATTTGGAAATGCTGTTATTTCAAATCTGAAAAATCGATACAAATATATGGCTCTAGTTAAGTGAAGTACAAGCACAAAGAATTAAAAAACGTACAAAAAGCAAATCTTCAAGCTTTTTCTGTTTGTTTTGGTCAAGCAAATCTTAAGCTTTTATCATAACTTTTATAATATCATGCTATTATATCTACTAAGGTAATCATAAATATTACCCTTTATTTCTTTCATAAAAAAATTACGCTTTATATAAATTAATCTCTCAAAAAAATATTTTAATTAAATAATAACATAGTCAAATATCTATAATAACATAGTCCTCCATCACAATCAGCATTAATTAATTATTTTAACATCGGAAACTCTAGAAATTCTTTGTCTCTCTCCAAAAGTGAAGTTCCTGAAAAAGAAAATAAAAATACTAGTGGTTGAGAAGTGAAGTTCAAAGGGACAGGTTGCACTTGCAGTTTACTTTATCCATTTTGTCAAAACAAAAAGTTGGAGTTTATGATCCAATAATAAATTATTCGTGTCAGCAGACAGCAATGACATAATCTTTGTACGTATTAGAATGATTGTAAATGAACAAGATTCTTTATTCTCCATATACCATTGCTTTTCTGACTCATAGGAAGAAAGAAGATGAGTTCTGTTGACTACGACGTTGTTCCGGAACTGGAACAAGGTCTTCTTCCTGGTTCACACTTTTCTTTTTTCCACAAATAGATAAAACATGTTTGCTTAGCTTAATATTTTCATCTCCTTGTGTTTGTTAAATCCGTTTCATGAGAGTATGCTCTCACCTCACCACGTGTTAGTTAGTGATATACTTATAACATAACGGCCTTGTAATTACAATCTGTCAATTGTTTTAACTTTCAAGACCGTTATGTTATACTAATTACCATATTTCAGTTGTGAGTGACTGAAAGTTGTTACAATCTTTGTTTTGAAGTTGTTAATTAGATATAACACGTGGTGAATCACAAAGTATATTGCTTCTTTGTTTTGAACAAATTCACGTTAAAGCAAGCGAGTTAATCGATAAATTTAAATGTAAAAATCAAGTTTGGAGGAAAAAAGTTATAATACTAGCTTCAAGTTATAATCAATTCTAGAGTCAAAGTAAATTTTAATCGAGAATTTTAAGTCTCCAGAGTCACTTTTGGCTCTACCAAAAGTGAATCCAAACATGCAATTTTAATCAATATGTTTTTACTTTTAGCCCTTGATATACTTTGTGGTTTTCTCATATTTGTAATTGTCTTATTTATTGTCATTAGAACTGAAAGACTATTTTTTAGCAATAACAAAGGAAAGAAAAAAGTGAAATGTCTATGACTGTTATTGCCTTTCTTATGTAAATCCGATTTGGTTAAGTCAAAATACGAGTCAGTCGGTCTTCATCAAACTCCCTAGATCCGTTGACTGTAGCAATTGCCTGTCAGCATACTCTGGTCCTTAAAAATGTGGTATTCTGCTTTGTGATATGATTATTTAATTTGATTCTGAAGGATGAAGTGAGCAAACAGTACACAGGAGATGGCTCAGTTGACTTTAGATGGAGGCCTGCTATTAAGCACAATACTGGCAATTGGAGAGCTTGTCCATTTATTCTAGGTTTGAGTTTTTACATTGGCATTATGTTTTAGATTATCCATTTTTGTTAATATAACATTTAAGTTTGTAAATGACAGGCAACGAGTGTTGTGAACGTCTGGCTTTCTTTGGCATTTCAACAAACCTTGTTACCTATCTCACCACCAAACTACATGAAGGAAACGCGTCTGCTGTGCGAAATATCAGCATCTGGCAAGGAACTTGTTATCTTACGCCTCTCATTGGAGCTGTTCTGGCAGATGGTTACTGGGGGAGATACTGGACAATTGCCGTTTTTGCTGTGATTTATTTCGTTGTAATACACTTAAGTATATTTGTTCTCTTAATAACTTTTCCACAACAGTATAACTGTTTTGGTGTTTAATTCTCTTTACATGTTTTTTATGTGATACTGATATGATTGTTTTTTTGCAGGGGATGTGTATCTTGACTCTTTCTGCATCTGTTCCATCACTGAAGCCAGATGAATGTTTGAGTTCGGTATGTCCTCCGGTTAGTCCTATGCAATATTATCCGCTCTACTTTGGTCTCTATGTAATTGCATTAGGAACTGGTGGTGTGAAAGCATGTGTGCTATCTTTTGGGGCAGATCAGTTTGATGATACTGATTCCAAAGAAAGGGCTAAGAAGGCTTCCTTTTTCAACTGGTATTACTTTTCTATCGACGTAGGTGCCATTGTATCATGAAGCTTCATTGTGTGGGCTCAAGATAATGCAGGATGGGGTCTTGGATTTGGCATTCCTGCTTTATTTATAGGGTTATCTGTTGGATGTTTCTTTTTAGGCACCTCTCTCTACAAGTTTCATAAACCAAGGGGTAGCCCTATTACAAGAATGTGCCAGGTTGTGTTAGCATCTGTCCGGAAGCATAATCTTGTTGTGCCTGAGGATAGTAGTCTCCTGTATGAGATGCCTGACAAGAAATCTGGAGTTGAAAGAAGTCGCAAACTGATGCACCATGATGATTTTAGGTGATGTTTTTACTTTGATTTTTTTTTCCCCCTAGTGTTATTGGCTTTATTCATTGTTCCAATATAGGCAAATGTGTATCTTGTTGATGTGCAATTTGTCTGATTCCAAATGTGGATTTGGTTGTTTATTATGATAAAATTTAAGATATGAGCCTTGCTCCAATGCCATATGAGTTGTTTGGGTCTAATTTGAGACCTACAGATTAGCCAGACCTTTAGTTTTAGGCATTCTGTGGCACAACAGCATAGGGCTGAGAGGATAGGATAAACGATATTATCCAAATAATATGTACATATGTATGTGTGTGTATAGTGTTTGGAACACATAACTGATATTATCCAAATAGTATCCTTCCATTATTGTTTCTCCAATTCTGTACTGGAAGAATATTGTCATCTTTGACAGTTTTGTAGGGTAGTTTGCATGTCAACATTTTCCATGTAGACAGTCTTTATTGCACTGATAATTTGTATGGTAAAATTTGAAATTTTTACATTTTTATTTTATTTTGTTTCCTACTAATAATATATTGCTGTTAACAACGAGAGTATCTTCCCTTGCTTGAGAATGCTTTCAACTGCAACAGAGCTTTTTCTTGACGACTTTCTAAAACTCCTTTTTTTTTTTTTGTGTTTTTAAATGAAGGTATTTTGATAGAGCAGCTGTAGTTTCTGATTTTGAGAAAAAAAGTGGTGACTATTCTAATCCATGGAGGCTTTGCACTGTAACACAGGTGGAGGAATTGAAAATCTTTATTCGCATGGTACCAATTTGGGCTACTGGCATCATTTATTCTGCTGTCTATGCCCAGATGTCAACATTGTTTGTGGAGCAAGGAACTATGATGGACACGAACATCAGTTCCTTCAAATTATCCCCAGCTTCCCTCTCAACCTTTAATGTGGCAAGTGTTATTTTGTGGGTCCCCGTCTACGACCGGATACTTGTTCCTATTGCAAGGATATTTACCGGCAAGAAAAGGGGCTTATCTATGTTTCGAAGAATGGCAATTGGTCATTTTATTTCTGGGATGTGCATGTTAGCAGCTGCTGTTGTGGAAATTAAGCGTCTGCAGCTTGCAAGAGAGCTTGACTTTGTTGATAAACCTGTTGCTGTACCTCTTAGTGTATTATGGCAAATCCCTCAGTATTTCTTATTAGGAGCAGCATAAGTGTTCACATTCATTGGGCAGCTTGAGTTCTTCAACGACGAATCACCAGATACTATGCGAACTTTATGTACTGCACTGCCGCTCCTTAGTTTTTCATTGGGGAATTACTTGAGCTCTTTCATTCTTACTATAGTAACTTACTTCACAACACAAGGGGGAAGGCTTGGATGGATTCCAGATAACTTGAACAAGGGGCATCTTGATTATTATTTTCTGCTTTTATCTGGACTAAGCTTACTAAATATGTTGGCGTTCATAATTGCTGCCAAAAGGTACAAGCAGAAGAAGGTTTTTTAAGATTTTTGAAGCATTTATTGTTCTTAGGAATGGAAACATGTTCTCGTATTTTCTTCTTTCATTGTGGATATTGCTCTGTATGTTAAATGCATATGCTAATTAGGAATGGAATTTGGGTAGCTAGATAGTATAGGTGTTTGGAGAGACCGAGTTTTGGAATGGAACTTTCCAAGTTACTATGTTGTACACAATTATAATAGAATTTAGCTGAACCACCGGCATTGAAAGGCAGATTCGTGTGAATAAAATCAGCTTATAAGCTCATTCAAAGGAATGATGATCAGGCAAACAGGAAGTTATTCAACAACTTACGGTTTAGTTTGGCTCATAAAAAAGTCAATGCTTTTGGTTGGAAAGTAGTCATTGAGAAGAGAATTCTTTCCTCAAAATGATCAACTAATGTGTGTTTTGTAAGAGCGGTGCTGAATCCACAGATCATTTACTTTTTACTTGTATAGTGTCATTGCATTTGCGTTTCTGGGTGTAAATATGATTACACCACCTAATGGCAGAACTCATTTCTGGTCTAATTAGGACTTGTAGAAATAAATGTATATCAGGAAATCTGTAAAATCATGTGGGTCTAAATTCAAATGGACTGCATTATATAGTCCATATGAATGCATAGAAATTAGATTTGTTCCCATTCCGTACAACTGAATTCAGTTGAATTTGTAGAAATGATCAATGTCAGAAGTTGGTTGTGGCTCATAGCAAGAGTTGTAGATTCAATTATCTCTTTCCATGAGTGGTGATAATGTATTGTTTTATGCATGCCATCTTATTTTAATTCTTCAAATACATATTGATGTTTTTGGTAAGAGTACCATATAGGTAAATATATTTGCTTATCCGAGAAAAAGTATATGCTGCTGGGAAGAAATAAACTAGAGGGTAATCACAACTCAGAAAAAGGAAAAAAAAACTTGGAAATCCTGTTATTTCAAATTCATAAGATTGAAACAAATACAATTAATTATGCATACTTGAGTGAATATATCCTAAGTAATTACAGAGAAATAAAAAGCATACACAAATCAAACCATAAAGCTTATATACATTTTATAGTATCATGTAATTACTATGATAAATGAAATAATAAATATTTGTATTTATTGATTCCGATTCATACAATATAGCTAGTTGTGAATGACTCATTGTCTACAGGTGAAAAGTTAGTTTTGAACATGTGTTTCCCTCAGTTTTTGGTCTCAACTGTCGTGCTTTTACCACAGGATATGCGTGATTGCTACAACCGCGTTTATTGTGGAGTGTTAGCAACTATTGGACTAAGTCGTTCATTAAGGCCTTATAAGCAATATTCTCTTCTATGCTTTGGTATCCTTACTATACAGTTTTAATCATGTTTTTCTATATTGTGGCAATTGACAAGTTCATATATTATTGATTCTTCTAATTATAGGTCATAAAATGTGAAGTGAAAAAGCACTCCCAACTCCTTTTCAAACTCACAAAAGGAATATTTCAGAATGGTGGGTATCAACTTTTTACCTACCATTCTTTGTAGGAATTATGATTATAAAAATAGAATGCAGATGAGTGGCTCTCAAGAGACATCAAAATTGGTCCCATCAATTTGAGACAGTAGAGACTAACAATGGAACATTTAGAGCAACCTACCAGATTACTTCTGGAAGATGGTCTTCTACAGGTTCCTACTTAGCCTATCATCTTTACATCATAATGGCATGCAACTTGCTATAGTCTTCACACAAGTAGTAGCTAACTTGTAGTATTATCATTTATGCTGTTATTTATTTTTATTTTTTGCAGTCTAAAGACAGTGTTCACACAGGAGATGGGTCGGTTAACGTAAAGGGAGAGCTTTCTGTCAAAAGGGAAACTGGGACATGGAAATCATGCCCCTTTATTCTAGGTGATTATATGTTCCATCATCTGTTTGTTGTTCTAACAAACAATATCTTTCTTGTGTTCGACGCGTCACATATCTATTATAATACAGGTACTTTCTTTTGTGAACGTTTGGCGTACTATGGGATTGCTACAAATCTTGTCACTTATCTCACCACGAAACTACATGAAGGAACTGTTTCTGCCGCAAAAAATGTCACCACTTTTCAAGGAACTTGCTATCTTACGCCTCTCATTGGATCCTTCTTTGCTGATACTTACTTGGGAAGATACTGGACAATTGCAGTGTTCTACGGAATCTATCTCATTGTAAAATTTAAAACTATGATTTATGAGTTTCTCATCATGAAGTTACCATGAATCTAATAGTATCCATAATAGTACTTTTAATTTTTACAGGGAATCTGCATATTGATTCTTTCAGCAACCATTTCTTCATTGAAACCAATGGAATGTGTGAGTTCTGTCTGTCCATCAGCAACTTTAGCTCAAAGTGCCGTGTTCTTCCTTGGACTATTTTTAATTGCAGTAGGGACTGGTGGAATAAAGCCATGTATTTGGCCCTTTGGGGCAGATCAGTTTGATGATACAGATCATAGGGAAAAAGCAAGTAAAGGATCATTCTTTAATTGGAATTATTTCACTAGTAACATTGGTGCACTTTTATCAGTCATAATATTGGTATGGACTGAAGAAAATGTTGGGTGGGGCATTGGATATGGAATTTGTGCATTGTTTATTGGTATTGCAATCATAATTTTCTTTCTAGGCACACCAATCTATAGAGTTCAAAGGCCAGGTGGAAGTCCTCTTACAAGAATTTTC
>Ga0099826_10003504_pt1 | contig 10682 bp, 6 predicted proteins | sample Mtrugardesep15_FD_76830 | JGI IMG/M metagenome (GOLD analysis project Ga0099826, IMG submission 76830) | Root nodule microbial communities of legume samples collected from California, USA - M. trunc garden sep15 | ecosystem: Host-associated > Plants > Roots > Nodule | place: USA: California...
CAATTCATCTTTTGTTCTTGGAATTCAATAGTGACAATTGTCTTTCTTAATAAAAGTTCTTTCTTTTACTTTCTTGTTATTTTATGTTCTTCTCCTTCTTCTCTATGTCTACTATGATCATGACTGAGTAGACTCTTCTTGTTTTGGGATTGTTGGATAAGTCTTAATGACATAGTCCTGATCAAACCAAACCATAAACCCTAATTTTATATAATCTCACTTTCTAATCTAATTTCACCGTTCTTATAATGAATTAACAAATACCAAACTTAGGAAGCGAACGCGGAGGAGTTAGTATTTGTTAATTCATCATCATAAATATCAAAGCGAAGCATCGAAAGAAGAAGTTTTGATATTGGAACAAGTGAAATTAGACAAGGGTTGCGAAACATGAGAATAGTCTAGCAAACCTTGAGACACATAAAGTATCGTTCTTCAAGGATCCTAATAGCAATCAACCATGAGAATAGGCGTGATTGTTAGAGGGACACACTCATTGACATTCGAAAGAAGCTTTGATACGCCTAATAGAAACTTGTCTTTAGAAAGTGGGACCAATATAAAATTACCGGTTTAAGGTTTGTTTGTGAAGGATTTGTTATTAAGATGAACCAATAAATCCCAAGGCTCTTTTTATTATTATTTTCTTCCGTTAAAAATCAAACCTTTTGTACTTAATCCTCTTTCTAATCAACATTCAAAGTTAATCAAATTAACCAACTCCTTGTCGGAACGATACTCTTTTATTACTACATCAGTAGAACCGTGCACTTGCAGTTTTACTCATCAGAAATCATGCAAATAGCTTGGGAACTATGCCAGGAGCAAGAACTCTTGACAAATTTACCAGGAGTGATGTCTACTATCTATCTAACAATCATTCCCTAAAAGAAATATCTATCTAATTAAAAAAAAATTTTAAAACTTTTTTAAAATTATTTTAATGATTAAATTTTAATATTTTGATTTTTTAAACAAATAAAAAATGTTTTTTTTTAAAAAATCGTCTGCATTTTCCCAAGGGTTAACCCCTTGCAGATCTCTTGTTAGTGTTTGTTTTGATCTCTGAAAAGCGGGCCAGGATTGTCTGCACGCGTCAGAAAAGTTGCCAGGGAATGTACCCCACACAAATTTGCCAGGAGCTAAATCCCTCGCATGGTCATTTGCGACGACCTGCTTTGCTGAGGATTGTGCCCCTGGAAAACGTCTGTTTGCCAAGGCTTTATGCATTTTTCCAGGGCTTCTGTTCCTTGCTAATTACTAGATTTCTTGTAGTGTTAGTACCATATTGAAGGTGTAATTCTCGAATGGTTTTCTAAAATGCAGTAGTTAATCGCACAATTGTAGCTGAGTTTGTTTTATCCTTGAGGCAGCGTGGTTGATAGTCTACCTTGCACAATTTTTGGGCAGTACCACAAAACGTCTTAAAGAGAGTGACTTGGTCGTGACTCAACCTAGTAACAACTTTGGTAGAAAATAGAATTTGGAAAACCAAAATAAACAGCTTGAAAATCCAAAAAAAATAATTTTAAGTCGTTTTGATCTGCTATGTCTACCAAAGAATTTACTTATTGAGGTTCTGTTGTCCCTAAATAAAATAAGGATGAATCAAGCTATAGAAATACTTCTTTCGACTAAAACCATGAAGTATTTTTATGTTATAACAACAACACTAAGAAATTCACGTATACGACTTTAAAATATATTTTCAAAAATCAGAACCGCACTGTGAATAAATAACTTTAATTGTTAAGAGAATAGCAACGACATGTGTTGTTGTATCGTCCTTAATTTTTCACTTCATTATAGACAATTGACAAAGAAATATATTTATCATAACAAACTGCTGATCGAATAGGATAAAAATAGGTGTCAAGCATTGGAAAGTTTTGTACTATGACCCTTTGAACGATGACAAATATGAATGATGCAATGGTTCTAAATTTTTAAGGTTGAGCATTATCGTACCACATAAAGGATCATGTGCTTGCTTCACTTAACCAACGTACTGCTTCGAGCACATGGACTAAGTTTTATTTGGAAAATTAAAGCAAATGTATATTTTTATGAATTTGAGCTCGAGTACCATTTTTTGGACGTATGTGAACTCGACTGCTCAATTATTTTAGGATTCTGATCCTATAAGAACATGTCTATTGACTTGTACTCGTATTCTTATTGGGAAAGACTACTTTATTGATGGTATGTTCAGAATTAAATTTTTCATCTATTTTATTAGTTGTGTGATTTTAATATCTGACTTGTCAAAATTTATCATGTGAACAAGCGTTAGTTTTTAAACTTGAGTAACTTGGATTTAATTCCAAAGTTACATGATTAGAAAATTTTATTTTTTACGGTCAAGATAAATGAACCAAAAGTTCATATAAATCAGTGTTTAGAGAATTTGAATCTCAAAACTTAATAAATTATGATATGTGAAAACTTAATGACACATAAACTAGAAATGATAAAATGATATTTTATCATATTTATTGATGACTGTGAATTTTGAAGAAATAAAATTGATACGCTTGATATGTTCAATTTCAATAACAGAAATTGAAATTTATGTTGGATAGACTACCCAAGTCTAAGAACAAAAACTCTAATTAAGAAATTTTTGAAGAAAAGACAGCCCAACTTGTCTTATTTTTAAACTTGGGATTGTCCGAACCATATTTTGATTCTGGACCCCAAGAGAGTTGAATTCACTAGTAGAGCCTATGAATGTGTATTCATTGGGTATATTATAAATAGTGAAACATATATGTTTTATGACCTAAAAGCTAAAGTGATCATAGAATAAAATGAAGTTGATTTCTATGTAAATATTTACCCTTTTAAATAAAGAATAGAGGAGGCGCTATTTCTATGTAAATATCTACTGTTTTATGTAAATATTTACCCTTTTAAATAAAGAATCAAGGAAGGAATGATGACAATGCATTAATGTTTTATTAGGAATCCCTAGGTTATTGAATTAACTCCAAGTTCTTTTATCAGCCTACTTTTCCAAATTATATCCACCATTAACCTAAGCCAAGTTATAATCCTCAAAGTCCTCTTAATGTGTGAATAACTTTAACTTGACTGTCCGTTTAGAATTGTTTCAAATTTATAGCAAGGTACATTCATGTGACGACTCGAGTGGGCAAATGCTGTGACCAGCCCTACTGCCTTTAGGAGATACATACGTGTATCATAGAAAAGAGTAAGGTTGATAATATAGGTTACTTTCACCAAACCAGACCCGCTTGAATGTATAGTGGTAAGTTTAGTTGCTGCTCTGCTGATGAATGATTCCTAAGAACAACTTCCGAAAAGGTATTTTTTTCTGAAAAAATGCAAAGAATAAAATATGTTTATCTTTCGTTACTCGAAGACAAGCTGCAGTCTAAGTTTGGGGTTGTGATGACAAGTCATCTTACGTTATTCTTAGCATGTTTCTCAGCTTATTTTAGTAGGTAATAACAGCAAAAGGGAGGAGTATTAGAACTATTGCCTATGATTTTGGGACTTTTGTTATGTTTTCTATATTTGAGTCTGTAATTCTAGTTTTCCTAAAACATAACTATTTTATGGGGGTTTTGAAGTAATTCACGAAGAAATCAAACAAATCGGCAAATCAAAAACATCCGAAGAATTGTGACGATTCAAGAATCAAGAATGAAGATCCAAGAGGCCTCAAAAGACTTACAAATGGGAGGAATTATGTTCCCAAAGTACCAAGGCAAGTGATTTGAAGACGAAGACCTAAAAAGGACGAAAAATCGGAGATTGGACCTGGAAGGAAGACGCCATGCTCCTATGGAAGGAAAGAAACAATCGTGTTTTTCAGAATTCAGCTTGCGATCCTTTAGCTATCACTGAGAAATTTAAACTTAATGCTTTCTTGTGGTTGAAATCTAAAAGGCCATCGTTTAGCTCGTTTTGTTATCATGACTGGTGGAAACACCCGCTCTCTTGTATGGGTGTCTATTTGTAATTATTTCTGCTCTTCTTCTGGTAGTGTTATCTTTCTGTTGGCACCAGTGACTTTGTAACTGTTTGCGGTGTCCTCTTCAGCACGTCTTGTGCGGGGGGATTATCTGTTGTTGGTATATTTCATTTTAACTTGTTCAAAAAAAAATATAACTAATTCTAAAATGAAAAATAATTAATTGTAATTTGTTGAGATTTTAAAAAATAATAGCTATATATGAAAATTATTAAATTTTATAGATGGTCCTTAACTATTAAATTTACATAATTTATTATCAGTTTAATGATTTAGAGTATGAAATTCATTTTTTAAATAGCCATATTTTTATTGGCTTTAGTAATTTTTCAAAATATAATATAATTTGTATTTCTTTATACTTCATAATAGGGTTAAAATATATGTTATTGACATCGCTAATCAGCAATAGAGATAAAGACAAATTCAAATTTTGATTATATTAAAATAGACTCTCAATATCACTTTTCTCTGCACTATATGTTAGACTTTCGTTCCTAGATTATTGGGAAAGATAAATTATGGGAGAGAATTGTGTAGATATTAAAAGAAGAGGAGTCAAGAATGTAATTCAAGTTTCTCTCCGGTGAGAAAATCATAATTTTTTTAATATGTTTTACTTAAGAGGGCAGGAGAGCCTATATTTTAACCTTAAAAGAGAGGATAACTAAATTTAAGCATCTCATAATAGCAGAAAGTGCAATTTTCTCTTATTTTTCTTTTATTTTTCAAAATATAGGTTACAAATCGTTGTGGCCAAAACATAGATATTAGATTAGAGTATAGAAAATTTAATTATTTTCTTCTAAATTTAGTTCAACTACATATTAACTACAATGTAGCTTAGATTTCAAGCTATGGTGCTGGTTTGCTTCCATTCTTGATTTTGAAGGTGAGAAAAACACAAGAGGGGAGGGGGTTGAATTGTGTGAGCTTTTTCTTCTTTTTAAACTAAGTCCAGATTCTGGAGCAATGTTTATAGTCTAATGCAACATATATAAAAGAGATAGAGAGAGACAAGAAAGAAACACAAGCAATTATCCTGGTTCCTTCCATAATCCGGAAGTAGTATAGTTCCCCTTGAACTTCCAATGAGATTTTCATTATAATCCAAACTGATTACAATTGCTCAAGCACACTAGCAAGAGACTTCAAATACTCAAGCACACAAGCAAGAGATTTCCTATGCTCAAGCACAAAAGCAAGAGACTTCTAAACAAACAAATTACACATAATAAGTTTGGTTGAACACTTGACATACAATCAGTGGTGTTCACCATGCAAAACAGTTTAGACTCTAAGACCTAAGAATCTAAGATATGAAAGTTGATAAGAAATTCTAAGTGTTTGATGCACAATAATTTCAGCAGAGTTTTGGCACAAGTTAAAATGTTGTAGAGTCTCTACTAATCTTCAAGTCTTCATTCCTTTATTTAGTGGAATGAAAGAGAAGTTGTAGAGGTGTCAGCACATCAAAGAGTCGTTGTAGAAGCTTGATCAATCGACATTGATTTTTTATTGATATGGTTAATGTCCTAGGAAGGAATAATTCGAAAACCATTCCTTGAAAGGGAATTAACCGGTAGAGACACAACTATAGCTTGTACTATGCACATGAAATATTGGAGTAGTAGAGGTAGTGGTTGTACAATTGTACTATTGTCCTTCACTGTCCTTTCTATGTGGATAAGCATTCAATGCCTTCTAATTTTTCAAAAATATATGTTGCTTCGGTCTTCTATTCCTTCTGCACACTTGTGTCTTCAAATATCCATAATAACTAACTTCAGGTTATTCACTTCAGACTCTGATGAACTTTTCAGACTCTGGGTGAACTTCAGACTTTGACAGCCAGCTTCTGGATGGTGATCAGACTCTGACTTCCTCAGACTCTGACTTGCAACTAAGCTTCCTTTGAAAATTCCTTTGCTCTAATTTATTCTTCCATAACCAATACTTTGCTTTAAGACTTATAAACTTTAGTCTATGGTCCTACACACTTGAACAAATATTCGCATATCCAATTTAACTTTTAATACCTTGTTATCATCAAAACTTTAAGAGGCATTGTCTAAAAACATTTTGTTCCAACAGATTCAACCTTGCATTTCCAATCAGCGACAGACATTTGAACCTTATGTGATTGAGGTTGGTCACCTCAGTGTAAAATTGTGATTCAAGCCTCTATTGTCAACATCATTAGCACCATCTAGTTCTCTAGAAATCAATGTAGGTTTCAAAATACTAAACCTCATTGGCAGCTGGCCATTAACAATATCACATATGCAATGAACCTTTCAGGTAAAAATACTTCTAAAGTTACCGATTATTCTGTCAGAGACTTAGTCATCTTGAAGAAGTTTAATGTTAACATTCATCCTCCTAAGCCTCCCAATATCAAAGAGGTTACCTAGTCACATCCATATGCGGGATGGAACAAGTGTAATACATATGGTTCATCTAACTCATCTACGTCCTCTGTTTATGGTATTTTCAGAGACTCCAATGTCAATTTGTTATCTTGGTTTGCAGAGAACCTTGAGGGAGGAAGTGCTTATCATGTTGAGCTCTCGGTAGTAATGAGAGCCATTGAAAACGCTGATCAAAGAAGATGGGGGAATGTTTGGATTAAATCTTATTCATCTTTGGTGGTTATGGAATTTAATAATAACTATATGATTCCTTCCAACCTAAGAAATAGATGGAAGAATTGTAAAAAATTTCTTTATCAGATGAACTTTGTTGTCTCTCGTATTTATAGGGAGGGTAATAGATGTGCAGACAAACTAGCTTCAATGGGAATGTAAATTCAAGGAGTAACAATCTGGTTAGACATGGTTGACTTCCTTAGGAGTTTCTATGTTCATGATAGACTAGGATGCCTAATTTTAGGTTTTCTAATGTATATGAAGTTTTGGCTTTTGTCCCCCTCCTTTTGTATTTTTCTGCTCTTCTTATATAATATTTTGAGGTAGAAACACTTTGTTGCTCCTCTTTTTTGTTTATAAAAACTACAATAATGTCCCTATTGGAAGAAAAAAAAAACTACCGTAACGTCGTCTAAATTAGCTTATTTTATTAGGTAGGAACTCCTTCAAAATTTATATTATCCAACTTTCGAATCAATTGGGTGAGTAAATCTTTGCTTTGATCTATCATATAAATGTTCCTATATCATTGCTTCTAAATTTATTTCAATCTTATTAACATTATTTAGTTAACTTAGACCCGAAAAATTAAAATTAGGTAAATTGGAACTTACCACACTACAACTTACTAGTATAGAAAGTGTATTTCATCGAGATTGGCCCACACATTTTGATATTTGTCTTGAACGGTATTATCCTTTGGAAAACAATAAATATCTTATTTGAAGGATTTTAAACTAGTTTGATCTCGTCTCACCACGAGTTATGTATCACATACAAACATCTCTCAAAACATACAAACATGCATCATACATAAATAAATGTGATGTGGTTATGGCCACCTAACACGAAGACTCTCTCATGCCAACGGTAAATCATAACTAATCTTATGAACGATCATGCTTCTCCAAGGTTGTAGTCACTCCATGTATCCTTTTTCCTTCTTGCTCTCTAATTGTATTACATTGAAAGAATACTCTTTGTACATATGAGGGAGTGTATGATAAGAGAATGTACTTACAAAATTCAAGAGAGAGGAATGACATGCAGACCGTATTTTGAAATTTCTAAAATAAATTAAAATAAAAGGATTAAGACTATAATCATTCACCAATTATTAACAATAACAAACACACTTTATTATTATTATTAAATTATTTAATTGAAATTAATGAAACTAATTGATTAAATTAAATTTAGAGATTGATCACACTATGCAGATGACGACTTAAAAGCATTAAATAATATATTATTTTGTGCAATATTGAATCACTTAGAAGAACATTTGAATTTATATATGTTTAGAGAACGACTCAAGTTTAAATAGGCCGAAGCCGGACAAACTCTGTGGGTCAAACCCAACTAATGGAATAGAGCACCACTATTGACACTGTTGAATCCCAAAAAGGATTCCTCTAACATAGGTGTCATGTTTGGTATCAAAATGTCATCTTCTTTGGAGTTGTCTATAAATTCCGCTTTTGTATTCGGGATTTCTAATTCACATGCAAAAACATTGGAATTTCCACTCTCCTGCTCATCAAATTGCAACATCATTATGTTAGGTGAATCCAATTCTTCAACATTTTGGGGAGATTTTGCTTCGTCCAGTGCAGCTAAAGGACTCTCTATAAGTTCAGTTTTTGGATCAGGGATTCTTGATTGACCAACAAGAACCCTAGCCTTGCTGCTCTCCGGTTGATCAAGCTGCAACATTACCGCATCAGAAGAACCCAAGTTTATGATGTTTGTGAAACATCTACCTTCTCCAGCTGATCCAAACTTTGGTGACATGTACTGGGAGCTACCGACAGCGGAGTTCCGATTATTTGCAGGTTTATTGTGATTGTGTTCTCCTAGATATGTCACTTCATAAGTGTCATCTCCATCTTTTATTTTTTCCACTTTTTTTCTTGCTAAACAATCACTGGAACTGCTACATTTGTAGTAGCTTCTGCAAAATTATTGATTGATTATTTTTTATATCAAACACCGCTAACTTGTAACATTTTAATAGCTAAAATCATATAAACACATATTTATATAAGCTCTGATTGTAAAAAAAGCTATGCAATCCAACTCCGTACCACAATAAGTGAAAGATTTGTTTAATTTATACATAATAAAAATCACTATAAATGTTAGGGAAAATGGGAATTTTACAAATATAAAGTGAAAGATTTAATTTTTTTTTATCCCTATAAATATTTTTTTTTAAATTTAGTCTTTATTTTTATTAGCTTTTGTAAATATACCACTTTTTTATTGCTGTTATATTATTTTAGTTCTTGCAAAATTTATTCTTATGGAATATTTGACTTTCGTCCATCAAGATAAGTGTTAAAATTAATATTAAAGGAACCAATTTTAATATTGAATAAATTTTTGGGAACTAAAAGAAATACCAAGGATTATAGAAAAAAGATAGGGAACAACAAAAACAAAACAAAAAATCAAAGAGGCTAAAATAAAAAAGTGAATCATATACAAGTTCTTAAAACCTATTAAAACAAAAACCAATTGTTGTTACATTGAAAATTGAAAGTGACGTTTTCTTTGTTACTAAATTTTTATTTTTCAAATGTGTCGTTCCTTGAAAAGAAGAAAGTATCAATTTTTTATTCTTTCAAAATTGAAAAGAAAATGCAACTGCGACTAAGACCATATTTGTCACATTTAACTACAACACATTGTAATGGGAATGATAAGAATGCATGCGGCCACTAATTAAAACCCTTGGTGTGGGTGTGCGTATTAAGTAACAAAATTATTGTTTTAATATAAGAAGGAAAAATATATGAACGTTAGAGTTTTGAATGCATAAAAACCTTGGATATGAGGACCCTTTAATGGGTTTTTGACCATATTTTCTCCATCTCCACGAATCTTCTGAAACCTTATCTGCCCCCACATAGCTCACCAATGATACTTGATTATCATTTTTCCTATAAGAAAATAAAGGTAAAATGATTTTAGGTCACAGGGAGTTAATATATGTAAAAATATTGTAATTATTTTAATACAATGAAATATACTTATATGTAAAATATATTAAATAATAGCAATCAATACTTTACCTTTTTCCCGATTTAAATTTTTGTTGTTTTGGCTTTCTATTTGGTAAAGCTCTAAAACTAGTTTGTGGTAGTTGAATTGGTAGTTGATTGTGATTTCTTTGGGGTTGTTGTGGAACTAATTGATGGTCGATTTCACAATGAAATTTGGGGATTGTTGTCTTAATGCAGAAAATAGAGTCGAAAATAGACACTTGATTATTCTGGTTGGGTTGGACCTGTTGTTGTTCAACGGGTATTGAGAAATCAGAAACGGGGGGATATTGATTGTGTCCATTAGCACTAGAGTTAATCATGGTTGTGCTGGTAGGGATTATAGGAGTAGTGGTGGTGACAGTGTTGATAGTTGTTGGGGGTGTACTGAAGGTGGTAGTAGTGGTGGTGGGGGTAATGGTAGTGGGTGTGGTGGAGTCAGGAATAATGATGGTGGAGATGGGGATAGTGGTGGGGGTATTGAATTGAAGTATCAAATTTTCTAACTCAGTGAGCTCACTTGGTTGCATATTTTCTTGTTCAACATGTGTTGGGAAATAAGAAAATGTAGAAGTTTGATCAGATCCATGAAAACTAGTGTTAGTGATGGTATTGTTGGTGATATGAGTAGGGAGGGTAATGGTCGAGGGGGTGGTGATCAACGGGGTTTGGACAATGGTGGTTGTGATTGAGGGGGTTAGGATATTGGTGGTAGTAGGGGTGGGGATAATTTTTGTGGGATTGGAACGTATTATCAATTTTTCTAGTTCAATAAAGTCATTGGGTTTAAGTGGGAAAATTGGGATTGTGCTATTTTCTTGGGTAAATCTAAAATCACCATAGCAATATGGTGTTGTGTTCTGAGGGGATATGATGTTATTTGTCATGGTGGTGGTGATTGGTAGAGTTTGAGGTGGAGTTTCAGAAATGATGGCAGGAGTAGTAAAGGTGGTAGCTTTGCAGCTACGCACAATAGAAAAGAGATCC
>Ga0099826_10003505_pt1 | contig 10678 bp, 6 predicted proteins | sample Mtrugardesep15_FD_76830 | JGI IMG/M metagenome (GOLD analysis project Ga0099826, IMG submission 76830) | Root nodule microbial communities of legume samples collected from California, USA - M. trunc garden sep15 | ecosystem: Host-associated > Plants > Roots > Nodule | place: USA: California...
CAAAATGCTGAAACAACATTTCACCTAAAGTATTAATTAAGGAGGAGGTGAAAACTGAAAATTTATCAAGGAAAAGATAGGGTGACAAAATGTATGCAATAAAGGGAAGAAAAAAACATATAGCAAGTTAAGAAGAGAAAGCAAGAGCAAGTGATGAACGAAATATTGCAGAGATAGATTCACTACCTGTTTACCGATTCCACCCGTGCCCAAGGTTGCAGCCTTGATGGTCATTGCACACCTTGCCTCCAACTGTGATGTGTTCTCCTTGTCGTGAGGCTCCTCCATACTTGAGAAAAAAGGTTGAAGCAAAATAATTTGAACATGTGATGAGTCCCTCTCATCACATTGTGGCATATATCACATGCGTATATATTTGTAAGATTGGTGAGCGGGAGAGTTAAGTGATAGATGAAGTTGAATATGATAGAGTTGAAAGAGATGGATGAGAAATAATTGACAAAAAGAAATGAAGAAAAAACAATTTAAGGTTTTGTTTGTGAGTAAGGGAATGAGTGGAAGAGAAGTGAGTGGGAGGTTACAAGTTTAAGTAGAATATACAAGTGAAGTGGATGGGTTGTGTTTAAATAACATTGAATGTCACCACCAAACAAAACAACATTGAATGAATAAAATTAAGAAGAGTTAAAGGATGCACTACTTACCAACAAATGATTGGTCCAAATGGTAAGAGATTTCGACCTTTTAAATATGTGATTAAGGTCGATTCACGTATAAAAATAATTGATGAAAAGAGATGATATACTTTGTGCGCCACACATGTTTTTTAACGGAGATTAGTCATTATTAAATGAGACAGAAACTTTGTACTAATATTATGAGCAAATAAAAAAAAATATTATGCGCAAAAAAAATGCACTACTTTATGCAAGAAATGTGACAACAAATGCCCCTCGAAAAATAAAAATACACCATGTATGCGCAAAAAAAAATGCACTACTTTATGCAAGAAATTGTGATCACAAGGATTTATATACGTGTATACATTTAAATGTTGAGCTCAAAGGATCAATTGCCAACAACTTCAAATGAGTAACATGTATGTGAAAGACTTTATGAGTTGGAACGCATGAATTATCTCAATGATAATAATAAAACTAGCAAATTTTCTATGAAAAAAATAATGATAAAAAATAAAAATAAAAACAATAATAATAATAATTTTAATGATGCTATTACATTACCTTAAAAAAAAATTAAGAAATCATAATTATAAGGAACGAAAATTCATGATTAATTTCTCTGTCATTTAAAAACTCTAAAATTTTATTGTGGAGATTTTATAATGTTATTCAGAATGCTATAAAATTTGGCACATCATTTCAATATATTTAAATCGATGGATAGGAATGCTAAAATTTGGCACATCATTTCTACACTTTTATGAAGGAAAGAATCAAATGAGTTTCATAATTTGCTCGTTCGATCGGTTGTTTTCAATTGTTGTACCACCCCCGACCACCTGTTCAATAATTAAAAACACAGAGAATGGAGCCTACAAGTATTCACAAAGGACAACTTTAAAAAAGTGGAAAGAATCTCTATGTTTTCCATTTCTAGGATATAATTAGCCCATACTGCTTTATCTTTGTTTCTTTGCATATTTGCTCTTTCAAAATCATACAGCTTACAAACGACCTCTCATAATTACAATAAAATGTTTGTATACACCTAAAAAGATTAAGAGATAAGAGAGAATGATGTGATAAATGTTATAGATAAGTTATATGGTAGGAAGAAAAGGACATAGATAAAATAAGATGTTGAATATGTATAGAGAATTATAAAGTGTTTGAATATAATGGTGGTATCCAAAGGAACTTAAATAGCCTATAGTGAGAGGAGAAAGAAAAAGATAGAACAAAGAAATCAAACACAAATTAAAAAAAGAAACAAAGCTTCATTAATTTCTGGCCAAAAATTTGAGTGGTGGATGAACGCGTGACAAACGTATAAAAAACGGTCAATAAAGCAAATTTAATGTACATATTACTCCGGTCTCAAATATAACCAAAAAAAATATTGACCAAAGTTAATGTATTGCATTAAAAAATTTAACCAAATATATCTATTTTGTTTAACATTGTTTTGTTTATACTTAAAATCAGAATGGAGTATAGTTTAGCATGGATTTGGATTTCAAAATGAGGTCATTAGTGAGTACTTATTTCCATGTATCCTAAAAATAGCTAAGCATTAATGTCTGCAACGGAAAGGTTGTGTGTGTTCTTAGGAATCCAGGGACAATAATGCAACCAAGCATATACTCTCCGATTATTATCGAATTTATACTCTCTCTTTTTCTTTTAGTATATGACACTTCTACAAATATTGAGAAATGAAATTAATTTTGTATGAGAAAGAGAAATGAAATATTGAGAAATCAAAATCCAAATTAATAATCAAATATAACATAAAGTAAATATTTAAATTAAGGTAGAGACAAATTTCTTCAGTTATTGACGTGTCAAAACTGATTTTTTTTAAACATACATCAGCTAAAACACCCGACATAGGATCAAAACAGATAACACTAAACCACACACACTCAAAACAACTAAATCAAGCAAAAGAGAAAACAATTATTCTGTTATACTCTATTTAATTTATCTCTATAGACTATATTATGTGAAATATTTATCTCTAATTTTTGTTTAAGAATTTATTAGATGTATCATATGGTTTCTTCTCTTTTATTAGATGTATCAGATTTTTTAAACAAAGGGAATTGCAATGAAAAAGATAGATACAAAACATGTTGCTAATGCACATGAATACTTTAAGAGTTGAACCCAAAACTAGATGTTTTACTTTTAGACATTTAGTCCCCTTTTACTAAGACCAACACATGCAACTTGCAAGTGATTAATTAAGGAGGTGGTGAAAACTAAAATTTATCAAGGAAAAGAGAGGGTGAAAAAAATGAATGCAATAAAGGTTCACCAAGGTTGCAGCCTTGATGGTCACCACCAAACCAAATAACATTGAATGCATAAAATTAAAAAGAGTTAAAGGATGCATTGGTTACCAACAAGGATTTGTCTAAGTGGTAAGAGATTTGGACCAATTAAATATGTGATCATTGTTTGATTCATATGTTATGGGTATGAATTTTTTTTTTTATGGGAATGGAGAACCTACCTTATACGTCCTACATGTTTTTCAATGAAAATTAATCATTACTAAACAACAGTGGAAACCAAAAAAAAATACCCCTCAAAAAATCTAACTAACACCATAACTCCAAAGGACATGACATTTGCAATAGACCACATTCCATGATTACAAATTATATCCACATGAAATCTCCACTCTCAATCGCATCCATCCAACGCCCACAAGCTTGCTCGAATCACAAAACAACGTGAGGCAATACAAATGCTTAAGATCTATAACAACTAGAAAATGGCAATGTTAGTTATACTAAAATTTCTAAATAACTTGAATTTATTCCATCTTAATTTATTATAAAACTAAATCCAATGTGTTACTTTAAAAAAAAAACTAATAATCCTTAAGTTTAATGCATCAATACTCTTTATTTTAAGTATACTATCACATTTTGTAAAAAAAAAGAAAAAAAAAAGTATCCTATCACATGACTCAAATCAAAATAAATAAACCAATCAAGAAAGAGTCGTAGTCTCCACCTCCTTTCAGTTTCAATTAGCCCTATTGGAAAATTAATCAAGTCTGGTACTAAAAAGAAAGAATGATATGTGTGACTTTTTCAGTATAAGCCGTCCTATGGCTACTAGTACAACTTTGCCTTCATTTTAATTTTCAATAAAGCACGATATTGTTAAAGCAGGCACAAATTAAAAAAGTCCACATGCCTCTTGTATTTAGAACTAATATTTTCTTGAATCTCAAATATAAACAAAGGGTTAAATATGTTTTAGGTCCTTATAAATATACTAACTTTTCTTTTTAGTCCCTTTAAAAATTTTCTTCAACTCTTAGTCCCTAAAAAAATTTCCATCTTTACTTTTGGTCCTTCTTTTAAAGTAAAGTTATATGTGGAATTCATATTTTTGAATAAAATTTTGCAGAAAAATTCATAATATTATAAGAATCTCTTAAAAAAAATTAGATTTTTTTAACAAAACATGAATTTAATATGAATTTATATATTTTTTACGGTTAAAAATTCATATTTAATTTATGTTTTGTTAAAAAATTCTAATTTTTTAGGGGATTTTTTTTTACAAAATTCTACAGATTTATGCACAATTTCAATAAAAAATACAAAAATTAACTTAAAAATAGGGACCAAAAGTAGTGATTGAAAATTTTATAGGGACTAAAAGTTGAAGGTAAATTTTAGAGGGACTAAAACGAAAAGTTTGTATATTTATAAGGACCAAAAACATATTTTACCCTAAACAAAATGATCAAACCAATTTAATGTATTTGACTCAAATTTTTAAACAAATATTTACAACTAGTATTCTCTTCTATCTTAAATATAAACAAAAGAATAAAACAAATTTGATGTATTTGACTCAAAAAAATTATCTGATACATCAATTTTATTTGATTTTTTTCTAATATTTAAGACCAAATAGTGCATTGCTAAAATTTATTAGCAAAATTTTGATCACAAGGATATATACTTCAAATGAGTAACTTTTACGCATCCTCAAAAAATATTCATGAATCATATTTATAGAACCTAGAAGGAATCACTAAATAGTAGTTCCAGAATGACACAACAAATAATTGTATGAAAGTGTTATAATATATGGTTCGAATTAGTAGAGAAAGTGATTTGATATATAGTTTCCTTTTTTTTGACAAAAATAAAACGATATTCATTCATTTAAATTGATAGAGTACATCAGATACAAACATCGCAAAAAACGTAAAGGGTGAATCTGCGAACAAACTCACGGCACCCAAGTTAATAGCATACATCGGCAAAATGCCTACAAATAATATGATAAAACCTAAGTTACCGAAATACACATACTTCCGGATCTGCAACATTGACGCCCAAATCATTGGTTGAATTTGTAATTGACTGATGTAGATTTTTCAATAGGAAATAAACGAACACCGCGATAAGACGCGAAATCAAACGTCGCACAAGACGACGAACAACACAACGCCGCACTTAGACGACGAAATCACAAAAAACAAAAGGAAAAACTTATATGTGTGAAAACCACTTATTTAGATTGAAAGAAAAGAGGGAAAAAGATGTAGAGGGGGTGATTCTAGGTCAAAAATGACCTAAAATCATCCCTTCTCGATGAACAGATGAGAAAGAAAGTTTAAAAAAAAAATTAGAGTTTCTCTCACTAGAAAACTAGAGCCGACTGGGTTCTAATTCAAAATGTTTTATTTTTGTCTTTTTGACTTAGTGGATGTGTACTAAAGCATATTGATATATAGTTTCCTTAGTCAGCTGATTCTAAGGCTAATTAATCCGTAAATATTTGAGATTGATTCCTTCAACTCTGTACATAACTATTGATCAAATCATTCATTTAGATTTAAGTCCAATCAAGCAATATTTTCCAAAAGTTTACACAGATAGGATTCTTAATTACTGGATGAATTTGGCAGTACAACACGATAAGCCTTTTTCCCAACAAACACAAATATACTTTTTTTTTTATAAAGTAAAATGAAATATATTAAAAATGCAGCTCAAACACCCTGCACAAGATGTGCAGAAAGCAAGTCACTGTCAAAAGTTTACAAACACCAAAGTGCCATACAAAGGGGAGTGCTCTCGGAAAACGGAGAATAAAAATTATTGATGCACACCCATACACATGAGAGGATGTGTCCACCAATCATAATAACAATAAATAAAAGATGCATTCCTAGCTTTCATCCACAAAAAAGAAATACAATTTACTTTCTCCAAGAGAACGAGGACGTGTGTTGCCTCATTTTAGAAAATATGCTTGTTCCTGTCTTTCCATATCTCCCAAACAGTTGCAAACCATATACCTGTAAAAAAAGACTGCGTACACCGGGGTAAACCCGCCATAAAACAAACACAAATATACTAATCAATACTTGCAGAATATTAATCATTTCTTCCTACTGAAATACAGACAAACAAAGTTTATTATTGGAGTATCACATACTAGGAACCAATAAAGGTAATAATCAAAGGTGTTAAATGTATATTATATTAAACTAATAGGTAATAATCAAAGGTAAATAACAAAAAAGGAAACAATGAACAAGAGCAAATGATATGACATTTGATAAATTAATTATCTTACAATTGATTTGACATTTTTTTTCCTATACAAATTAATAATGAAATTTAAAAGATATAGAAAATAATTTGAAGAATAAGTAGAATCTTGGCCTCCATTGTATGTCGAAATCCAACGGGAACGTGATGAAACATCATACTCTTCTTTGCATTTTTCGACATCGTTAGTTAAATTGAAAGAGTTGGGTTGAAACATGATATCTTTTCCTTTGTTGTAGGCCGTCGCCATTTCAGAATCAGATGATGTCTGTGCATGTCTGTATTGTACAAAAGAAACATAGTATTCTTAAGCAATAGATATTATTTTTGAGGGGCAAAGAGATAATAATATTAAAAGTAACAAAAATTCATTTTCATGTTATATTTTTTTGTTTGACTAAGTTTGTTGTGAGCTGGGCTTAGCTTTGTATCTCTAATAATCTTGTTAAAATGCAAAATCGATGATACAAAAAATCGATGGTACGTATCTACTTATTAATAACAAACTGCTGATAATCAGTCTTCATATCCCAAACTAGATCTACACGTACAGATCTAAAATAAAAACTCTTGATTTGATCAATGACCATGGATTTCATATCAAGATGATAGTTAGTACATTTCTACTCTCACTGAAATTGGGGTTTAGTTGTGCCAACAATCAAAGAAGATTATAACAAATTTACACGAATCATTTTTCAATTATTTTAGAATAATGGATGTCTAAAAAACGTGGGACACTTTGCTACAATATAAGCTGTAAATGTTGCAAAGCTTTACGGTAACTGATATATATTTGCTCAATAATGGAAGCTTTGATGTGAAATTAAATAGTGATTAAAAATTGATAATAGAAAATGCATGCAGAGATAGATTGACTACCTGTTTACCGATTTCACCCATGCCCAAAGTTGCAGCATTATACACCATACTTGAGAAGGATCGAGATTTTTGTTAGAGTGAGAAAATGAAATGAGAAGGGCTTTGAATGGTATTAATAAAACCGGTACGGATTCAAAGTTGTGTGAAATAAAACCAAAATTTCTAACATGTGCACTCTTGCCTTCTTTATGAACTACTTCTTTATGGAGTACAACTTTGGCTTCTTTTTAACTTTCAATAAAGCAGACACAATAACTAAAAAGAGCTCATGTCATGCCTCCTATATTTAGAACTAATATTCCCTCCCATCTCAAATTTAAACAAAAAAAAAAATTAACGAAGTAGATACATTTTGCTCAAATTTTTAACCATACTCATCAATATTTCGCTCAGAATTTAATGAAAGCCCTAAACCACGAAAGTGGATTTCTACGTCACGAAGGTAAATTTTCTCCATCTAAAACAATACTAAGCAACATTCTCAATATTATCAAATGCTACACATAATAATACTACTTTTAGCCATTCCAAATAAAACCAGTTGCTTTCTTTACTAGGGCTACTCAATAAGCACAGTGTTGTATTTCACAAAAGAAAAGGGTTTCAAAGGGACATAAATAATAATAGTAAAAATAATAATGATATTAAAAATAATAGTAATACTTGTAATAGAAAAAAATGATACGTAGATTTTATGAAAAGAAAAATGGTGAGATTTAGCTGGATGACACACGCAATTTATACAGCTAGATTTTTTTTTTAAAGAATACAGCTAGATTGTTAGCAGTTATAGTTTCAAAACTTTTTCATTAGTAATTAGCATTTTTTTTTCCACTTGAACTGATCTATTGTTTGTCTCGTGATTTTTTTTAAAATGTATTAATTATAAAAAAATCACACAAACATTGCAAAAAAAAAACTTTTAAAAATAAAAAGTGGAGGTTCTGAAGTCCTAAAAAGGAGGTGCCAATTTTGAACGTTTTAACTACACAAGCAAGTTGTTTCTTTTTTCTAATTTGAATGAGACTCCGAAGTTTTATCTCATTCATTTGTTAAAGTCAAAGAAACCAATGGTTAAAAATCAAAATGTGAGCAAGTCTTTCTCATTCCAAATACAACAAACTCCATAAATAGTTAATTACCACACACAAACGATTGGACCAAGATTCTTGCATGCTCCTATATAAGACTTGGTAGTATCACATTGTTTTTCATCACAAGGGGAAACAAAAAGCAGAACAGTAAATCATCATCAACAAACAACAATAACAAATAAATAAAATGGCAAGGTCAATTGCTGTCGTTGCTCTCATTGTTTCTGCTTTTTGCTTCTCATCTGTCTTGGCTGCTCGTGTTACACCAAATGATGCAACAACAACTAATGCAGTAGCAAATAAAGATGATTTTTTCGTTGTTGTTGGCCAAATCTACTGTGATCCTTGCGGCTTCCAATTTGAGTCAAGGCTTAGCAAACCCCTAGAAGGTGAATAACAACAATATTTTCACACTCCTTGTACCGAGAAAAGTGAAGTTGTTTGTGTAATATAATTTCATTTTGTCTTTGAATTTCTTCGTTATTTCAACTTTTTCTAGCTCACATTATGATTTTAGTAAATAAAAAACTCGGATTCTTGATTGTCTAATCTTGATCAAATGACGTGCAGGTGTTAAAGTGACTTTAGAGTGCACAAAGGGAGACAACAATGTAACATTCGTGAAGGAGAGTACCACCGACAAAGATGGTGTCTACAACATCGAATGTAAAGGTGATCACGAGGAAGAGGTTTGCAAGGTGAAAGCCGAAAATGGAAAGGGTACATGTACAAAGATTATGGACAACGAATCCGACAGGATTGTCCTCACCAAGAACATGGGTGTCCCTTCCTTGGTTCGTTTTGTTAATGCCCTTGGATTCATGACCGAGACAGTTGATCCTCAATGTGGAAAGGTTATCACTGAGTTGGGTTTGGACAAGCTTGATGATTGATTAAACAATCATTCAACTTTTTCATTACTCCTAATCGGGAGATGAAATAAAAGCCACTTAATGTTGTGAAATTTATATTGGCACAATTGACCTTGTATATGTTTAAATTATTATTTCTCTGCAAAAATGTGTTGTTGGTTATGTGTAACTATACAAACTCATGTTCATTGAGTATTGAATAAGAATTTGGAGAGATTTGGTATTTTATATCTTTGAGCATTATTTTATTATTATTCTAAAGAATTCTTCTATAATTCATTACCGACAATTGTGAACATTTACCAAATAACAAAAATTAATTACTTCCTCAAGTCGCATATCAAAAAATAAATAAAATTTCTTTCGGTCATATTTATTACTTATAAGAGTATCTTTGCTGACAAGTTTATAAGGAATTCAAACTTGGTTTTATAACTATTTTTAGGTACAGGAAAGTACTTAGGGGTACCATCAATGGTGGGAAGAAGCAAAACATCTACCTTTAAATATATAAAGGACCGGATTTGGAACAAGATCAACTCCTGGAGCAGTCGATGCTTATCACAAGCAGGGAGGGAGATTTTAATTAAATCAGTACTGCAATCTATTCCCTCTTATTTGATGAGCATGTTTTTGCTACCAAATTCTTTGATTAAGGATATCGAAAAAAATGCTAAATTCTTTTTGGTGGGGACATGGTAACGGCAACAGGAAATGTATTCATTGGATGTCTTGGGAGCGACTAACAGTTCCAAAAAAAATTCGGTGGCATGGGATTTAAAGACCTGAAAGCTTTCAACACAGCAATGGTGGGGAAACAGGCGTGGAAGTTACTCACTCATCCTTCATCTTTGATCACTAGGTTACTTAAAGCTAGATATTTCCTTACTAGTGATTATTTTGCCGCAAGTGTAGGTCATAATCCGAACTTTGTCTGGAGAAGTTTATGGGGTGTAAAGTCAGTTGTCCAGCAGGGCTTCAAGTGGAGTATCGGTACAGGAACTGACATATCAGTGTGGGATTCTGCTTGGATTCGCAACAATTACTCTATTCCTTTGCCACCTGACATGCAACCTGCTATGGCAAACCTTAAAGTCTCTGATCTGTTAATTTCGAATTCAAAACAATGGCATTTTGAAAATATCCATATTCTCTTTGACAGTACCAGCGCATATGAAATCTGTAAAACCCCTCTCTTTGCCTCGGTACAACAGGATAAACCGGTGTGGAAATTCGAGAAAAATGGAGTTTACTCCGTCTGTAGTGCATACAGAAGCGTCATAGAAAGAGGTGCAATTGTACAACAGCACCGAACTGACGGGAACTGGGGACAAATTTGGCGAGCTGCTGGAGGTTGCCTCCCAACTCGGGTTCGCTTACAGACGCGAGGTGTGAACTGTCCAGCACATTGTCCATTATGTGACGAGCAAGAGAACAGCATGCATGCGTTATTCACCTGCTCTAAGAGCACTCAATGTTGGCAGAAGATGGGACTATGGAATGTAATTTCAATTGTGGTTCTCAATCCTGGTAATGTTTCTTCAACCATTTTTGAAATTCTCCATCGGCTACATCACAACCAACATCCA
>Ga0099826_10003506_pt1 | contig 10678 bp, 5 predicted proteins | sample Mtrugardesep15_FD_76830 | JGI IMG/M metagenome (GOLD analysis project Ga0099826, IMG submission 76830) | Root nodule microbial communities of legume samples collected from California, USA - M. trunc garden sep15 | ecosystem: Host-associated > Plants > Roots > Nodule | place: USA: California...
ATACCCTTAATTAATAATACTAACTTGTCTTGAAATTTGAAAAGTCAAATTTAATACACATACAAACAAAGGACAATTTGGTAATATTAACACATAAAACAGACACATTAATTACATGAGTGCGGTTATGGTGCATAAGGAAATCCTTATGCACCGTGCATAAATCCCAGTCCATTAACCTAACCCAACATAATTGCTTCCTACACCCCCAAGCGAAACCAAACGAAACAAAACGAAACAACACTACAACCAAAGAAATCATCATTTTAGTTCAATGATGATTTCAGAATGTTGATTTGGTTCAATGACAGTCACAAGTGTCCTTATTATAGTATGTTTTGTATAAAAATATGTCAAAACCATTTTGCTGTGGAAATGGTTTCTGTGAGTTGTACTCCAAAACAATTAGATGTACTTAATGGTTTCTAGCAGGTGAAAAGAACTAAGGACCTAGAGTCATTGCCATCATTCACTTTTGGACTAACACAATTGGAGGAGGAGGAAAGGAATGGTTTTTGTGAGTTGTACTCCAAAATCATTTTGTTGTGGAAATGGTTTCTGTGAGTTGTACTCCAAAAATCTCACAAGCTCACCAACAGTCCACCGCAAGCTCATAACCATTCTCGTTTTCAGATCTGACAATAAAACTCGCCAAATTCGAATTATCTAACACATCACATACACCTTTTCATACACTTATACCAAGGTTTCAGATCAGATCCGTTTTCAAAAGAAGCAAGAAGAAGAAGAATTCGAACCGGAACAAGCAGGATCCTAAGAAAAAAAAAACGAAATCAAAACAGTGAAGAAAAAGAAGAAAGCGAATCCAAATCCAACCGTAGCATCAAGAATCGAACTGATCAAAGAGAAGGAGGTAGAAAGTTTTTTTGTTCATATCTTAATCCTTATATTTACACTTGTTTACTGTTTGTCTTTGAAAAACAATTTCGAAAATGAGAAGTAGGAAGAAAAGGATTGTTGAATATATAATTTGTTTTTTGTTTTTGAAACGGCGGAGTTTTGAGTTCCGACGCGGTGGTGCCATTATCGGCCACCGCGCCGAAAAAGCGATTCTCGTCGGAGAAGAAGATATAAGGTGGCGCTGGTTTGAATGTCCAAGAGAGAGAAGTGAGCAAAGCATTTTTAGTGAGAGGTTTTTTTGTCAAAATGAAGAAAACGTTAACAACATTGCACTTGATTTTGTGTAGTTTGAGAAGGCTAGGATTATTACACGTGTACACTAGATATGATGGCTGTGAAGTGTTTATGCACGGTGCATAAGGAAATGGCCTATGCACCATAACTTTTGCCTAATTACACTAACAACTTTTCTTAAGAAATATGAAAAATGCAAAGGGGGCTTACATTAAGGGACGGAGGGAGTATATGGTTAGAAATTTGCACAGGATATAAAAAAACCTTCATGATATTGTGTTTTCTTGAAATTTCAATAATATCTTTCAGGGAAAGAATGCTAGCAACACACCTTCTAACACACACTTTTCAATACACTCTCTTTGATTGGTTAAAATTCACACGGGTCCCACCAAATCATGTGGGTTACTTTGTGACTTAAAAATACTAGTGAATTGAATTCCTTTTTTCTTTCATTCATTTCATTTGGTGGTAAGTGTGCCAATATGATTTTTTTTTTTGTCAAATAGCCTAGTGGCTAGAATTCACCCTTTTCAAGGTGAATAAGTGGGGTGTTCGGGGTTCGAACCCCGGCCCCTGCATACAATAATGCATGTCCCAATATGATTTTAACTCCATCTTTTACAAGTGTTAAGTGTTGCATGACAGTTGTATAGAAGGCACGACAATCATAGTATCAAGGTCTCCCAAGAAGAAGATGGCAAAAGTATAGGGTCGTTCTTATAAAATTGGAGACGCGACTCTAATTGTAAAGATAAGTCCCCTAATAAAAAAACATTACTTTTTTTTTAAAAGAGAAAAATGTTACAAGTGTTTTAAAAAATAAGAAAAAGAAAAGTTATAATGTGTTTTTAAGGGAGATGAGAGTATTGATGATGATATTTAGAACTCAAATCCATGTTAAATTAGGCCCAAATGGAGGTCCAATCATCGTGAAAAAATAATTAAAGTAACAACATATTTGACTTGGCTGCTAGGAATTGAACTTGTCAACTACAACGCCAACGCACATCTCTACCGCTAGACCATCTTAATAATTCTGATATGTTTGCGCGAGTTTAGTATATATAGATTTTTTCATGTATTGTACAATTAAAAAAAAATTGGGCCTCTAAATTTGGGAGATCTAGCTCGGTATAGCTGCTTACACCCTCTAAGGGTCGGCCCTGCAAGCATCCATATAAGAATAACATCGCACCATACATGGTCTTTGTAGTATTTGGCAATGGAAAATGATACAAGGAAGCATTGAGATATTTTTACTTCATTACCCTCGTTAAGCCATTGCAACTTGTATAGACATGAGTGTTCCTTTGTCGGCAAATATAGTTTTTCTATTATATAGCTTGACACAACATTTTCGAAACTCCCACTATCAAAGATGACATTGCATACCTTGCCTTGTGAGTCACCAAAATTGACCTGAATGATAGAGAATATTACCTGAATGTCACCCGAATTTGACAGAGTGTGCAAGAACAGACTTTTTTTAGGCTAGCCCATCAGCGACGGAGGCGGCGTTCCGCGTAACATGCATGGGCAAATCAGAGAGTCTGCCTTTCATAGACCAACCCCTTAACCTAGAAACACATAAATTAGGGGAAGGGATGAACCTAAATCTCCGTGTGAAGAACCCTAATTCGAAAAAAAATAAAAATGGATCAAAGATGAAAACGGAGATTGGGTTGAAACTATAATAAAAAATTGAATTAATTTGAATTGCAAATAGAATCGGGGCTAGATTCTTGAAACGGAACTTGAACCAACATTCATGAATCATAAATCGAAGCTAGAATCATGAATTCGATCTAGGTAGTGATCAATATGAGTCACCATGAGGGGGGTTCATGCGGGGGTCGATTGTACAAGTGACAAACGATAATGGTGCTTCCATGGAGCTCTCCCACATTCTCAATCAAATTTAGGTAGCTTTCGCATTATGTTGATCACATTCAATAAAACCATCATAATTTTTTTATATTTGAATCTATTACTTTTTTTATAATAAACAAGTTAAATAACATATATTTATCCATGATAATAGTAGAAGCAATAATCCTCTCAACCTATCTATTTCTCATTTGTTCTTTTTCAGGATTTGTTCTTGTTGACAAATTGACAAATTTTATGTAAATGGCAAAACCATTTAAACATCAATTAATAGCTTCCATCAAGTTACCAATATACTACTATACAGAGATATTCACTTGCTTTTGGCTTCGGTCCTCTTTATAAAAAAAAAAGATATTCACTTGCATCATTTCATACGTATTTACGTAATTTCACATGTGTCAACATGTACTTATTAAATTTATTATTCTTACATGATGGAGATTTAAACACGCCTCATGATATATATGGGCATGGGCTAACTCCCACTGAATTCTGAGATTAATTATTTATCTTTAAATTTTGTAAAATCATTCACTTGTATGTTCGAGTCACGATTATTGGAGGAAAATCTGTTGGCTCATCTTGAATGTGGTATCTGTCTCACTTCAATGTACAATTGTTTGATAAACAAAAAAAAGCACTAGTTTAAGTAGTGCGCAGCTCTATTGATGCCACTACAAAAAAGAGAAAAGAAACAGAAAGATATGTATAGAGAGCTATATGCAATGCACAAGTGGGAAAAGATGGGAAAGTTATGGGAATCCATATGAGTGTGATAAAGATGGATGGGTCAATAAATGGTAAATAAAAATATCCTCTCTATATATACTCGTATCATAGAAAATTTATATATATTACCTAGGGAAAAAAAGGGTCAAATATTGAATAGAATGGGACCACTTCTTTTTAAATATAATACTGCTATGCGTCAATATTTTTGTTGTAAAAAAAAGACAACAGTATATTGTAAAATCTTATTAAAGAAAAAGGAAGTAAAATAATACAGAATATACAAATTAGTTACTCCCTCCGTTCCTTTTTAAGTGTCTTTTTAGAAAATTAGCATCAAAATAGCGATGTATATTTTTGCATATTTTATTCTTATTATACTCTCACTTTAATCCACCAAAAAATTCCTATTTTTTGCACGACTTTATCTTTCCAATAAATTTAATATGTTATATTTCTCTCGTAACAAATAATTGTCGGTTATTATCTTTTTTTCCAACAAATTTTATTTTTTTGTGCTCTCTCATAACAAACAATTGTCAATTTTCTAAATATTTGTGCACATCTTTTTAATAATTTTAAGTCAATATAAAAATTATATCGATGAAACTTCTTCTTCTTTATTGTTATCTTGTTCTTGTATATTTTCAAACGAGTCTTCAACTATTGCTCTCCCTTCACCTTTCATCAGCGTTTTCAATGAGTTTTCCACTTTTTTTTCCTTTTGAACAATCACGCGGTCTTTTATTTTTCTTCTCTCAAATATGTTTTTTTACTTTGCACTTGAAATTTTTGACAATTGCTACTCATCTTATTTATAGATTTTAACTCTTCTTAAAACCATCGTTTGCAACGATATTTTGTTTAAATTTAAAGATAACAAGAAACAAACTTTGTTTTAAAAAAATAAACTTTGTTTAAAAAAATATATTTAGTTTTTCAAATAGATAACATTAATTAATTTTATTGAAAAATATAAGAATAATTAACGAAGGGTATAATTGACAAATCGTATCCTTAAAATACAAAAAAGACAGTTAAATAAGAACGAAAAATTCACTTTAAAAAAACACTTAAAAAAGAACTGAGGAAGTACTTATTATTTATTCTATTTAGTGATTTTTATTTGTACAATATTCTATTTGTGTTGATGAAAGGAATATCAAGTTTAGATGAGAAACAAATTAAAAGGGTTGCAATCAACTTTACTGATTATTGTCCACTTTCAATAATTAAAAGTTGATGAAATTTGACTCAACTAGCCAATAGAATGAGCTGTGTTTATCTGCAGAAATATTGAATTGAATTGTATGGTTCCAATTCCAAAACTCAATAGGTTAACTCGTGTATTCATACTACTGAATTAAAGATAAATCTCTAATGAGATTTAAAGTGTGAAAGTTGTGGTGGGATACCACCCTATTGCCTTATTGTATCAGTTTTTTTTTAAATTATTTATAGGATTTTGTTAACTTATGTTCCAAGTGAATGTGTTATGACCTTTAATCAATGTTCTCAAGATACTATCAGCATTCTTCTATTTATTTTATATTATATGATTGTATGTCTTTGCAAATCTTTTTGCCTTGTAATAAAAGTTTAAATTAAAATTGTGTGAAATTATTAATCATAGTGATTTTTATATATTTATATCAAATTTTGTCACATTTGTAATTTCGCAGGAGCATGTTGCATCTTTTATTGTTGGTGTTGACAGAGAAGAAGTGGGGACTGCTTTTTCTCTTTCTCGCAGTCTCTGTTTCGCTCCCGTCCTTTTTTTCCATAATAACAACCATCCCACAGACATAGAAACAGACACTCATCTAACCCATAATTAACTACAAGTGATCTATGAAACTCGGATAAGTAGTACAAATATGGGTACGATACAATTCAAAAAATCTGAAATTTAGAATATGATTTAGTTAAATTTTTCTTGGTCAAAATTTGTATAATAAAACTTTAACTTCAATGCATATGAAATAAAATACATGAAATAAATATGTATTGATCATTCTTTGTTAACATATCAAAGAGTCGCTATGAACATGTACAAAGAGTGATAAGAAATTAGCTTTGATAAGGTTTTTAAGAGCAAATCTAATTTTATCATTTTTCCGCTAAAAATGACTAAGAAATTTAGTTTTAATGTTTTTCAAGAACATCCTCTAAAAAAATTTCATTTACCATCTTATAATTACTCAATGAATTTCACTCTGTCAAAGTGTTTATAAATTGTTTTCTAAGGCTTTGTTTGCGAGTTTGGAAGGGAAGGGAGGGGAAGACTTGGGAAAAAGGGAACGAGCAAGTGAAAGAAATAGAGAAAAATTGGAGGGGAGGGCTTTGGGGGGTTAACTTTTCTTCATGATATTAAACCCTCCTTGTTTGGGGAACTAAAAAATTGTATTGCAAAAGGGTTTTTTGGGGTTTTTTGGAGGATTTATATGAATTCTTCAAATTTAATCTATGTTGTTATATTATTTTTAAAATAAAAAATATAATAATTATGTTCATTAATTTATCATTCTCTAAAAAAACTACTCTTTTAAATTTTTTGAAAGGATTTCTCCATTTTCCCTCAAAACTCGCAAACAAAGCCTAACTAAAGAGTCTCACTCTAAAAGACATCAACCTTTAGTTTTTTATTTCACAAATATCTTCCATTTTGATCTCTCAAGATTCACTCGAATTACGCACAAATCTCTCACGCTCTCATTTGTTTCCCAAACCTCGAATGCCGCTCAAAGGTACCAACCCTTAGCCTATACTTTTCTTACGAGTCTCCCCTTTTGGTTCCATGAGATTACACTAAAAAGAACCGGTCTTTGCATTTTGTACACTCCAAAAGCTAAAAATTTGAATCAATGTACTAAACAGTGCGTCAAGCGCACTTCCTCGTGCGCTTAGCGCATGAGTCAAGCAGAAGCAAACATCCTTTTAAAAACTCAACAGCCATGCGCCCTGCACACCCGTGCTTGCGTCTACATAGGACAATTTAATATATTTCAACATAATTTAATATCTTAAAGTTTTGAGTGAAGATCGTAATCTTTCGATCTCTATGTGATTATGAACCATTAACTCATTATTGCTCCTAGCACTCCCCACACTTCCCACACATGACACTCCCCATCAATGTCAAACCAAAACAAAAAACAACTAACCTCTTCATCTCTACTATATGTCTTGTAGTGTTGTGCTATGTAATTATGTTATCTGACAACCCTACCAATACCATCTCTCTTCTGCTTTCCCATAAGTCTTTCTTTTTCTGTAATCTTATCAACTCCTTTTTAAGTATCAACTCACTCATTCTCCTCCTTTATCCTAGAAACTAGAAGAAAAAGCTTCCCACCGTCTGTTTTTGCTTCTCTCTAATACTCTTCCCAGTCACTACTTGGTTTTGCTGCATATACAACCCTGCCTTTAGTTTCTTTCGTACTATGCTAGCTGCTTATGTAAGTACACCTTTTCAATCATCTCATCACCTAAACATTTGCTTCTTTTACACTTTCTTCCATGCATTTCTTCTCCACCACTCTGCTTTACTCTTTTGGGTTATCTTTTGTTTTTCACCTTTTCTTCTTCTTCTTTAATTGGTGTATTCCTCTTCTTTTTTAATTTTTATTGTGCTTTGCAGTTCCTTGAAGCTTTACTTTAACTTGCAAGAATTATTCTTTTGGACAATATTTTTTAACTTGCAAGAATATTAATATATTAACATAAGTTTCCAAACAAAAGAGAAGAAAATTAAGCTTCCTAAATTTGAGTATTGAAATTTAGATCTAAGCTGCAAGTGTCAACAGGGAGGCTAATTTGATGTTAAGAGCATTTTTTTTTTCTTCCTTTGTCCAATAATCCAGGCCATAATTGATTATCTTCTAGAGTTTGAGTGTTTCCAATCTTCCATAATTGATTGATTATTTATTTTCTTATATAGTTAGGAGTAGTCTTGAGTTGTTACTGGTCACTATTCATATCAATCGATGCAAGTATAGAAGTGTTAATTTTCTCAAATTTATGAGAGATAACTTCCCCTCAACACTTCCTGTATTAAGCCTTTTTATCTCCTTATATAATTAAGGGTTAAATATGTGATTACTTCCTGCAATTATCTTGAATTCTCCTCTGCAAAAAATGAAAATTTAATAGGGATTAAAATATATTGAACTCCAATAAAAAATATAATTTGGCTTCCCCAGCAAATAAAGGATGCAAGACTATACACAGTGCCAATATTCTCTTTTGCATAATTTAATGAAATCAAACAAGCAATTAACTTAGCAATAAGAATATGAAATCAGATTAAATGTGTGAAGTCTCTCGGCCACCCTTTCAGTTTGCTTACTTTTATAATTCCCTTGTTGTGGATCTATTAATTAAACATTTGGGTTCTTTTAAGGACCAAATCTAAATTGTTACATATTTAAGTTTCTAATTCCTTCTCTGGCAAGATAGTTTACTACTGATGTGATAGTTTGAAGGCCATTTCCTCTTTTGGGCAAACAAAATGTATTTTAGATTAAAAGTTCTTTTTTCCATAATGATATAATATGTTTTTCATTGAGCAACCTTTAATGATATATAATGTTTTTCATCATAATGTAGGTGACAGTATCATGATAAGCTAATCAATTTGCCACATTTGATCTATCCAACTTGCCTTCTGGAAAAGAAGTTATAGTTCATATAAGGTTCATAAAAATGATGACTCCAAACTTGAACTTGGAACCTGAAAATCAGTCAGCCCAAGATCTAAATTCTATGACCCTTGACTTGACACTCAATTTCAGTTCAAGTGACGCCGAGTTAATGGGTTCAAGTGATGCTAGTAGTGAAGTAGGGGCTGCTGAAGTTCATGCTTCGCCATCGGTAACTCCAAGGATATTCTCTTGTAATTACTGCAAGAGGAAGTTCTATAGCTCGCAAGCATTAGGGGGTCATCAGAACGCTCACAAAAGGGAGAGGACGATGGCTAAACGTGCAATGCGAATGGGAATGTTCACCGAAAGGTACACAAGCCTTGCATCTCTACCTCTTCATGGTTCGCCTTTTCGGTCCCTTGGTGTTGAAGCTCATGCTGCAATTCATCAAAGACATATGCAACCATCATCATCAATGAGGGCTCCGGATATGAGAGCTGCTGCGAAATTTGATAGAAACCATTTTGGATCGCTAGTTTTCGTGGAAGATGATGATGTAGGTAGTTTTTGGCCCGGAAGTTTTAGACAGGTGGACCAAGGAGGAGGTGTTAATATAGGATATCCTCAAACTTCAAATTCTAGTTTTGTTCCAATGGCACCTCCTCCACCTCAAGCATCTACAACTCCTGATCTTACACTGAAGCTATAAGATTTGCGAGAAGATACAAACAGGGGTAAACCATTTTTATGACGTGTCGGGTTCAAGTGGTAAGAGTTTGACTATGTAACTTCAGGCCGGAGTTCAAATCCCTTCATGGACGGTCGTAAAATGGTCAATAGGTTCATAAAAAAACATAGATAAACCCTTGAGAAAATAATGAGTTGGTGGTTGTAAGAAGTGGCCCATTCATTGTTTCACACTCATTCAAAATTTCTCAATCACTCATTTATTATTATTTTTTCTGAGGGGTTTATGACTTTATGTAGGTTTTGCCAAGTGCTTGTATCATCATTTATCTTAAGATTATTTGTCTTTGGTATCATTCTATCCAGACATTAAATTATTGATTACTAGACAAGAATGCATTGTATGTATAGTGAGATGTGTATTTCCAATGGCGATTTTACCTTTTTATTTTAATTTCACCTTATTAATGTTTTCTTCTAAGTAATTTGTATTTTCTCCATCATTGTTGATGATGCTGTGGGCCTGTCACCTGTGGCTATTGCCCTATTAAGTTTAGCAAAATAGGGTAGATGTTTTATGTCTAAATAAATGTATCTCTAGAATTTGATATATAGTACTGTGAAATGTGCTTCAACGTGGACCGGTTTTGTTTGGTTTCAGTTCATTCATTATTTCCAATGTTCTAGCATAAACCTATAATTAAGATTATGCTATCACATGTTCAAGTGATAAAAGTCTCATACCTTACCTGTGAGAGACTGTTTAATGCAAAGCTTAGCAAGATCTTTGCTCATAAAATGTTGATTATGCTACCAAATAAAGTCCTAGTGGTTCTAGATTCTTGTCCATGTTCCAGTGGACCACAATATTGGCTAAGGCTCTTTAAGGTTTGAAAAGGCGTAGCGTTAGGTGCCCGAGTATATGAAAATGAGAATGCAGAGATGTGGACCATGTGGTTGAAGATGCACATGTGACTATGAATCTATGTAAACTATTGCATTAAAACGGAAGGAATGACAGTGTAAATAAGGACACAAAAAGATGGAAAGTTATCTTTGAACACCATACACCTAATAGGAAAAATAAAATAGAGTGATGGAACAAATAGAGGTGATATGTTAGTCATGTGATAGGAAGAGATACACGAAAAATAGGTTGTTGAATGGGTATTGAAGAATTAAATATGTCTAAGTATAATTACCTGAAAAACACTAATAGTAGGTTTGGATATATGTTTTAGGTTTCACACTTATTTTCCGCGTCTCAGTGCAATATTGTCGTGACTTTATAAAGCTAAAAATCCTAACTTTTGAGTTTTGAGTAATAGTGCGTTTGGAAAAAATTTCACCGTGGAAACAAACGAGTAGTCACACATGGCATAAATTTGCTCCTGAACAACATGTGTGTGACGCAAATAAGACATTACCATCCATAAAACGTTTCAAGAACTTAGCAATAAAACTCACACACGTTAAATGCAAGAATCACACATGGCATATTTTTTTGAGAAGACATATAAAGATTAAATCAATAAGTTTAAATTACAAAATTTGAAAAATAGATTATACTC
>Ga0099826_10003507_pt1 | contig 10676 bp, 4 predicted proteins | sample Mtrugardesep15_FD_76830 | JGI IMG/M metagenome (GOLD analysis project Ga0099826, IMG submission 76830) | Root nodule microbial communities of legume samples collected from California, USA - M. trunc garden sep15 | ecosystem: Host-associated > Plants > Roots > Nodule | place: USA: California...
CTTTTAATATTATTAAGGGTAATGCTAACTTTGAATGCAAATATTACTTTTTTTGGGTCATTATTTAAGCATTTAATACAGATATTACTATATTTGACTTCTTAACTAGTGCCCGGAGTACCGGTTAGCATGACCCTATTATTAATTAGAGCTATATTTCATTGTGTATTTCCCAAAATCAAAGTTGCATTTTTTTTAAGCAAAGATAAAACTAATTTATTTTATTAAAGAATAACGGGTACAAATGAGATGGTACATCATTAAAAATGTGAGGGCTAGAAAGAGACAAGGAAGTTATAGTTATGTTATGAGCTACCTTATTTGCTTGCCTCATGACATAGCTCATAATAAAATTATTGCGAGATGACAATAGATCCTTATATCTAGAAATAATATCACAAACTCATTATGTGGAGTAGAGTTTGAGTTAAAAGTATCAACAAGTAACCTGCAGTCATATTCAAAGATAACAATGTCATTCGACGATTAATAGCAATGTTTATAGCCTAAGATAAACCTAACACTTTAGTTTTTGAAGGAGAAGAATTGAAATAGTAAATACTTTGAGAACGCTCCAGAGGAGACTCTAAAGCAGATGTCAAGACTCTAATAATGTTGTTATCAAAGTTGCATTAAACCTATATTAAAAATGAAATATGTATTTTAAGCATTTTGTATATGCCGGCGAACTTCTGTGTTCAATTTTTTTTTAGTTTTATTATTTTCTTTGCAGAAATAATAAAAATGAGGTGAAGGAAAAATAAAACCAAAAAGAAAATAAAGGAATTGCAATAAATGCAACAAATAACGCTACGTATTAAATCTCACCTGTCCCATTAAATTTCGGGTTTTGATATTATTTTTTCGGACACGTTCCACATCATTTTTGAGAGAACAAGTTCCACACCTTTTTTTTTTCTTCAAAATATGATGACAAAATTGCCAAGTTGTTGTAGTGATTCTAGTGACTCAAGCTCAGTTTGATTCATGATTAGAATAAATTTTGATCAGATTGGTTTTTATGTACCTATTATGATTTATTAGGAGCTCAAATTGGAGGGTTAAACAAAAAATGTGATTCTACTGACTCATTTCACGATTTGCTAGAACTAGTTAAACCATTTGAACTAAATAACTTAGTTAAGATAGGTCTATATAGGGTTATTGATGTACATCCATCTAAGAATATTAACGTGTAAATTAGCAAATACACATTTTTTTCATGAATCAAAAGTATCATTCATCTTTATGACTTAACACTAGTAAATAGAGGGTTAGCTTTGTAACTTTCATTAAATAATGTTTCTTAATTTACACTTATTTTGTTAATTTACACCCACTTTATTAATCAACGCATTTATGTTTTAAGTAGACAATTATAAATAGGAAACAAACAATTCTTATGCATGCAAGCTCTGAAAATATCATTAAACATTACTTTTTGAAGCTCAATGAAAGGAGTTTCCAAAACAAACAAATTCAATTGATTTATAGAGATGTTGAAATTTGTAAGTCATTGAATACTTCTATTTCTCTCACGCTAAGTATAGTTGATTTGAACATGTCAACTATTCTTTAATAATTATAGTATTCGAAAATCATATCAATGAGAATATTCGAGTCACTCTCCACTATAATATGTGTGAAATGCTTCCTCCAAGTCATATTTAAACCTCATATTTCAGCATCTAAGGAATCACAAGTTCTTAGCATAGCCTACAATGCATTGTTTTTTAATAAAAAAAGCCAGTTAGTCACCATATCAAAGTCATAAACCTTTTAAAAAATAAAATAAAAAATCAAAGTCATAAAATCTAATATTATCTTGGTTTTGTAATTGATCTAGTCCACAGCAAGAGAATTGTGAAGATTCAGGATCAAATCCGAAAATTCATATGATTTTTTTTTTTAAAAGGCAAACAAACCACTATACTACGGGACATATAAAATCTTCTTCATACATGGTCAAAAATACAACAAGAGCGAATAATAGATTCAACCGTGGCCTACAGACAACCATATTTTAATACCATTAAATGTATCACCCTTTATTTAATAAGCAAATACAATCGTTTTTCATGCAAAGCAAATACAATTGTTTATGATCCAAAATTACCACCATTCCAACGACAATCTTTAAGAAAATAAAAAATAATTCAACGACATTTTTGATGCATGCATACATTAAGTACTGCAAGGGTTAACAACAATAAACATATTAATGTACGCGTACACATTAATGACTGAAACACCATAGGTAATTCTTGTCTACTATGAATAACAATCATTTACAAATAACATTGATTAAAGCTTTCTAAGTGAAAAAAGACCTAATATCATCCGTTCTCGATGAATGAAGGAGAAAGAGAACTTAAAAAAAATATGGAGTTTCACTCGTTAAAAAACGAAAAATGAAAGACAATTGTTGACTTTTAACTATCAAGTTGGTATCTAAATTAGTCGACAAATTGTTTTCTTATTTATTTTAAGAACGATTTGTAAAAGTCATCAAATGAATGGTCACTAATTAATACATAACATAAATTAGATTTTAAGAACGATTTATAAAAGTCACAAAAGGAATGACCATTTTTTAACATTTCTCTAATAGTAGATTTAGTTACTCAAAATAAATTTATTTACAAAAATAATTATTAAAAATACAAAGGATAAAAAATTATCGCATGATAGATAAAATTATTTTTCTTATTCAAGCATCTACGACAAAATCAATGGAAAAAAAACTAATTATATATTTTTTCTGTCCTAAATTATAATTCGTTTTGAGGAAAAAATTTATCTCAAATTATAAGTTTACAATACCAATGAAATATTAATATTTTTTTTCTTTCTATTATACTTTTAACTATTTATTACTCTCTTTTATTTCAATTTTTTAATTTATCATTTTCATACCATTTATTAAAGACAATTCATAATATCTCTTTCTCATATATAATTAATTATATTTTTAATATATGTGAAATGACTAAAACGATCAATAATTTGAATATATTTTCTCTATGATAATAAGTAACTAGTAAGATACATATCTTAACACGTTAAGTCAAAAGTATACACTAACACGTCATCAATGTTTGAAATATTCTCATCACTAATTATATTACGGATGGTATGCTTAGCATTATCGATCTATTTTCATCAATGCACTTCTTGTCAATCACTTAATGCTTGCATTCACGATCCAACCAATAATTTAATTACTTAAATTGCGTTCAGTCACTGGTCAGTTCCAATAAACTTCCATTTATAGTATTAAAAGTTAGAACACATATTTTCCAGAATGGATCAAAACAAGTTTGAAATATAAATAAAGTTTAATTAGCTACTTCAAATCTCAGCAACAAATACAGAAACTCTAACACTCAGAAACACGCATTATGATACTATAATATTTTTGCACCCCAACTAAATTTCTAGTCTTTCAAATACTCCACAAACATTCAAACCATATCGTTCTTATTTTCGGCTATAACCCTTTCAAATACTCCACAATTCCGAGTTTGTCAATTATTCATCTTGTAATAAGTTATCTATCAAAGGTATCCGATTTTAGATAACTTACCATGCAAGCATTGTTACTTTGAATGGAATAATTTTGTGACATATCATTGTATTGAACTTCCTCAACCACCATAGTGTTGTATTATGTGAAAACTTAGTAAGCCAAGTTTTTTTTTTAGGCCAAATATCTACCTGGGTCCTTTAAGTTTTACGTTTGTTTTAGATAGGTCCTTTAAGTTTCTAAGGTTTCAGATAGGTCCTTTAAATTTCGAGTTTGTTTTGGATTGGTCTTTTCTGTCAACCTCCATTAAGCCAAAGTTGTTATGTCCGTTAAGTCAAAGCTGTTATGTCCGTCAAGTGGGTGAGGTTGTTCTCTCACTTGGCATCAATTTTTTCCCCAACCAGGTCAACTTTGGTTTAACGGACATATCAACTTTGGCTTAACGGAGGTTGATAGAAATGACATATCTGAAACAAACTCGAAACTTAAAGGATCTATCTGAAACCTTAGAAACTTAAAGAACCTATCTGAAACAAACTTGAAACTTAAAGGACATATCTGAAACCTTAGAAACTTAAAGGATCTATCTAAAACAAACATTAAACTTTAAAGGACCTCATGAGGTATTTGGCCTTCTTTTTAATATCAACTTTTATTACACACATGATAGAAGTACAAAAAGTATTTAACCCACAATTTAGGAAAAGTATAACCCACTAAAAAACAACAGGAAATGCTAACTTAGGACACTTGTTAAGAAGCTTAAAAGAGAAAATTTATCTTGGGAATGATGTATTCAACATCTTGAAACTTTAAAAATGATTTTTTTCTACATCAAATTTATAACTTGTTTCTATTTTTGACTTCTTAACTAGTGTCTTAAGGGTACTTGCTAGCATAACCCAATCCGTTAAAAGATACGGTGCCAACTCTACTTCTCCATTCTCCACCTAAGATTTCATGTACAATTCCCACCTTTCTTAGTTTTAACACCTTTGCCTCTTTTTATAGCGAATTGCCTCCCACCCAATGACCACTCCAAAATAATGTTTCCTCATCAATCCCAATTTTGTTTGTTAATTTTACTTCGAGCTGGTTATCCACTTATCCGATTGATTATTATGATCGGTGTGCATTAAAATGCATAATCATGCTTGATTATTTTCAGATAACAAAGTGGTTTATACAAAAACACACATCACAATTTAGCATTATTTTACCGACAGGCAAATGCACACGATAACAACATATTCCGAGGATGAACTACATCAACTGGACCACGAATATATCGAAAGATGCATATGTTCATAATTAATTAGTAGCTACTATACATGATAATCTCGTGGTGGTGCAGCAAGCAATGGAGCAAGTTGTATGCTTAAAAAGTAGGTGAGAGGCATGATATTGATATTATACAAAATGAAATACATTTTTGGTGGTGTATACAAAATGAAGACTCTTGAAAAAGTAGATGGATCCGTTAACCTCTTACCTTAAAGTTTTTAATTAAGATGTAATAATGCTAAAGGTTGTTTTCCTCTTTATTGATTAATTGTATTGAAGGGTATGTATTTGGTCCTGCATGCCCTTTTTTGTTGTTAATACTCCATAATATATCATATTTGTCGGACCCATTTGAAATGGAGTATTAGCCAACTTGTTCATGACCCTTTGACATTTTCCTCATGATTGGAAATTCACACATACTATTTGGTGAAGATGTGTTAGGGTTAACAGATGAGATTAGTACTTGATAATCGTATCATCTGCTAACATTAATTGTGACATTGATTTAACTTTGCATTAGTGATTTTCTCTAACCTTACATGATTGTCATAATTTAAGGTCACAATTTTTTTAGCTATTTCCTTTGTTTGTTTGTTTGTTTGTGTTTCATGATTCTTGAGGTAGGGGAGTCCAGATGCCATGATTTGTATGCTGTATTTTGGGTTGTGTGGGAAGCAAGCAACGATGGCATTGGCATGCAAAGGTTGTGCCAGTGTATTCAGTCGACCTATTTGGAGGTGGTTTCTTTTAATTTAAGTGTTGAAATGAAAAAATGAAAATTTAATTGGAGTGTAGGAACCCAATCAATAATATATCAATTAAATTAACTGAACATTTTTTAGTGTTTAGGTCTAAAATACTAAACTAAATTGTTAAAACGTCAAATATGGTTCGGAAAATATAACTCTCGTAGCTGAATTGGAATTAAAAAATAACAACGATTTACTAAATAGTAAATCATTCTTTAAAAAAAAATTAAATAGTAAATCATATGGATTGGGATAAAGGAAGAAAAATATCTCATTTGGGAAGAATGAATGGCTAAATATAGTTCCACCACAACATCGTATAGAATCACAATTTAATTTTCAATTTAACCTATAAATTTGTTCTAGATCATAACCCCAGTTTTCAATATTGTTTGTAATTATATTAGAATTTTACTCATTTCCGAGACCAAAACTCCTTTTTTTTTTTACTTGAAAAAAAGATATTTATTCATTCAAATTAATAAAAATTACATTGATTGAGATACAAATTTCAAAGTCCTTAAAATAAAAAATGATAAATATGTAAACAAACTCACAAACCAAAATTCCTACAAAGTATATATACAAAATAAAAGGGTTTGATGTCTTTAGATATGTAACGTCGAAAAGGTCAAAGTCATTAATCCAAACAAACACCCAAGCAGATCAATGAGAAATCAAACAACAATATCACACTTAAACGACGAAACCACGAAGAAAAAACAAAAACACTAAATTTTGTAAAAATCACTTATTTAGACAGCACAAAAAAAAATTGTGAGGGGTGATTTTTGAAAAAGATAAAATAAAATAACCCTAAAAGGCTAAAAGGATGAAGGAGGAAGAAAGTATTTCATCTAGGTCTAAAAGGCTACGTGGCTTCATGCTTTAGAGACCAAACTGTTTAGCTTTTACAATTTCAAAATTTCGCTATCTTCATTTGTTTTATAACTAAACACAAAAATATTCTAATCCATATACAAAAACAGATAATAATCTCAATGAGACATGCACTCAGGAGATGACATTGTAAATGGACACTAATAGGACGACAATATAGTTTAAAGACGCTTTCAGTGCCATTAACAAAAGGGCCCCTTGTAACAATTAAAGACATCATTATAATTAATTATACGAGTAAAAAATTGACATTACAATTAGGGTCAACGTGTTTTTAGCAAGAGAGAAAACACCTTTGATTGAGATTGCGATTTTGTTGTTGTCCATGGTTTAGTATTAGGAATTCATTTCACTCAAAGTAGTGAAATGATATGCTGGCTACAAACAATCTCATTCAAATTTTGTGGTTCACAATACCGGTTATAACTTTATTATGTAATGTGTCGTATCTGTAGTATTGGCAACAAATCCTTTAGAATCATTTTTTTTTTTAAAAAAAAAACAAAATGATATTCATTCATTCAAATCGAAAGATCACATCATTCAACACTGCTAAAAACGTAAAGGATGAATCTGCGAACAAACTCACAACATCCAAGTTAATAGCATATAACGATATAATGTCTACAAAAATATATGATAAAATTAAAGTGACCGGAATATCCATGTCTCCAATCTGCAACGTTGACGCCCAAATCTTTGATTGAATAATCGATATTCAATATGAATCAAATGAACACCGCAAGAAACGGGAAATCAAACAACGCTGCACAAGACGACGAACAACAAACCACCACACTTAGATGATGAAATCAAAAAGAAAAAACTTAGATCTATGTGAAAATCACTTATTTAGATTGAAACAGAGAGAAAAAGATGAAGAAGGGTGGTTTCAGGTCAAGAATTGACCCAAAACCACACCTCAATGAAGAAACTGGAAGAGAAAACCTAGAGAGAAAAAATTAGGGCCGACTTATTTGAGAGAGAGCAAGAGCTAAACAAATATTTTCACTTTTGGAATAAATCCCTTAGAATCATATATACGTAAAAATAATCAACTTTATGTCAATAATTTTTTTTTTGACAAAAATAAACGACATTTATTCATTCAAATTGATAGAGTACATCGATACAATGCAAATTCAAATTCGCTAAAAACAAAAATGATGAATCTGTGAACAAACTCACAACATCCATGTTAATAGCATAAAACGTCAAAGTACCTATGTCTACAAATATGACTAATATGACTATATTAAAGTCTCTGGAATATTCATGTCTCTGGATCTGCAACGTTGACGACGCCAAAGTTATTGTCATTGATCGGATCTGCACCTGCTTAAAGCTAACATTTCAACCTGAATCAAATAAACACCACACTAAGACGGAAAATAAAAAACACACCGCACAAAGACGGAAAATAAAAAAAACAAAGTCGTTCAGAGACGATGAAATCACAAAAACAAACGAAAGAAAACAGAAAATAATACTAATTAATTTTATTTAATTTTTTAAAGTAAAAGAAATTAAACTTTAATTATCAAACTACATATCAATCTAATAGAGTCTATATTAAACACCCAATAACCTACTATTTTTCTTTATTTAATTTTTGTGCTTGTATTTGAGTCCATAGGAGGAAATATAAATGGAAATATATGTTGAAGTCTAAAATTGTCCTTCCGTAGAAATACTGAAATAGTACAGTCTTGAAGGGCGTCAAAATCGTACACACTTAAAACGGATCTCTGTATGAAACTGTTGTAACGAACTCCAACATATTTTTTCTCAACAAATAATTTTTTTATTGGTATAAAAGAAAAACTATTCAAACCGAATTAGTTGTGTTGATGTCAAGAAGCATCATCACGAAAGGTCTGAATGACCAATCATTCAATGTTCTATGATCAAAAGGATCAATAGCAAAGAAATTATGGATAAAGTTGAGAGTCAAAGACTGAGAAATTATGGATCAAGACCAATTCAATGGAACCCAAGGCAAATCAAATATCCATTGGCATGCATATGGTATCATGAGAAGCTTCTGTGGAACATCCATGAATGAGAGAAAAGAAAAGACGAAAAAGACAAGTTCATAAATTATTATATCCTAAAAATCCACAAACATAAATTTAGAGTTTAATTGTAAATCCACTAAGAAGAGTGCCTTTAGAACATATGATTATATTGTAATGTTCTATCGTAGACAATGAGATCTTAAACTCAAACTTTGTATCACCATTGATAAAAACTCAACCATTGTAATGTCAAAATGTTACACTTCATCGAAAAAGTGGACACCTCAATGGACCAGCAGGGTCATAGCTTTGAGAAGAAGAAAAAAAGACGAAACGTTGATCAAGAAGTTTAAGTTTACATAAAATTCAATGGGTTTGTGGAATTCAGATTGAGTAGCAAAGGACTTGGCTGAATTTTATCTTTGTGATTGAAATCTGGATATATATAGCTTGTGAGACAAGAGATACCACAATCATTGTAATCAGTGAAATTATAGAACATAGCCAAAGGTGTGCTAGAAGATCAAATTCATGGATTAGAAGATGAGAAGTAAAACAAGGCAAAACTGCAAGTTTTCGGAGAAACTTGGTCATCAAGGCAAAGAAGAAAATGACAAGAATAACAACTAGTTTTCTAACGACCATATATATCCTAGCTTGCTCAACATGAAAAATATCGATAAAAAGAACCATCATTCAAATGAGACATACAACTCTAAACTCACATCTATCAACAAATATTTTTGCAAAAGAGAGTCATATATCAGATCTGAAAAAGATCATAAGTAAAAAGAACAAATTGCTTAACAAAGATCAAAATCATTTCTAAACTTGAAATTCATTCTCAAACATTAGATAACAATCTCAAATACACTCACACTTCCATAATACCTTTGGCATATCATTTTAAGTGTATTTGTAAAATTTCAAATTAACCACTAAGTGATGAGATTGAACTTAAAGAGAGAAAATGTCATTGTAAGATGAAATTAATCATTGTTAGATCAAAATCACAAACAACTGTTGTAAGGTGGATTGTGAGAATGTCAGAGTCTGAAGAGGGTTTCCAAAAATTGTGTGGTTAGGAAAATCAAGAAAAGAATAAGAAAGAGTGCAGTATTTTGAAAGGGTATCTATAACAACATATTGGAAACTTTCGCAGATTTTTGTGACATCTTCTTTATCCTTTATATCTTTATTTGATAGTTCATAAGCAAGCACATTTATCCAATTTTTTATTTATCAAATTTATTTTGATACATATTTCAAATTAGAAAGTTTTAGTCTCTTTTCAAAGTTGAGAAGCAGCCAACATTTTTAAAGGATAACAATTTAAACCACCTTTCTTGTGACCGATATCTTTACTTCAGATTCGATTGCCCCGACAATAGCAATTTGAAAGTCACAAACATAAGTGAAGGAGTCTGGGTTTGAACTCCAATCATAATATCCGACCTATCAATTTTACCATTTTTTTGCTAGATAAACTATAACTTGTGGATGCTATCTATCATGATTTATCTGTTTCATATATGCACATCTCTCACGATACAAAATACTTTCCAATGTCAAATAGGTTCACATTTTTTTTTAATAGGTTCACATATACATATGAAGGTGGTTAACTAAATAGGAGTGGACATGGTTTGGTTCAGGATGAAAATTGAACTGAACTAAACTCAACTGTTTGCTAAATTTAAAATAACTGAACTGAACTGTTTGCATTTTAAATTGAACTGTTATTATTGGTACAGTTGAATTTTTTTAAAAAAAAAAACACGAAATCGAATTTTAGTTACCAAACTGAACTGTTTCACTTCAGTTTCAGAACTGTTAGCATCCACATTGGAGACCCTCAATTTTGAGGTCTTAAACAGGTCTCACATTGACGCATCACTTTTTTTATAATTTTTTAATAATAGTACCTAATAGGTACTCAACCACTTCAATGGAGATCCTCTAACAAAAGCTCTATATGAGTCCCACCAATAATATTAAAAAAGAAAGTCAAGGTAATGTGGGGTCCACTTAAAAAACAATAATATAATGAAAATGATTATTTTAAGAAAGAGTAATGTGGGGTCCACTTAAGCATTGAGGTCTTAAGAGCATCCACAATGGTAGTTCCCTAATAGGGACTCCTTAAATGGACCCCACGTGACACATCACTTATTTATAATTTTTTAATAAAAGTAC
>Ga0099826_10003508_pt1 | contig 10676 bp, 9 predicted proteins | sample Mtrugardesep15_FD_76830 | JGI IMG/M metagenome (GOLD analysis project Ga0099826, IMG submission 76830) | Root nodule microbial communities of legume samples collected from California, USA - M. trunc garden sep15 | ecosystem: Host-associated > Plants > Roots > Nodule | place: USA: California...
AAATAAAAAATATATATATATATATATATATATATATATATATATATATATATATATATATATATATATTGAAACAACCTAATTATATTAATGGCTCCTATATTAATAAGCCCCTCATGCAAGACATACAAAATGATGTATTTAAGCGGCACTGACCCATAACAACACCCACTAAAACTCGTCAAGAACCCACAGGAAGGTACCTGCAGCAAAACACCCAACAAAAACCAAAAATCCAAAAACAAAGCGAGAAAAAACCAACGACACATAACCACAAAAACTGAAGCACGCTACACTAGAAAAACACGGAGAGAAAACGCCCCACCACCTAAATTCGAACGCCTGGAGACGAGGGAACCAGGACCACCTCACACCCAAAACACTCCTGTTACCTAGCTCATCAATCCTTCGTCTACCAACCCCAATCATAAAAAAGGCAAGTTGTAATCTTTAGACGACTTAAACTCCACCGCCAAGACAATGCCTTAATCTCTTCAACTATGTCATGAACCTCCTTAAAACGATTATTAAAAATCCTCTCATTTCTTTCCTTTCATATGGCCATATTGCTGCATGCCAAATCACCCAAAATCCTTTCCGGAGTTTCTTTGATCTTGCCTCTTTAGTCCAACAATCCAATTGAACAAACAAATTTGCTTGAGTAATAAAATTAAATTCAAGCCAACCCAAAACCTTATCCACCACCTTACAACCCGTCTCACTACCTTGTTATTAAACAAATTTGAGCTCATCCCCTCCTCGAAAGACATCAACTCCTTCCACCACGAATGCCGAGGCCACGCCTTATGATATTCCACCACCCAAACTTTAAACACCGCTCCCATAACCCTAATCCTTAGCCACTCATCAATGATCCCCATCCTATGAGTAGCAATCAACACTCATGCCACATCAAATCGTTTCCTCCCCAACTCTCTGAACACTGCCCCTACCTTCTTGAAAAAGTGCTCCCACACATGGAGAAGGATACCTCTCAGTTGGAGCCATACTCTTCGTTTCACAGCCACCATCTGTGGTGACCATGGTTTCACATCCTTAAAATTACTCTCCCACTACTCCTTCTTAGACCTTCTTGTACCCTCGATCTCACCCGATATCTTACTATGTAGCAGTATCAAATCATCACCCCTTCTAAACACCTTTATGTCGTACCAAACTTCCATGAAAAACCCTGTTTGCACCATTTTGCTTCTCTTGGGTAACACAAATAACCAACACAACAATTCTTCAAATCCTCCGGCACCTCTTCACTAGGAAGAAACTCCAACACATGAATCTCTTTCTCTTCCAACAAAGCTCTCCGCCACAGTTGCCACCACATTTTTGAATGATTTGCTAGCCACCACTCTCGACGAACTCCCCTCCACCACCTTCACATTCTGTTTCTCCAGCGAAAACTTCTCTTCTCTGCCGAAGCAGGCCCTGTTCACCTTCAACTTATGGTTTCCCCATCTCCCATCTTATTCTCCAGCTCAACCGCGTCCACCACCTCTTTGAATTTGACAAAGTCAAACCGCTTTCCCCATTTATAGACCTTCTTTGGTATGTAAACTTCGCTAACCCGACCAAACCTTGCAAACAACTTCCACAACTCCAATGTCTTCACTTCGTCGGGAATATTGGTGAAGAAGAATGATGTTGTTACTTTGTCTAAAGTATGGTAGTAACCACCCCTACGTTGGGTTTGCAAACCACCTCTCACATTTTCAAAAACCCTAGTGGACCCTTTCCCCCCACAATTTCTCTCACTTCTTTCTTTCTCATCTTTTTGCAGTTGCATTCTTTGAAGCAACCTATCTAATATAGAAAGCTTCAATAGCTAAAATAGTGTAACACTTATTGTGGGGAGAATGTCACTTGTACAGTTGCACCTGTAAACCCCTTATTGTTTCAATATTTCAATGTTATCACATTAAAAAAAGTTGTCTCACTTGTCTGAATTTGAACAATAAAAGCATTATGGAAATAGTAGCTTTTATCCACGATAAATTTATGCTTTTCTCTGCAAACTTTTAATAAATATGTTTTGATGAAATTTTCACCATTGGAAGGAATCATTATAGTTTTGCGCTTATAATTTTCAGGTGGGTTCTAAACGTAAGAGAGTATTTGAAACTGATGAGATGTCTAAAGGGGTTGCAAAGGCTCGACAAATTCTTAAAGCATTTGTTGCTTTGCCACTAGAAACCATGGATAAAACGCAAGTTTGGCAATAAGTTCGGACAACACAGCCATAAGTTGAAAGATACTTTATAGAAGGATGCACAACAATGCCATGGGTTGCAAAAATAATTTTTGAAAAAAGGAGTTTGTTGGTAGGGTACCCATGCAGGACATGTGAATTTTGAAGAACTTCTTAATGTACACCAATACCATGTCCAATGGGTTGTGGTAAAAGTAGAGTTTTTACTTTTTTATTTTACCGGTGGTAAATTGTTAATTACTAATTTATTAGGGAAAAAAGAGATTTGTTAGTAGTAGGGGTTGAGTTCTCAACCTATAACATAATACTGGGTAGTAAATTCATCCATCCTAGCCATATTAATAGAATAAACCAACATCAAAAACAAAAAAATTCCTAGTTATCCTCCTCTCTCACATACAGATCTAGGAATTGGGTGGAAAAAAGCTCTCTTCCAGATCCTTGCTTCCTCGATCCTTCATTCAATTTTTCAATTAGGTGAGTTTTCTTCTTAAGTTTTCAATTCAACCCTAGGAATTGGTTTTGGGAATGAGAAATAGATGGGGTTTTAAAGATTCTTATGAAATAAGAGAATAGGGACAAGTTGTGGGCTGCAAATTCATAAGGTTAGACCTGTTATTAGTAATTGTACGTGTAGACAAATTGATGGGTATGATGAATATTGCTAGGTTCATAGGTTTAAGTTTTAGTAGCGTTGAAATCTGTAATTGAATGATGATTTTATGAACCCAATAAATCTAATGTATTACACTACGTTTTATACAATTCAACACCCCCCTTGACTCTTGATTGATGATGGCACTTGGGACTGAAATTGAATTTGAATTTGTTGGAATTTTTTTGGATGATTTTTTTTATGTATGTTATGCAGGAAAATAATGAAGAGCCTGCAGATTTGCAGGTGGGCACCGATGCTCTCTTCGGTGGTTTTGATGTCAGACCTTGTTCAATTGGATGCAGTTGTGTTTCATAATGTTTTTAGAGTTATGTCCCAGATGCTAACAAGTGTTTTAGGGCATTGTTTAAAATCTAACATATTAAAAACACACATTTCCAGTACATATCTGACCACACGTTTTGCCTTTTTCCTTTGCTCGGTCCACATATCTCACATATCAATCTACCAATCACATATCAATTTACTTCGTTTTTTTTAGGCATTTTTACCTCTATTTTTTTCTAGGGGTTTATTCCTATTATCGTGCCTTGTTTGCATGATATATGGAACAACCAACATCACTTCGAAAATATAAAAACCACGCCTCTTCTATATTTTAGCTTTATCCCATAATATACATAGATCTCTCATTTGCAATTTTCCGTTCTCTCCTCCAAATACATCGAGTTACTGGGTTGGGTTTATGTCTCCTATGTCCTACTCCACACTATATAATGACTGATAATGACTCGTTATTATGTTATTATGCAGGTTACATAAGTTATTGACGAAAAGCATATGCACTACATTCACCAATAGTCCTCAATGAACTCACAACCACTTTTGAATAACATTCATTGGCACCGATTTCGAAACCCATGTGTCGACGCCAATTTCTAACTCTCTAAAACAACTCACGATTCTCTTAAAAAACAAACACGGGTCATCAAGGTAGTTATTTCTCTCATACTTGTTGGATGCCATTTCTCATCGTCTAAACTTAAAGGTACATAATTTATTGATCATTCTTTATTATTATTATGATAATGATATTCATGCTATAATTCGTTCACAATTCAAATAAAAACAAGGAAAATGTTAAAGAGTGCCTTTAGAGCATTGGATAAGAGAATAAAAATAAAAATTTTGTGTTGAAGAGTGATAAAAAGTAGTCGAATCAACAAATTGTTATTTCCAATATAAATCTACTAATTTTGGTTACCTTAACTAGTGCCCTAAGGGCACTTGTTAACCGGAACCTGGAAACAAATATGGCCAATAACCAAGCCAATTGTGTATATACTCTATAGGTTGGCTTGTATATTCTCTCAAGTTTCTCTCTCTCTTTCGAACAAAAAAAAAAAAAAAGTTCTCTCGCATCGCATTTCGTTTCTCTCTGGCTTCGCATTTCTCGTTGGTTTCTTTTTTCTTTTACTTCCCACTCCATCCTCATTACAAGTGTTTCACAGCGACACTTATTTTCTGTTCATAAGGTAGATTTTCTCTTATTTGAATCTTCTCTGATTGTTTCTTCTATATATATTTATTTTTATATATTTTCTTTTATATAGATTTTGTGAAATTAAAGTTCTTGTCATGTTATTTGTTCTTTTCTCAATTGTAGTTGTGAATTGTGATAGTTCAATTTGTTCTGAATATTTTTGGGATTAGGGTTTAAAACCTCTGAATTGGGGTTTTTTTATATAGATTTTGTGAAATTGAATTTGTCATGTCTTTTTACACTCTCCATGGCACTGCCTTTTTCACTTCTAGTTGATAGGTCAATCTATCTGTTCTGAAATTTTGGAGAATTAGGGTTTCAAACCTTTGAATTGGTTTATTTTTGGCTAAAGTGCACTTTTCCCCTTTAAATTTGAAAGAGTTGCGATTTTGGTCCCTATAAACAAAAACTACAATTTTGACCCCTAAAATTTAGCCTTTTTGCAACTTTGATCCTTTTGACCAATTTTGACCAAGTCAATGCTTATGTGGCATGCCACATGTGTAATTATTAAATTTTAAAAAATAAAATATCCACATAATCATTTTTTAAATTAAATAAATGAAAAATAAAATTTTAAAAATTAGAAGAAAAAAAATAAAAAAAACAAAAACCCAATTCCCAATTCATTTCTTCATAACAATTCTAATCAAACCCAGAAAAAAAATTAGCAGCAACAATAAATTGGTAATGATGATTATAACAGCAACAACACATTTATTATAACAACAAGAAAGAATCAAAATTTCACTTCCATACTTAATTATTGTGTTTTAGTTTGAATTTTTATGAGTTTTAGCCTTTGATTTTCTCTATTAGTGGAAACCCATTTTTAGTTTCTTCAAGAATATTGAATTTTTAGAAATTTTTGCGCGAAAGCGATTTTTGTCGATGAATCTTGTGTGTGATGCCTCTCTGCGTTGTTATCTGTTAAAAGGATTATATTTAATGTAATGACTCTGTATGTATTTTTGCACTTATTGGGTTGCCTACTAGGTGTTTGTTAAATGTCCTAAGTAGCATTCTTTGAATTTTGTTGCTTTCTTTCTCTCCCAGCACACAAAAACCTGCAACACACCCCTACCAAAGCAAAAAAAACTCAAGGCGGAAAGAAAACACTAAAACACAGCCTCCAAAACAAGATTTGCAACAACATAGTGCAAGAATCAACATATTGCAAGTATACAAATTAATTCCTCTTCCAGTACCAAATCCAAATCATTCTCTTTCTTTTTCACACAATTTTTGAGTTATGGAAAGGGTTAATGGAACATACTAAAAATTATGGGTATGAATGAATATAAATTTTGGGTCTGGGTATGTATGAAGAAGAGAGAAGAAAAAGAAAAGGAGAATTTTTAATGGATAGAGGAGAGAAGAAAAAGAGAGAAAGAATGGATGCGCGAGGAGAGAAAGAGAAGAGAAATAATATTTTTTTTTTTTAGATTTTTCAATTTTCTTTCCTTTTTTTCATTTTTTTAATTCATATATACACGCATGGCATTTTAATTTCTTTAAAAATTAGTAATTACACATGTGACATGCTACATAGGCATTGACTTAGTCAAAATTGGCTAAAAGGATCAAAAATACAAAGAGGCTAAATCTTAGAGGGCCAGAAAAATTACAAGTTTTTCAAACTTAAGGGGGGAAAAGTGCACTTTAGCCTTTATTTTTTAGATATTGTGTGAAATTGAGTGTTGTTTAATTTTAATATCTACATGATACTTATTTTCATTGCTTTTGGGTTATAATTCAATAGTTTGGGTTAAGTTTCAACATTCCAATTTTATTATTATTTTTTATGCTGTTTTCTATTTTGTTTTTGGCTGTTTGGCTGTTGTGCTCATCTTTTTCTTTTTTTAACTTTTAGCCGTATAAAAATAATCTCACCGCTTTGTTTATTATTGTATCAAAACTTTAAACAGAATTGGCTGAAAAGCACAAATGAAGGGCACAAAGGAAGAGCCTCTTGGCGAGAAGCGAAAAGCCGAAAGTAAGTTTTACTCAATGATGTGATTTTGTATTAATATGTTATAAATTTGCAGAGAAATTAGCTTGGGTTGGCTTGAACTTCATCCATCTGTTATGATTCAGATTTTGACTTTAAAACCATGTGAAGACACAATTCTTTCTGCTTTTTTGTTGCAAGCTCTTGATTGAGTGTTAATATGCACATAAGTTGGTTATGTTTATCTTGGTACTGGTGCCACATTTTGAAAATTCAGAGCCCATTTCATTCTCTATTTTTTCTATGTTGTCTTCTATTTTGTATTAATATGTTCTTTGCTGTGAAATTAGTCTGAGTTAACATATGCACTTCATCCATCTGTTATGATTTAGATTCTGACTTTAAAACTGAAGACACAATTCATTTAGCTTACACAAGCTCTTGATTCGGTGTTAATATGCGCATAAGTTGGTTATGTTTATCTTGCTTATGTTGCCTTACTTGGGAAATTCATCCCATTTCATAAAACCATGTGACAGACAATTATTTTTGCTCTCCTATCTTATGAAATTTCTAGCTCTTGATCGAGTGTTGCACTTAAGTTGGTAATGTTTATCTTGCTATTGTTGCCAGACTAGGGAAAATTCATCCCATTTCATTCTCTATTATGCTCTATGCTTGTTTTCTATTTTGTTTGTGGTTGTTTGCCTGTTGTCTTTTTTTAAACTTTCAGCTGTATTAAAATAATCTCACCCTTTCGTTTCTTCTTTGGTCAAAACAGATGGAGAATTATGGTGTCTGTGCTGGGTTGTGTTATAAGATAGAGTCTGATGATTTTCGAAAAAATAATCCCTCTGAAGCTGACTTATTTGCAGCTGAGCTAGACGGGCTGTATGAAGAATATCTTTTAAAACAGAGTATACCGATGGAAGGAGTTGATGGAGAAGAGGTAGACACACTGTTGGAAGGCTCTGTTGGAGAAGAGCATAATACTCTGATGGAAGGTGTTGACGGAGAAGAGTTAAACACACTATTGGAAGGCAAGGCTCTGTTGGTGAAGAGCAGAATTTACCGATGGAAGGAGTAGACGGAGAAGAGCAGAATTTACCGTTGGAAGGAGTTGACGGAGAAGAGCAGAATATACCAATGGAAGGAGGTGATGCAGAAGCTGTTATAGACGAAGATGATCCTCTTTTGGATGGCGCCGAAGGCGCAGCTAAAAGGTTTCGGCAGAGTTTAGTCAAGGACTACGGTTTTGAAAAGAAGAATGTTTCTTAACTTCTGCATAGAAATAACTCAGAAAACGGAACAGACACTAATATTTTGCGCAATTTGGATGATATGATAGCCAAAGCTGTGGCAAGTGATAAGGTATTGTTTTACTATCGTTGACACATGGGCTTTACCCCCACACTCCAATATTATTAAGAATTATTACTTGGCCTGCTCAATGAACACCCTCATAAATGGTGAAGATCTTCTGTCTCGTATGCAAACTGCTGCTTCTCGTTCGGTTGGTTTAACCATCATCTTGGATTGCTGTAATAGTTCCGGATTGTTTGAAGGACTTGCAGATGAACAAATTAAGCCAAAAACTCAGGGATATGAGCTTAGCAAGACCACTCCTTCTGTAATCATGATAGGGTCGTGTCGAAAGGAACAAAATAATGTTACAACACTCTACCATAGAAAGAGAGGCGATGAGGAGATCAGCTTTGCAAGTTCTGACTTCGTTGAACATTTTTTGAAAGCTACCAAAAAAGCTGTCAAGAAAGCAAATGGAGACATATCGCAAAATATATAACTAATCAAACGAACAACTAGGAGATTAAGGAAGGCATGCATAGACGAGCAAGAACTCGATGGTAAATTGCAGGAAAACCTCCAAGAGCCTCAACTTTATTGTTCCTCGGATCAAGCCATTTCAAAGTTTTCTTGCTAGGTAACAACACATACTAATTTTCAATTCAAAGCTTGTGGTTTTAGAATTCAATTATTAGTTTTGAATTGAAAACTTAGAAACTGACAAAGTATGTGCTGTTACCTAGTAAGAAAAGTTTGAAATGGTTTGATCTGAGAAACAAAAAAGTTGAGGCTCTTGGAGGTTTCCCCTGCAATTTACCATCGAGTTCTTGCTCGCCTATGCATGCATTCCTCAATCACCTAGTTGTTCGTTTGATCAGTTCTATATTTTGCGGTATCCCTAAGTTTTTGGCTTAATTTGTTCATCCGCAACTTGAAACAATCCGGAACTACTACAACAATCCAAGATGATGGTTAAATAAATAGAACGAGAAGCAGCAGTTTGCATACGAGACATAAGATCTTCACCATTTATGAGGGTGTTAATTGAGCAGGCCAAGTAATAATTCTTAATAATATTGGAGTGTGGGGGTAAAGCCCCCGTGTCCACAATAGTAAAACAATGCCTTATCACTTGGCACAACTTCGGCTATCATATCATCCAAATTGCGCAAAATATTAGTGCCTGTTCCGTTTTCTGGGTTATTTCTATGCAGAAGTAAAGAAACATTCTTCTTTTCAAAACCGAAGTACTTGACTAAACCCTGCCAAAACCTTTTAGCTGCGCCATCCAAAAGAGGATCATCTTCGTCTATAATAGCTTCTGCATCACCTCCTTCCATTGGTATATTATGCTCTTCTCCGTCAACTCCTTCCATCGGTAAATTCTGCTCTTCTCCGTCTACTATTTCCATCGGTAAATTTTGCTCTTCACCAACAGAGCCTTCCAACAGTGTGTCTAACTCTTCTCCGTCAACACCTACAAAGCCTTCCAGCAGTGTGTCTACCTCTTCTCCATCAGCTCCTTCCATCGGTATACTCTGTTTTAAAAGATATTCTTCATACAGTCCGTCCAGCTTAGCTGCAAATAAGCCAGCTTCAGAGGGATTATTTTTCCGAAAATCATCAGACTATCTTATAACACAACCCAGCACAGACACCATATTTCTTCATCTATTTTGACCAAATAAGAAATGAAAGGGTGAGATTATTTTAATACAACTGAAAGTTAAAACAAAAAAAGACAACAGCCACAAACAAAATAGAAAATAAGCATAAAGCATTATAGAGAATGAAATGAGATGAATTTTCCCTAGCAAGATAAACATTACCAACTTAAGTGCATATTAACACTCAATCAAGAGCTAGAAATTTCATAAGATAGGAGAGCAGAAATAATTGTGTCCATCACATGGTTTTATGAAATGGTATGAATTTCCCAAATAAGGCAACATAAGCAAGATAAACATAACCAACTTATGCGCATATTAACACTGAATCAAGAGCTTGTGTAAGTTAAGAATGTGTTTGGATTGAGGGTTTGAGAGGGGAGGGGAAGGTTCATTTTTATTTTTTAAATTACGAACAATGTAAAATGATTTTTAGAAAATTGAATTAACAACATAATAAATAATCATATAATACTTCAAAAACACTTAATTTATTTTAAAAAAATATTTTACATTGTTCGTAATATAAAAAATAAAAATGAGTCCTCCCCTCCCAAACCCTCAATCCAAACACACCCTAAAAGAATTGTGTCTTCATATTAATACAACATCACAACATCGAGTAAAACTTAATAATAATAATCAGTACTTGATGGACCAATTCAAAGGATTTAAATCTTAATGTCAAAAAATTCAGAACAGATTGAATTATAACTCAGATGAAAAAGCAATGAAAATAAGTATCATGTAGAGATAAAATTAAACGACAAACACTCAATTTCACACAATATCTATAAAAAAAAAACAATTCAAAGGTTTGAAACCCTAACTCTCCAAAATTTCATATCAGATTGACATATCAACTAGAAGAATTAAAAAAGCAAACAAGTTCAATTTAACAAAATCTATATTAAAAAACCCCAATTCAAATATTTTAAACCCTAGTCCAAAAAAAATAAATCAGAACAAATTGAACTATAACAACTAGAAAGGAACACAAGAACTTCAATTTCACATAATCTATATAAAAAACAATCCGAGAAGATTCAAATAAAGAGGAAAATACCTTGAATAAGGCGAAGAAAGATGTCGCGTAATAGTGAAGAGGTTGAAAATGAAACAAATACAAACACAGATTCAACAATTCGATAGCATGAAGAACGAGTGGGAAGGAAGACAGAAAGAAAAAAAACGAACCAGAATCGCGATGGGAAACAGCTGAGTGAAATAGGCAACCCTAAAGAGCACGTATATATCCGCAATGGGTTTATATATATATATATATATATATATATATATATATATATATATATATATATATATATATATTTTTTTTTATATATTTTAAGTATGTTTTTATATATAATATA
>Ga0099826_10003509_pt1 | contig 10675 bp, 7 predicted proteins | sample Mtrugardesep15_FD_76830 | JGI IMG/M metagenome (GOLD analysis project Ga0099826, IMG submission 76830) | Root nodule microbial communities of legume samples collected from California, USA - M. trunc garden sep15 | ecosystem: Host-associated > Plants > Roots > Nodule | place: USA: California...
CACGGTTGCAGTAAGATAGGAGCCAGAGGGGAAGTAGCGAGCTTTAAAAATACGAGCCACTAGAGAGTCTGGTTCTGTAATAAATTTCCACCCCTGCTTACCCAACATAGATAAGTTAAAAGCAGCAAGGTCTTTAAAGCCCATACCTCCGTGAATCTTTGGTGCTGAAAGTACATATCACCATTTTTTTAATACTTTTCTATATTTGCGTTGATATTTTCTATTTTTTTTATATTTTTTCTATTTATTTTCTATATATAATTTGTTATTGAGTAAATAATTATTTTATCATGTTGAATGTGATATTGTCTCTCATTATATCAAAATTGTAAAAATATTAGATGTGTTTTTTGTTAGTCAAGTTCCTACAATGAAGAGAAGGCATAAGATCGAAGATGTTATTGTAATTTAATACATTCATGACTATAGTGTAAACACCTTACACGTTAAATGAATCGTTAATGCATCAATTTTAAGTATCTTATCAATATACATGGTGGCAAAATAGATTGGTTTAGGTGAGATAGATTAAGGTTTGAACTACTATTTAAATTGGTTTGTCCTTCTCTCTTACGTTATTGTGCTTCTCAAAGCCTTCTAATTGTTTGATTTCAAAATACAGATAAATCAGAGGATCAGAGAAACACAAGAAGGAAGAAAAAAAAATTACCACTAAAATACGGGGCGCATAGAGTTGGTTCATCAGATCAATTAAAAAAAATCATTATCTTTTACAACTCTAGTATTTTTCAGCAGCCCATTAGCCAATTTTAACAAATATAACCCAATTAAGTTAGTGTTTTATATGTATTAAAGGAAGTTACTATTGTTTGTTGCTTGTGTAATGATTGTTGGAATACAACGGATTTTGATTCACTAATAATTTTGAATTTCGTTTCTATTTATACCGGTAAAGTTGCCTAAAATCAATATGTTTCAATTATTTTATTTTATTTTATTTTTGACAAACGACAAGTCAACCTGTCAAGTGATGAGTTGATTTGTTTAAAAAAAAACCGCTATGGGTAGACTGAGAGTTTCAACCCACCTATTTTAATTGGCCGCCCCAACTTGTTTGAGACAAGTGGAAGGTGTGGTGGGTCAAAACGGAACGACTTTATCCGATTTGTCACATCTATACCTATTGTTTTAAGTTTTAATCACTCCACTACAAAAAAAAGTTTTAATCGCACAAAAGTGTCATTTGTTTCATGTATGACGTACGTTAGTTTAGACAATGTTTAGATCATTCCTAGTACCTATCGCATTTTCAAAACACAAGGGGAAGAAAGAAAGAAAGATATAGGAGACGTGGAAGACATACTTGGGGTGTTTGAAGAAGGGGTCAAGGAAGGTTATGAAGAGCAATTCTGATTCTTCAACGGCTAAACACCAGGACTCCTTGACATTGTGGTAGCGGCGACTTGTTACGCTTTCGAAGCGAGGCCTTAAACATAGAGATCTTAACGTCCGAAAAGATGCCAAATTTTTTCATGTGGGTGAATGCCCTTAAGGAACATCCTCTGGTGAAGGAGACACTTCCTCCTCATGACAAGTTGGTGGCCAAACTCAAAAGCATATTGTAGCTTGAATTTAGAAGCACTGAATAATATATGAATATTTAGTCTCCTTATGTTACTCAAAAGTAATATAGCTTTTGAAATATAGTAAATATATAAAACATCACTTTCATGCGTTAAAAAATTGTTATCTAGTATTAGAAAATCTGTAAAACGTCACTTCTTATGTGAATAATTTTTTCTCATGTATTTGACACATTTTATGAAAAACGCATTCCCTAAAAAGCTTTGCTACATCTTTTTCCTTTTCAAGAGTCGTTTTGTTATGACTACCATGAACGAGTTGAAATCCCAAGCATCCTCTTCCTCTACCAATGAACGACGGGCATATGATGTTTTCCTCAGTTTTCGAGGTGAGGACACTCGAAAGGGTTTTACCGGAAACCTTTATAAAGCTCTTTGTGGAAAAGGAATCAACACTTTCATAGATGATCAAGAGTTTAGGAAAGGAGAAGAAATCACACCAGCTCTCATGATGGCAATCCAACAATCAAGGATTGCAATTGTGATTTTTTCAGAAAACTATGCATCATCCACTTTTTGTTTGAAAGAACTTACAAAGATCATGGAGTGCATAAAACACAAGGGCAGGTTTGTTTTGCCAGTTTTTTTATCAAGTTGACCCTTCTGATGTGCGCCATCAGAAAGGGAGCTACGCAAAAGCACTGGCCAGTCATGAAAGAAGAAAAACCATTGACAAAGCAATTGTCAAACAGTGGAGGTTAGTTTTGCAAGAAGCAGCTGGTATATCAGGTTGGCATTTTGAACACGGGTGCGTGGCTCATTTCTCTTTTTTACTTATTAATTTTGTTTATCATAGATAAATTAGCATATGCAATATTCAATATTATGATATTAATGTCACTTTAGACTTAAATTTGGCAATTGAGCAGGTATGAGTTCATTGGGAAAATCGTTCACCAGGTCTCTAAAAAGATTAATCATAGACCTTTACATGTTGCTAAATACCCTATTGGGTTAGAGTCTCGAGTGCGAAAAGTGAACTCACTTCTAGAAGTTGAATCAAATGAGGGGGTTCGCATTGTGGGGATTTATGGAATGGGTGGGTTAGGAAAAACAACTCTTGCATGTGCTGTATACAATTGCATTGCTGATCAATTTGATAGTCTTTGTTTTCTTGGTGATATTAGAGAAAATTCAATGAAGCGTGGGTTGGTAGAACTACAGGAGATGCTTCTCTTTGAATTAACTGGGGAGAAAGACCTTAAGTTCTGCAGTTTAAATAAAGCAATTCCTATTATCGAAAGTAGGCTTCGTGGTAGAAAAATTCTATTGATTCTGGATGACATCGACAGTTTAGAGCAACTAAAAGCACTTGCTGGTGGAAATGACTGGTTTGGTTCAGGCAGCAGAGTTATTATCACAACAAGGGATAAGCATTTGCTGCAGGTTTATGGGGTTGAAAGAGTCTACGAAGTAGAAGGATTGAAGCATGAAGAATCCCTTGAATTGTTTGTTTGGAATGCTTTCAAATCAAAAGAAGTTGAGCCTAGTTATTTGGACATTGCAAAGAAAGTAGTACTTTATCTATGGGTCTTCCATTGGCTGTTGAAATAATAGGTTCTGACTTGTTTGGTAAAACAATATTGGAATGGCAATCTGCTATAGATACTTATGAAAGAATTCCTCATGAAAATATTCAGGACATCCTAAGAGTAAGCTACGATGGCTTAAAAGAATTTGAGAAGGAAATCTTTTTAGACATCACTTGCTTCTTCAAAGGATACAAACTAAGTGATGTCATGAACATATTACATAGTGGCCGTGGCTTCGCCCCAGACTATGCTGTCCAGGTGTTGATTGATAAGAGTCTAATAAAAATGTACGAATATCGTGTGAGGATACATGACATGATTGAAGATATGGGTAGATAAATTGTGAGGCAGGAATCACCCTCGAAGCCAGGTGACCGCAGTAGATTATGGTTCACCAAAGATATTCTTCATGTTTTCAAAGAGAACAAGGTACATGAAGGGATCCTTATTCTTTTTACTTTTTTGGAAACATAATCTCTTCTTTTGAAGGGATCCAATAATAGCAACTTAGAATAAGTTTGAGCTATACTCAACCTGAAAATCTAGCTCATGGGGTGGGGCATGAGGATTGCTACAACTTGTAACCATTTAACAGGTCAGATTACTATGTTGTATAATCATTGGTGTATATTATTTTGTGTTTTTTGTTTGAAGGGATCTGATAAAACTGAGATCATTGTGTTAAACCTACTCAAAGATAAAGAAGTTCAATGGTTTGGAAATGCATTGAAGAATATGGAAAACCTCAAAATGCTGGTAATAGAGAAAGCTCGCTTTTCCAGCGCACCTAATCATCTCCCAAAAAATTTAATAGTGCTAAAATGGCGTGATTATCCTGAATCGTCATTGCCGGTTCATTATAATCCAAAGAAACTTGTCATACTTGACTTGTCGGACTCTATAGGACTTTTTACATTCGGCGATCAAATGATCATGGTATTGATATTTTGTCTGATGTGTGAGTTTTAATAATAAGATCTAGCTACTGAGAAATTCATAAAATAGTATTGTTTGTATTTTTCAGAAATTTAAGTCTTTGATGGAAATGAAGTTAAGCAGGTGTCAATCCTTAAAGAAAGTACCTGACATGTCTGGTGCTCCGAATTTGAAGAAACTGCATCTTGATTCCTGCAAGAGTTTGGTTGAAGTTCATGATTCCATTGGATTCCTTGAAAAACTTGAAGATTTGAATCTTAATTATTGCACCAGACTCAGGATTCTTCCTTATGGCATCAACTTACCTTCTCTTAAAATCATGTCCCTTAGGAATTGTACAACTCTCGAGAATTTTCCAGAAATTTTAGGGAAGATGGAAAACATAACATACCTTGTTTTCAGTAATAGTGGGATATGTGAATTACCCTTCTCCATTGGACTTCTTGTGGAGCTTGTAAACCTGACTATAGACAGATGCAACAAGCTACTTGAACTACCAAGTAGTATTTTTATGTTGCCAAAACTTGAGACTTTAGAGGCTTACTGTTGTAAGGGGCTTGCACGAATTAAGAAGGGAAAAGATCAAGTGCCGGAAACACTGCCTTCAGATGTGAGAAATGCTAGTTCTCGTTTTGTTCACAAAGATGTTGACTTGAGCTTTTGCTATTTGCCGTATGAATTTCTTGCTACACTTCTTCCTTGCTTACACTATGTCACAGATATATCCCTTGATTACAGCAGCATCAGAATCCTTCCTTCATGCATCAATGCATGTTATTCTTTGAAGAAACTTACCATGAAGAATTGTACGGAGCTTCGAGAAATCAGAGGCCTGCCACCAAACATAAAACATCTTAGTGCAATAAATTGTGAATCACTGACTTCCCAATCCAAGGAAATGTTACTAAATCAGGTATATAATATATTCCATCGGTTCTCATGGTCATTCGGTATAAAATAAGTTTTTAAAGAATTATGGCCTAAACTGATCCCTAAGAAATGAAAATTACCAATTTGATCCTCCAAAATATTTCGACAGATTTTGGATAACCAAATTAGTACTTTTCATTTTGACCAAATAGATCTTTGTGTATTTGCCCAATGACCAAGTTGACTACTTAATTCAAACTTTTTAATTATATGATACACAGATGCTGCTCAATTCCGGAGTCAAATACATAATTTATCCTGGATCAAGTATCCCAAGTTGGTTCCATCAATGTACATGTGAACAATCCCAGTCCTTCTGGTTCCGTAACAAATTGCCAGAAATGGTGCTATGTCTTGTTGGAGTTTTAGGTAGTTGTTCCTCTACGGCACGTAGTGTTGAGTATATTTTCGACCTGATCATTGATAGGAATCAACGAATCAATCACATTTTCTATGTTAGATGGTTTGTAAACAATTTGACAGTGGATGGAATCATGCTGAACTTCTGTTGATGAAAAATAGTGGAGAATGTTTGAAGTGGAGGAGAGTCTATGTACGAGAACAGATGATGAACATGCCAGACATTCTATTTATAAATCCTGAGGTTCCAATTGGAAAAGAAAATAAAGAAGTAACCTGTGGGGATAAGAGATCAGAAAAGAACTTACAAGATCTAACTAGTAGTACTCTTTGCATAAAAAAAATAAAAAAATCTAACTAGTAGTAGGAATTTAAGATTGTAAATGATGAACATGCCATATGAAGTGGATAGAAGATTGCAAATGTTGATAATGCTTTTTAGTTTTTGTTTATATATACCTCCAATGAATGTATGATTTCATCTGTTTTCTGTTTTAAACTATGTAGCATTTAAAAGTGTCTTTTTACTCTATAAACAACTACCTCAGCAGTATAATTTTGGGGAGAGCATCTTCCAACTTGTATCTTAAAGTACTTCAATTTCCATAAAATGTTTTTTGCATCACCGTTTCACTTCTAACTAGACACACATAATTGAAAACTTTCAAGAAATTTTTTCCTATATTTCAAACAAAGGAATCATAGACAGAAAAGAAGGAAATTGCTTTTTTTTTTATGGTAGGGAGACTGCGTCAACATAAAACACTCAGTTTTGTGCAGGAAAACGTATAGATGTAGAGCCAATAAATAGTTCTACTATGGGACATAATGTAAAGCTTTTGACAGTAACATACAGCGCATGTGAGGGCTCTTTGCTCGTCCTAATAGTAGAATAGATAACAAAATACTTATGAGATCAAGACTAGACAGTTAAAAAAACAAGGATAACCAGAAACACTTCTCTGCATTAACAGATCAAAATGTACTTGTCTTAAAACTTACACCTAAATTAATAAGCTTCCTAATTTACAGTGAACACCCGCCCAATGTGCCTTTAGGTTCCTAATTTTCACGCTTTGTTTGTATTGGGACGTGAGAAAACATGTGCCAATGCCCAAACTGAACATAGGCTAAATGAATTTTTTATTTCGTCTATATGCATTACAATACTGGTACATGGTGGTGGTGTGTAATTCCACCATAATGTCTATATTTAACTTTTCAAATATGATCTGATAGTTAAATTTTGTTTAATAAATCCTTTCAGCAGTGTGTACAGTTAATTAGTTGGCTTTGTGGCTTTAATCTATGGGTTTACCTTTGAACCTCTTCATGCAAGGTTCGTAATAGAACGACCCCTAGAGTTTACTCAAAGAAAATGATGATGATAATAAAATAAGCACTAGTAGTAATAATATAACAATGAATGAAATCCATAAACCATGTACTAATAAATCAAATTATAACTCTTCAATGCATCAAACATGTACAGTGGCAACTGAAAGTCACTGAATAAGGAGTTGAGTTTTTTAGTCCATATCTATTGAGCAAGTCACACAGTTTTAAGTCATTCGATAGAAACCAAGAACTTGTAAAATCACAAGCGAAGATCAACCTTAAGTAAACTTAATTGGGAGATAAGTGTAACTGATGAATTGAGTTTAAACTTTACAGCACCATAACAATGCAGGTGGTCAACAACAAAATAAATAACATAACCAAGATCAACCTTAAGTAAGCTAAGTTGAAATATATGTGTAACTGATAAGATTTCAAATTTATAGGACCTTAATCATGCAAGTGGTCAACAACAAATCAAAATAACATAAAAATCAACAACCCCTGAATAACCATAGCTTTCTTACACAGGAGAGTTGAAGAATCCATTCAAACGCTTATCCGGCAATCCAAATGCCACTTCATTTTCCTGCGTCTTTTCATATGAAAATGTAATTAGGAGTTTGTTGGTAAGCATATAGTCTGCAAAAGTAACAATAAAAGAAGGATCATCAAAGTCATCAACATTGTTATATCACAATCACATTAGAATCCTTTTGATGCAAGATATTTGACAATCCATTATGGAGGTGGTCAGAACAATTTTCTATATTCAGGATAATCAGACAAAAATGTAGGTTGGCCTTCATCCGATTCCAAAACACAGCTCACATGAGGCAAGCCCGGTAATGATTGGAGGATAGTCTTTGTGCGAAATTTGAATCCAAAATCAAATTTAAAACTCTATCTTGTCAGAAATCGAATACTTGTGTTCATTTACTTTAATCTGAACAAAAAAGCCAAATTTGAGATTACATTCTCTCAAACTCTCAAAAACCATAAAAGTATATAGTTTTAAAAAAAACAAACTTGTGTAACTATATGTTCAGTTTACACACTTTATTATAATTTGGTGTTTACTTTAACTTGTAGATGACAGACCTTCAACTCGATGCCAAAGGTTTGTCAAGAAGTGTGCCAACATTGTATGTAAAGCAACTCTGAACTGAAATTATAACTGACCACTTGTCTGATTTTATTGGTTCATAGGTTGCTCTGATATCATTGTATGATACAATGGTGTTTGATCAGTATGTCCTAGCTCAAATCAGATTACTTGTAGTCAATTTTTAGACGCATTCATACGGTCAATACAGCTGTGGTTATTGAGTCGATATCAGTCGACAAAGCTAAAAAAATATAATTTAATGTTAGAAACACACTCTTTAACACATATATCCGATAGATGAAAGGGTGTTAGAATGTGTATGTTAGAGAGTATGTTGCTAACACTCAATTATATTTTGGCCAAGATAGTTGTATGGACCATAAAAACTTAATTCAGTTTTCTTCTGATCAAGTTTATGGAGTCTAAACCGACTGAACCCGCCTAACAATGGCGAATGCACTATTTCTAATTTCTTGATGCATGGTCAAAAAATAATACTCAACCACATTCATTATTAAGCCAAGAGGCCAAGACAATTTATAAGCACTGAATAATACATGAATACTTAGTCTTCTTATGCTACTAAATTATGTAACTACCTTTTGATGTAATTTACTACTATTATTTGCCATTTGTTTTTCTTCACAAATAAAAGCTTTGTTTATATTTTGATTACACATGATGGCCTCACTGATTACAAGAACGGCCATGATTTATTTGGCAAGATTTGAATCAAGTTTGCTGCAATACAGAAATATCTTCTTCCTTCCCTGAAATGTTTATCAAATACTTATCAATATTTTCCTTAAAAAAAAAAAAAATACTTATCAATATTTGTTCGGGTTTTACTTTTTCCACCCTATCACCTTCTCGTGCGCCCTATGTTTTTTTACGAAAATGCCTATGTGATTTTTGGATTTTAGAATCCGAAATCAGCTTTTGCTTTGTTATGGGGTGAAAATATTGAGTTTTTCATCAATTCGAATTTTATAATCCGAAAACCTCAAATTCTGATTATATAATCTGAACTGCATCAGCACAAATTCTGAGTCTGTTTGTATCATGAATAACTAGTTTAAGGATCATATTAATCTTCTGAGCCTCATACTTCTGTTTTAGGTCATTGTTAGCTATTCTTAGTCAAAAATTCTATTTTCGGGCTACTTGATCAGATTGCTCCGAAACTTCCCCAAAAAATTAGAAAAAAAATCAAGGATCACGACTCTCGTAGAAGAGACTTCTTACGGGATTTCGCCCCTCAAAATCCAAAGTTACATCGTCTAGACCCATTTTTAATTTTTATTTTATTTTTCATATTCTCAGAAAAAATACGAAAAAATTTGCATTAGTTTTATTTGATTTTTAGAATTTTTTGGTGGTATTTTTATGATTTTATTTGTTAGGTTTTTATCATTTTTCTCCTAGTTTATTTTAATAGATTTTGTAAATATTTATATATAAACAATTATTTACACTTGAATAGAAGGCAAGCGGACAACAAGCTGCGCCGCTAGACCTTCTTGGATGGCAAAACCAATCCTCGTGAATACAACATTCATGGACCTAGGAGACATAACGTTGCTATGCATGACCTTTTGAACTCTATGTAGAAGGTCAACAGCCTCTGGTGCTAGGAAACCGAAAGTGTCAAAAGCAAATGGTATAAAAGCATGTTGATTGTCAGAACACGCTTTCTCATGTTTGGCCACTTTGCTTGACGCAGCTTTTAGAGCTGTCTGTCCTAGAATTTCCATCCGCCCCTTCCTAACTTAGCTTTGCTAGGGTTAGCCTCTCCCTAGCGCAGCTCAGCCTCCGGCTAGGTTTGTTTGTCCTCCTTGTTTCCCCTGTTTACCGCATCCTCTCTTCATCTTTCATGGGTGATCTAGTGTTGTTGCTTGACCTCCATCTCTCCTCTTCTTACCAGATCCCCAACCGCGGTTGTTGTGTGCCACTACCCACCCCATCTTCGGCGTCTATCCGGCCTCCTCCGGAGCCCCTATGTAGATCTCGAATCTTAACACTTCCTGCTTGTCTTAATGTCTGTTATTCTTAGCTAGCTACCTCTGTTTGCTTGGGCTTTTTTATTGTTAGTGTCTTGTGAGATTTGTTTGTTTTTTTCTTCTATTAGTATTAGATTTTCTGTTTTTGACCCCTTTCCAATTTCAGATCCTTATCTAATAGTTGAATCTTTAACCTCTTATGAAATCATAGGCTTGGTCTTTTCAAGTTGTCAATCAAAAATCGGTAATAGCCTACTGACTTTAACGTTTCATTGTATTATGGGTTATTGCTTTGAGTTTATGTTTTTAACAGGTGAAAAGGTTCTATTTGTACAAGACAAACTTTCTCCTTGGGCATGACCAGCAAATGATTTGTTGTCGTTAACATGATCTCTCTCTTACCGTCGAAGTAGCTCTGGTATACCAACAACGGTGTCTGCTCTCCAGGGATATGCTGATTCAAGATTGTTTTGTAACACTAGGGTTGTGTCGGTAGTATTGGTGGGATATTTTCTTTTTTAGACTTAATTTTAGCTTTGTTTTATGTTTTTATGTTTCTTGGTTTGTTCAGTAGTACTGCCTACCTTCATTCATAGCTTGCCAAGTTTACCGTGACTCTGTAGATGTATAAGTCAGGAGCTAGTCTCATGCTTTAGAGTTTTTAATCTGTTTGATTCGACAAAATTCTGTACTTTACCCCAATAGTGGGTTGTGATCTACACATGGTGTAATTTGTGCTGTTATAGCTTCTTGAATGAATGAAATATATTTTCGACCAAAAAAAAAAAGTTGTCTGTCCTACAGTAAAAAGGTTCGACACCTATTCATTTTTTACTTTGTTTTTTTTTTTATTGTTTTTAAAAGGAA
>Ga0099826_10003510_pt1 | contig 10675 bp, 8 predicted proteins | sample Mtrugardesep15_FD_76830 | JGI IMG/M metagenome (GOLD analysis project Ga0099826, IMG submission 76830) | Root nodule microbial communities of legume samples collected from California, USA - M. trunc garden sep15 | ecosystem: Host-associated > Plants > Roots > Nodule | place: USA: California...
GACATTTTTTATATTATTCATATAATTTTTCAATTTCGTACTGGATTTATTGCTCCCTCTTCTCGAGTATTTGGAAGAGGTGTGTTGGTTCAAGATGCTTGGGCAATAGCAAAGAGATATATGTCATCATATTTCTTAGTTGACATTCTTGCCGTTCTTCCCCTCCCACAGGTACGGAAAACTCTTCTGTCCTTAATTTATTTAGCTATTGCATTGAAGTCCAATATCAATATCATAACGTGTTGGCAAATTCATCATGTATTTTAAATAAGTAATTAGTCGATAAGTTCATCCCTCCATGTTTAATTTCCTAAGTGTTTTATGTGCTTAGATTGAGAAGTTTACACGATCGGATTCTTTTAATAAGCTTATTTGACTCAAAACTTGCTCTTACATTGCTAGGTGGTTATTCTATTTATCATTCCGAAGATGACAGGCTCTGAATCACTGAACACGAAAAACTTGCTGAAATTTATTGTATTCTTCCAATATGTGCCACGGTTTATACGAATAGCTCCACTATATAAAGAGGTTACAAGGTCCTCTGGCATTCTCACTGAAACAGCATGGGCTGGAGCTGCATTCAATCTCTTTCTTTACATGCTTGCAAGTCATGTATGTTTATGCTGCATTTATTTATTTTTGTTTTTTCATTTGCATATTTATTACAAAGTATTTTTAGCTATACTTAGTTACTTGCATGGGTTTTTTATTTCCGAGTTCATTGGTATATTTCCATACTTTTTTTTTTTTTTAATTTTTTTTTTTAAATATGGTTTTAAATTTGAAGCGTATCTAATAATTGCGGATTTATTTTATCTACACCGAATTTCATTTTTCCTGATCACTAGATTAAACAAGTAAATTTTGTTAGCCACATATATTTTCCCTTGTGGAGACACTTGGCTTATGATCCCAGCTGTGCAATTTACATGACTGAGATGTACCTTACTCCCTCCGTCTCATTATAAGTCTCTTATCTGAGTTGATACAGATAATGGAATATTGGTTAAAATTAATCAAAATATATTGTAGTATAGAGTTGTACATTACATACCTGATTTTAGTAATTGATGCAGATATTGGAATATTGGGTAAAAAATTAATCTACGTGGGGTCTCTGTATAACGAATTATATGATAACTTTTAGTAAATTCTACAAAGCAATAAGAGGTGGATTGGGAGGCGGAAGGTTTTCATGTTTTAGTTGTAAAAGGGATATTTTGGACCTTTTCTTTGCAGATGATATACAGCATGTCATGTTATGAATTAATTTTCATTTCTTTTCCTAATCATGTCTAATGAGCTGAATCAATTTTCTCACACCCACTTTATATCTCCTGATAAGAATCTTGCTGAAGGTCACCATGACGCAAACACTTAAAAATTAAAGGAGTTGTGCCTTCATTGAACATATCGCTAGACACTTCTGTTTGACACAGATACACATATTAAGCACATGCGTCTGATGTAGATGTTGTTTCACATACTCGGGTCCACTTCATTTTATGTTGGTTCCAAATGTAGCATATTTAAATCCTTCATAATTGTTGTTTTAATAAAAGTGCTCTTATTAATGAAAATTCAAAAAAATGTTATGATCTGCCTTTTCAAAAAAATAAAATATGAAAATTCAAAAATATATCATCTTCCTATCTTTCTAATTGCTGATTTACTTCTTCATAGGTTCTTGGTGCCTTTTGGTACTTGTTTTCTATAGAAAGAGAAACCACATGCTGGCAAAGGGCTTGTCAGAAAAATACCACGTGTGTAAAGGCAGAATTGTATTGTGATGATCATCATGGTTTGAGTACAATTACAACATTCCTGAATACTTCATGCCCAATACAGAATCCAGATAAAAAACTCTTTGATTTTGGAATTTTCCTTGATGCCCTTCAATCTGGAGTTGTGGGTTCAATGGACTTCCCACAGAAGTTTTTTTATTGTTTTTGGTGGGGCCTAAAGAATTTGAGGTTTGCTTCATTGACTCTTTATTAATATATCCTATTGGTTATTTAGATTATTAATTAATCATATGCTGCAACGTGTTTATGATTTTTGTGGCCACTTTACTAAGGTGATGTGAACTATGAGTGTAGTCGTGATTTGGTGGAAAGAAGAGGAAAATGGCTTTGGCTTAAGTTTTTGAAATATTTACCGCCTCAATGAAGAGGGAAAATTGGGGGTCTGCTAGTCAAATGTCAATTTCAGAGCTGTATATGTTCATGTTAACATCGGCATTTGTTTCAATCAGGAATTATGTTTTTGGGAATACTATAACCTGTTTTTTTCCTTCCCAAGTACAATTCACATATTTTTGTGAAGCACATAATTTTTTCTAGAAAACTTCTCAAATTTTATTTAGTTCAATAATAGAAAAAAAATAAAATAATAATAATAATAATAATGTGGTAGAATTAAACTAGAAACTAGACATTATAGATCTTAGCAATAATAAATCCAAGGCAGGCAATAAAAACTGTCCTGATTACAATATACATAAAAACAATTATTCAGTCTTATTTGTTGAGTTTGAAAGTAACTTCTATCCTCTTGGAAAGCCACCTTAATTACGGTGTGTCTCAAGCTTCCTTAATTGCGTCAACTTTTGATTGACTTCATTGCCTCCTCACATCCACCTTATGATGGGTGCGAGGAGACTGGGAGGTGTTTAGTCCCACATCACCTTGCGATATAGCTTGAGTAGTGCTTATAAGCCTCGGTCATTTCTCACCTTATAATTCAGTGTTGTGGGGTTGAGATGGATCATAAGTCCAAATTATAAGATGGTATTTACCTCCGTCCCTAATTATAAGAGCCTTTTGATAAAATCACGAGAATTAAGAAAGTTGATTGTAGTATTAAATTTGTTTGTAATTACTATTGTTTTTATAATTATATCCTTTTAAGAGACAAAGTTGGTTTATATTTTCAACGTAGTAATTATTGTTGATTGAAGAAAAATATGGAAAATAAATAAGGGTATGTTGGTAAAGAAATAATTAATGTAGTTTGAAATAACAAAAGGGTCTTATTAAAAGGGACAACAAATTTTCTCAAAAGAGTCTTATAATTAGGGACGGAGGTAGTATTAAATATTGTCATAGATAGATCTAATATTGGGTCACTTGCATTGTGACACTCCAGGCCCATAGCTTGGGCATCACGGGGTTATGAGGCTTGACTGCATGGGCCGAGTTCACCTTACAAGCTTGTTTGTGGGGCTGAATTAGGCCTCAACCCCAAATTCTAAGAATTCTTATGGAAATATACAATTTTACCCATTAACATAGAAAGAAAAGTACGGAAAACGTGAGTAAATTACATTCCGGGGAATCAATAATACCCATCGATTTTTTTTTAAAGAAACACTTGAATCAAATCAAATATGAAAACTTCACATCCCAAGGTCACTTTTCTGGGAATATTTTTGCATGTCATGAAACAAATCCCCCCCCCAATAGTATTTTTTAAATGTTGATTTTGAGTATTTTTACCAAGTTACTGTCTAACATTCTTTAAATATTCCTCCACCCTCTTGTGGGGGGTCCTTTTTATTGCAGTTCTCTTGGTCAGAACCTGGCAACAAGTACCTTTGTTTGGGAAATCTGCTTTGCAATTTTCATTTCCATTGCTGGTTTGGTATTATTTGCGTTCCTCATTGGAAATATGCAGGTTGGTACTGAATATCTATTACGTATAATGTTTACTTAATCAGACATTAATTCAAGCTGGTACTATTTGTTGATTTTGGAATAAATTGGTTTCTAGTATTATATATTCCTCCTGAGATCTGTCCCTTTTTGTTAATATTTGCTGGTTTTATGTCTTTCTATTGGCTATTTTTTTTAGCAAAAGCACTATAAATTTGTTTATTGCTATTTAATTTGATTTTCCCTTTGGGAGATTCTCACGAAAAAGGACGTCATATTTTTGTTATTAGAGCACTTGCTACAATTACAGTGGGAATGTTCAGTATTGAATTTTGATGTACTTATTGAGCAGGGCCAGGCCCAATGATGAGTGAGACCTAAAACTAGCTTTGAGAGGAGTTGGGCCTTTTTGCCATCATATGTGGTCTTTATGATTCATAAATATCAGTATGTGCATTTAGGTTCGATCTTTGCCAGTGTGTCTAAAACTAGGGCTTTTATTGTCCCACCCTTGTGTTGGCCCTCTTTTTGGGGAGTGTATGAAAAGCTCATGTGGAACTATTTTCTGGCGCTGTCCTGGGGAAGTAGTGATCATTGTGGTATTATGACCTGGGGTGTGGTAATAATAGATTCTTATAATTTGGGCCTTCTAGAGAAAATGCATACATTTGATTTTTTTTCAAGTGATGTTGATTGCCTTGCCTCTGTAAGTGTTTCCTAGAATAGGGTGAACCAGTGAATTTGTGTTTATTAAGTTCTTGTAATTCTCTATGTATGGGAGTGTGCTGCGTACGTGCAAACATATGTTCCTAATCCTCTTCCACTTCCATAAATATTTCTATTTTTTCTTATCATCTTTTAAATACAATCCTGTTCCTCATTTATTTACATTGACATCATTGCTCGGAAAATAGTTTGACACCCGGACCATTCTATTATTGGGTTATTCTCCTCAACAATTTGATCCATTATACTTCATTATTCTTCCAAAACAGACATATTTACAGTCAACAACTACGAGATTGGAGGAGATGAGAGTGAAAAGGAGAGACGCAGAACAGTGGATGTCGCATCGACTACTCCCTGACCACTTGAGAGAAAGAATCAGACGACATGAGCAATACAAATGGCAAGAAACTAGAGGAGTTGATGAAGACAATTTGATCCGTAATCTTCCCAAGGATTTAAGAAGGGACATTAAGCGTCATCTCTGCTTGGCTTTGCTGATGAGGGTATGTTTCTTCATAATTCCTGTCTTTTTTAACTTGTTTTAATACAGGAGTTCTTTTACTTTTCAATGATCTTTGTTTCTTCATTAGGTTTTCTCATTCTGAAAAATTCTTTATCTATCTGTGATTATAGTGGTTGTGAATTTCTTTGTTGAATATGTCTGTCCATAATGCCTAGCAGGTCCCTCAAAATAGAAAATTACATTCCCTGTTGTAGTGTATCTATATTTTGTTTGGTGGTGGAGCATTTAATAGAATATATATTAGTTAGGAAGTTATGTTATACTGTATTTTCATGCACAAAACTAACAAATATTGGTTGTACGTTTTTTTTTTAAATTGGATTTCTGCTTCTAGGACATGTAGAATAAATAAGTGAACAACACACATGCACCGTAGCATATATTTTTATGCAATTATTTTTGTTTCTCTTCCACGTCAGTTGTATGAACATGTTCTGCATATATACATTTTACCTCTTTTGAATTAGTGCTGATCATGTTTTTCACTGGTGGTCATAAAGTTTCTGTCTTCTATTGTAATTGCTATGAGAGATGATAGACATTAGTCATGTTGAAGTTATTTTAAAATTAGTTTGTGCATGAATGCCATGCTTCCTGGTGAAGAATCATGGGTATTCAAAATATGATTGGTTTAAGACAATCATTGAAAAATAAGCCAATCACCGTTGCTATTGGAAGCTTTGAAGCTATAGTTGATTTTCCATATAATATTAATAACTCTTTTTTTATCTTTCTTGAACGAGCTTTCAGGTGCCAATATTTGAGAAGATGGATGAGCAACTTTTGGATGCAGTGTGTGACTGTCTCAAACCAGTACTTTACACAAAAGAAAGCTGCATTGTTCGCGAAGGAGATCCTGTTGATGAGATGCTCTTCATAATGCGCGGCAAATTGTTGACTGTGACAACAAACGGTGGAAGAACAGGTTTCTTCAACTCTGAATACCTCAAGGCTGGTGACTTCTGTGGAGAGGAGCTTCTCACATGGGCATTAGATCCTCGTTCTGCATCCAACCTTCCCATCTCAACCAGGACTGTCCAAACTCTTTCAGAAGTGGAAGCATTTGCTCTAAAAGCTGAGGATTTGAAGTTTGTTGCATCTCAATTTCGGCGCCTTCACAGTAAGCAGCTTCGCCACACTTTCAGATTTTACTCGCAACAATGGCGTACATGGGCTGCATGTTTCATACAAGCAGCGTGGAGGCGGTATTGTAAAAAGAAGCTCGAAGAGTCTCTAAGGGAAGAGGAGAATAGGCTCCAAGATGCATTGGCCAAGGAAGGTGGTAGTTCACCTAGCCTAGGTGCCACAATATATGCTTCAAGGTTTGCTGCAAATGTCCTCCGAGCCATACGTAAAAATGGCTCAAGGAAGCCCAGGGTGCCAGAGAGACTACCTCCCATGATGCTCCAGAAGCCTACTGAACCAGATTTTACTGCTGAAGAGCAATAGTGTAATCAATGGAGATGGATGCCTTGTGCTGTAAGAAAAGAAAAGAAATGGTGTCACAACTGAAAAATTAAAATGAAATTATGATAGGAAGACCAAAATGTCAGTTTTGTTATTTATTTTATTTTTCAAGTTAGCGTAAAATATAGAATGTGTATAAAAGCATTGATTGTTAAAAAAAAAGCATTGATTATTAAGTTGTATATACACGTATATGATTGTTGCTAGAATGTTTTCAAATGAAACTGGTGCGTATTATATTTTTTAGTCTGTTTTTTCGCACTTTGTGACGGCTGATAGTCCAAAACGGGACTAGAGCAAATGTAAAATGAAAATGAATAACGGTACTATAATAATAAAATAATTATTATTGTTATTATTTTATCTAATAGTACATGATCCTCTATCAATTGGAGGGTAGTCTTACAATCAGATTCACAAATGACATATTTAAAACCATTGCTCAAGTCACAATCAAACCATAAGAGATTGTATGTAATTCATCAACATTAATATTAGAAGAGGGAACAATGATCACAATATTTCTAGGAGGCTCCTCAGAGTTGTATAATTGGTACATAACGAGGGGTAGCATTTGGGTGACATTGTGGTTGGTGACATTGGCCAACCACAATGTCACATGTGGCTTCCTTTTTTTTCTTTCACAAGATTTTTTTATTGTTTTGTACATTTGTAACATTGTGGTTGGTAATATCACCAATGTCACCAACCTTAATGTCACCTAAGTATTATCCCATAACCGAGAGTATCCAAACTCTCAATAGTAGCACAGCAACGATTCTTTTGCCTGACTTTTGATTATTTATTTTTTTTAAAATTAACAAGTTTTAGAGTATATTGTAAGATTATTGAGATCCATTTTAAAACTTTAGACGAGTGGTATGGATATTTAAAAAATATAATTTAATTGTTTAAATAATTAAAAAGTGTAAAATAATATAGTATATTGAAAGATCATCTATTGTTCGAGTTAACAAAGATACTACACATTGGAATCCCCATACAAAAAGAGTGTATTAGTCAATGCGTTGTTAACATTGTCATATTAAATATCTCGAATAACATTAAATATCTCGAATAACAAAGGAAAGAATCTTGTTAATGAGTGCCTCCGGGGTAATCTTTAAGCATTAAAAAAAAGAAATTATTCCACACAAAAAGTCAAACATTTCAATTTCCGATGTATTCATTACATAATTTTCAAATAAAAGTTACCTTTTAAAGGTCTTAACTAGTGTCTGGGGCACTGGTTAACATTTCTTTTTGTCAAATAAAACCATAGATTTTACACTCACCATCATAACTACTTTGTAATTCAACATAATACAAAGATGAAATTTACTTTTTATTCTTCCCCTGCCACTTTCATCTTCAAATGTGACAAAGTTCCATGGTCACTAGCTCAAAGCCCCAAAGCAAGAGTTTGTACCAACGGTAATAAGCACCGCAAACTCAACCAAATTCTCATCCAACTCGGCCACTATCCCACATTACAGATTCACAAAAGCCATATAAACACACTTCCTATGTGAAATTTTATTTTATTTTGACAAAATGCAAAATTATATTTGTTAAAATCCACACTCTGCATCCCAAATTATTTCAATACATCAATAACTGGTAATGCGTGCTTTCAAGCTTAAACGCAACCACAAAAAGAGGCTAATAATATTGTAAACTAGAGACAAGGCCATCCAATATTGCCAAAGTTCAACAAGGCTTAAATGGGTTCACAGACGGAATTGGATGACAAATAATCACGCCTTGTACCTATTTCTCCCACAATAATCTATTTCCTCAGATGACTAGTGGTACAATATGCAAGCAAGCATTGCTACTGACGGAGCAACCTCACCTCATTCTTCAGAAATGCAGGCAGTGCAAAAGCAGCTGTATGTATCTGCATAAAAAAAGGGTCGTAAGATCTTTCTTGCATGTAGGTATTCTGATATTCGCGCTTAAATGCCTGATATTTTGTTGCAAAATTTGAACCAATAAATAAAGTTAAATAGGTAAATGCAATATATGGACCATATACTTACCTCTGAGTTATAGAACCTAAGATTCCTCCGATGCTTATCAGCACCTTCTAACTTTTCAATGGGATTGATGGGGTTCACAAAATCAACATGTGGCCCCTCTGTTGAGCACAGAAGAAACCCTATCACACCACTGCACACCGAGAAAGGAATACAATAAGCATCACATAATTGCCAATACTATCAAGATTAACCAAAATTACAATCATGTTTAGTAACTGTCAGGGCACGGATTAGTTGTTTCACCTATACTGTTCCAAAATGCCAAACTAGGCAAGTAAAAATCTCAGGCTTTCTTAAACCAAAAGGTAATATGGAAACCTACCACAACCTTTAAGCACACTAATGCAACGTGACACAAACCAAAAAGGCTAGGATCGACTGCCTAAATTTTAACTTCTTTATATACAAATTTGTAACATTTTCAACAAGTGGAAAATGAAAGTTTCATGATTCCTATGAATTTTTCCAACAACAAACCAACCATAATCATAAATTCTGTGGGACCGACAATTACTGAAGATCCATCATGAGGTGTAAGTGTCCCACTGTAAGAAAAATTACCCTTATTCTCACATGTAGAATCAGAAAACTTGGAAAATAGAATTTTTTTAAAAGTAAAATCAAAGGAACTTCAAAGTAGAATCAAATACTAATTTACCAGCAATTTGAGTAGTGTAAACTCTACCTTGGATATGTTGGAACACTTGCCCATGCATAATGTACAGAACCTTTAAATGTTTCTCGACAAATGGAGAGCATGTCTTGAATAAGGTGTGTATGAAGCCACATACTTTCTGCCATATTACAAAGAACTCCACCGGGTCTTAATGCCTTAGATATAGTCTCAAAAAATGGTTTCTCTACAAGTTCCTGGGCAGGACCTAAATTACAAAAGTGATATTGTGAGTTGTTGATAAAAAATAAACAACCAATAAAGGAAGAATCTAACTCTGCTTAACATTACATGAAATGAATAAGTGGCTGATCGGTTCAGTTTAGCGAATAGTTCAATATAAATATTTTAGGAACAAAAATTCAGAGAAAATCATAGGAAAACGAAGGTTTTGAATAAAAATCAAATCTGATTTATATGTAATGTAGATGTGACACATAGATAGTCGATCACTATACCAGCAGCCAACAAGACGGTATGAAAGAAATCACGGTTTTCAATAAAATTCAAATCAAAATTGTATGCTACACAGATGATCAATCATACCAATGAAACAATCTAAAGTCATCACTGAAATTTTCTCATAAATGAAGGCTAAACTGACACAAAGTAAAGAACAGACCTGATATGAACCGTGGTGTAGAATATTAGAAATATCTAATATTATATTATATTGCAGTATCTTTTTTGTCTTTGTTGGGCAAATGTTAGCAGTGTGTTAGTAGTTAGTTATGTTAGTTTCAGGGGACCGAACCCGGGACCTCCTCTTTCAAACTCCTTCAATATCTAATAGTATCTTTATATTATATTGCAGTACCTTAGTTTATCTCATTAGACCACTTTATAATTTTAGAGTATCTTAGATTATCTCTTATAATTAATTTTTATATTACTTAGATATTATGTTTGTTTTCTGATTTATCTATTTATTTAGGATTAAGAGTCTTGTTTCCCTATAAATATGAATTAGTATCTAGTCTTTCGTAGAAAGTCACTATCAAACTATTATCACAATATTCAAGCTTTTATTATTTCTTCCTTTTTTTTTTATCTAAAACCCACAACTTTGACAAGCGTGTTAGATTGAGATGCAAGGGTTCGGGTCAATGATCTAGTTAAGCAATTTCCATACTAGTGAGAAAATATATCCTCCTCAAAACACAACTTTTTTCATTTCAAAATAACATGCTATGTTCAGTGCTAATTCCAATATGTGCATTATTTACTAAACATATTGGACAGACCATTTTGAATTTAAATTACTCACCCACAGGATCTGAGGAATCAACAATTACAGCGTCGTACCTCCCTTCAGGCGCACGTTTAAGAAATTCAATAGCTGGCAAAAATGGGTGGGAAGAGTATTAAGTGAATAAGCTTACATAGCCTTAATAGTTTGTAATCAGTAAGTTAAAGCCCTAGTTGGCACGATAACAAACTTGAAATGAGACTAGCATCAAAAATATATACCATCACCAACATGCAAGTGTACACGAGGATCGTCAAACCCAACAGCTAACTCTGGAAAAAACTTCCTAGAAACCTACAAAATAACCATTGCAATAAGTTCATTTCATTAATGAAA
>Ga0099826_10003512_pt1 | contig 10673 bp, 7 predicted proteins | sample Mtrugardesep15_FD_76830 | JGI IMG/M metagenome (GOLD analysis project Ga0099826, IMG submission 76830) | Root nodule microbial communities of legume samples collected from California, USA - M. trunc garden sep15 | ecosystem: Host-associated > Plants > Roots > Nodule | place: USA: California...
AAAGTTAAAGTTGGACGTACTATACTATATTGCAGCAATCGGTCAGATCAAACTAAAGCTTGATTAAACGTGACAAAGATCATGCATGGGGAAGTCATATATATATATATATATATATGTGTGTGTGTGTGTTTTTCATGAGATTGAGTTATCAGGGTACAGATCATTTTTACTTTGCTCCCACCAAAAATGGGAGTGATCTCCGTCCTTTCATTAAATTATCCCCCAACAGAAAAAGATTAATTAAATTGCAAAACATAATGTTCGTTAATAGTCATTTGATTAGTATTGGAAGATTCAAGGTAGATATTTTGAATTATAAAATAAAAATTAAGCTATGGCATTTTTTGGACCATATCTTTTTGATCAAACGGTCGCCAGTGTCTTAATCATGTGAATGTGGCATATGCTATCATCGAGAATCTGAATTCGTTAAATTAAAGTATGGGTATCCATAAACAATGTTCGATTATCGCAAAATCATTAGATTTAAAGATAGGAGTTTTAATCTCGTATTAAGCCATTGAAATTATCCACCATATGGAAGCTAAAACAAAAGGAAAGCAAGGTGAGGTAGCTCTTAAATTGAATATTAGCAAGGCCTATGACAGACTGAATTGGGATTACCTCTATGATGTTATGATTCAGATGAGTTTCTCTTTAAGATGGGTCCAATGGATTATGCTTTGTGTCGAAACAGTTGATTACACAATTTTGGTTAATGGCACGCAAGTTGGGACTCTTGTTCCAGGTCGCAGTTTATGACAAGGAGACCCATTATCACCCTATCTGTTTATTATTTGTGCTTGGGGATTGTCTGCTCTTATTTGTGATGCTGAGTGGAAAGGAGTCATTAATGGAACTCGCATTTGTAGAGGGGCCCCCACGGTCTCGCATTTACTTTTTGCAGATGACTGCTTTCTCTTCTTTGGAGCAAGCAAACATGAAGCCATGGAAATGAAGAACATCTTATCCGTTTATGAGGCTGCTTCAGGGCAAGAGATTAATTTGCATAAATCATAAATGTATTGTAGTAGAAACACACTACCAGATTGTCAAGAATGCATAGCAAATATTCTTGGGGTGAAGCAAGTCCTCGGCACTGGCAAGTACCCGGGGTTACCGTCAATGATTGGGAGAAGTAAAATAGAAACTTTCAAGTTTGTTAAGGATCAAATTTGGAATAGAATAAATTCATGGAGTAGTCGATGTCTCTCTAAAGCAGGAAGAGAAATTCTTATCAAATCAGTTTTGCAATCCATACCTTTGTATGTGATGAGCGTTTTCTTGCTACTGGGTACTTTGATTAACGAAATTGAGAAGATGCTAAATGCTTTTTGGTGGGTACATAATTCCACAAACTCAAGGGGTATGCATTGGTTATCTTGGGAGCGACTTTCTGTTCCTAAGGTCTTCAGAGGAATGGGTTTCAAAAGTCTCAAAGCCTTCAATTTAGCCATGATCGGAAAGCAGGTTTGGAAATTGATCACAAATCCTAAATCACTTGTCACGAGGCTACTCAAAGCTAAATATTTCCCGCATGGTGATTACTTTAGTGCTTCGATAGGACACAATCCAAGTTATGTGTGGAGAAGCCTATGGAATGTTAGAGAAGTGGTAAATAGAGATCTTAAATAGAGCATAGGAACGGGAGAGTCTATTTAGGTTTGGAATCAACCATGGTTAAAGGGCCCTATTCGTTTATCCCCTCTCACAGAAGAGCAGGTCATGTGGGATGCACTAACTGTTGCTCACTTGTTTAAGCCAAACATGAAGGAATGGAATGTGAATTTTATCCATTTTCTCTTTGATGTTATTACGACAACTCAAATCTTATGTACACCTCTTATTTCTTCTGTTTATGTGGATAAAGCCACCTGGAGGTTTAAGAAAAATGGAATTTATTCAGTGCGGAGTGCATATTGGGACATCATTAATAATGATGATACCTTGCTACAACACAGAATACCAGGGCAATGGAATGCTATTTGGAAATTCAAACTCCCTACATAGGTAAAGAATTTCATTTGGCGTGTTTGTCGCAATTGCTTACCAACCCATGCTAGACTGAACACACGAGGGATATATTGTCCCATCAATTTTGCCATCTGTGATACATCTGTAGAGGATGAAATTCATCTATTTTTCAGCAGCTCGATAATCCACAACAACAAAGGTTTGGGGTTATTTTATGGAGCATATGGAAGCATAGAAACAATAAGGTTTGAAATATGTTGACGCATCCTTCTCCGCTTCACTTAATAAAGTTGGTTTTGGAGCTTGTATTCGAGACGCTGGAGGAAACTTTGTTATAGCCAAAACTGAATGGCAGTATCCCGTACTCGATGTTGACATCGGTAAAGCCTTAGGCCTTTTATCTGCAATGAAGTGGGTGATAGAGCTCAACCTGATCAACATGGATTTCGAAACAAACTCTAAAGTTGTGGCAGATAGCATATATGGAAAAGTTGATGTCTCTGATTTCATGACAATTGATTATAGACAATTGTTAGGTTTTGAATTAACGAACTCTGATGTGAAGTTCATTATGAGACAAGCCAATGATGTTGCCGATAGTTTAGCTAAGGAAGCACCACGCAATGCTAGTATCCATATCTATCATAACACTCCTCATTGTATTTCAACTTTGATTAATAATAAAAAGCTACTCCCTCTGTCCTTATATGTAAGCACCCTTTTATTAGAGAGAAAGGGTGCTTACATATAGGGACGGAGGGAGTATAAGCTTATTCCTTTGAAAGAAAAAAAAATCTCGTATTAATATTAAATAAAAATCCAATATCACCATAGTAACTACAACATGTGCAGGTACGGAGTTCTAAAACAAAATTAGTCCTTCTAAAATAAAATAAAAAATGACAAAAAGGTTTATAAAAACAAAATCATGTTTTTTTTAGAGGAATGATGGTGTAAATCCGTAAGTGCACGGTTTACCGAAGTAGTAACAAAGAGTATCGTTCCGATAGGGAGTTATGAATTTGATTTACTTTTAATAAGGATTAGAAAAAAGTTTTAATAGTTGAAAAGTTTGACTTTTGTTAATTAAGAAAATAATTATTATAAAGAGAGTCTTGGGATTATTGGTCGACAAACCCTTCACAAACCAAACCCTAAACCTAGAACTTTATGTACCTATTTTCTAAAGACAAGTTTCCCTTTAGCCTATTACATCTCCTCTCGGTCTCAATGAGTGTGTTCCTCTAACAACCACACCTATTCTCATGGTTGATTGTTATTGGAATCCTTGAAGCTCGAAACTTTATATGTCTCAATGTTTGCTAGACTATTCTCATGTTTCACAATCCTTGTCTAATTTCACTTGTTTCAATATTAAAACTTCATATCTCGATCCATCGCTTTAATATTTGTGATGATGAATTAACGCATATTTATCCTCCACTCTCGTTTCAGATTTGGTATTTGTTAATTCATTATAAAAATGGTGAAATTAGATTAGAAAATAGGGTTACATAAAATTAGGTTTTTAAGTTTGGGTTGATTAGAATTATGTCATTAGACTTATCTAACAATCCCAAGACAAGAGAAGTCTACTCACTTACGATCAAAGTAGACATGGAGAAGAAGAAGAACAACATAAAAGTAAATAACAAGAAAATAAAGATGAACTTTTATTCAAAGAAACAATTCTCACTTATTAATTTCAAGAACAAAAGATGAGAGATATATGTCTGATGGCTCCTCTATTTATAGCTAAAGGAACCACATAAAATTACACTAAATCGGGACATATATTTGTACTAAATCGGTATTTAAATTATGCACCAAATTAGGATATAAAATTACACTAAATCTTCCCAAGTGCTAAGTCTTTGAAGCAAAACAGCAAAAAGGGGGATTGACATATTTTTGCATAGGATCCTCATATTTTTGTCTTCAATCAGCTCCAAATCATATTTTAGATCCTTTTCTCCTTAATTCATGCTCAAAACCCTTTCTTTTTCTCCAAGATTCAATCTTTCATCATATTTGTTCTTGAAATTAAATAACAAACAATTGTAGTAAAATAGTTCTAAATAATAAACAAAAACACATAAAATCTAAATAAAATAAACTAAAATCAACACTTAAAAACGACTAATTATTGACTCATCAAGGAACAAACCTAACTCATTTCTGCTATAAAAAAAAAAAAAAACTTAACTCATTTCATTAACAATAATGGAGTCATACATGTTGAGATGTTAAAAACAGAAACGAAAACAAGCCTCCAACGTAGTCGTTTGAGTTAAACTATGAACAACTTGCTTGTCTCCTAGCAAACTTAACAAGTTTACAAAAATAAAATCATGTTATGGTAAGGATTAAATCTCGCTCAATGAGGATATAAGACACTCATCTTGATTAACTGAATTGGACAAACATATATAGCTAATTTCTCATATTATATATTTATAACTACATTCATTTTTCTTTAGTTTTTTTATGACTTAAAATTTGGAGACCTTCCCCTAAAAAAATTGGAGACCTAAAACTTTTGCCTTACTGTTTAACCCTTAGACCGGCCTTGAAAGTGTGCAATACTGCAGAGGATCAAAACATGTGCAAGAATGAAGAAATGTGGACAATGAAACTTTAAAATTAATTCACTTGAATTCATATACTAGATTTAGATCTCTGCCCCTTATAATTACAAAAATCTGTCATATAGTTATTGATTTAAATGTCGAAAATGACATCTCCGTGAGCTTTGCTCAGTTGATAGGGATATCACATTTTACATGCAGGGGCTCGGATACCTCACTTCTCCACAATTTAATTGTGTGAGCTCTAACCACTAGACTGCTTGACAAACAAAACAAAAAATGCCGAAAATGACAAATCAATCACTTAATCGGTCACTAACATTAGTACCATTTGTTAAGAATTTTTTTGCAAATTGATCTAGCAACCGTTTTAGAGATTGATTTAACGTCCGGCTTCAAATTTTAATCGCTAAATCGATCGTTATGGCTACTGAAATAATTCAATCACTAAATTGTTTTGTGCATAAATTTTTCAAAACCCCTCATTATCGCACTTCCATGTACGTCTATTTTTTCCTGCTTTGTGTCCTTGCACTCTCCACCACGATTTAAAGTATATGTATGAATTTTCTACTTTGATAAATGAAATTTATATGTTTGAAAAGGAGATGATTCTTCTTCCTATACAATGAACATGTAGTAAAACGTGGGAATTTTGAATTACATATTAACAGTCAAATAACCCCTTAAAGGTTCTATCTTTTGTATGCCAGAGTTTTTTACGTAAATATGCTCAAATATGACGATTACTTTTGTCTCAAACATTATGTCCACATCTCTCAATTCGCCAACATATTTTCTTTTCTTTTTTTGGTTTTTGTTTTTTGTTTTTGGTAAGATAATAAGGACTTATATGAAGACAGAAAAGGATCAGATTTCTGACATTAACCATGCAATATTGAAATTAATTTTCACCCCATGGTACAACTACTAAATGAACTTAGCATATAAAGAGATACACCAACGCTTATTTCAAACTTTAATATCGTATTTGCTATAATTTTGAATAAGAAATCTTGAACATAGTTATTAACTAGGAAATAATATAATCATAGCTTTAATTTGAAAATTCAAATACAACACCAATCAATCAAGCCTTATCCCATTAAGGGTCCGTTTGTTACAGATTAAAATAAAAGTGATTTTGACATAAAATAATTGAAAGATTAGGGCCCGTTTGTTATGGATTAAAATAAAAGTGATTTTGACATAAAATAATTTAGAAATTATGTTTGAGATTTTGTGAAAAATCAGAATCTATTTTGTGTTTATTTACCGTAACAAAAATTACATTTTTTAAACAAATAATCTAGTTTGTTTGGTCACCATATTTGACGTCTTTTACACTTAACAATAAAACTAGGGATGAATTTCGCCTTTTAACCCGCATTTTACTGCAATATAAAGGTTCAAAGTGTAAACACAACCACAATTATAAATTCATAAACACAACTTAGAATGATGAATATAAGAGTTGCATACCATTTAGAAATACAAAGTTTAGAAATCATTTTTCTCCTTTATCTTCCCTCATAACACACACATATAACTAATAGTGGAATTTCATAATATTCCATAGTTAGCAAGTGAACTAATGCATAGTCCTAACCCTCTAATTATACCTTGGATCATTTCTATATATGATCATAAGAATATGCTGCTCCATTAATTAAGGATCTCAAGGTGGTGAAGTGAAACTAGGAACTTCATTCCATGCATTTTCATTACCACTTCCACTTCCATTTCCATTCCAAAATAGATCATTACTATTTCCTGAACCACTCAAGAGATTTTTTGGCAAACTCAAACCTTGATGATTGTTTTCTTCCACTTTAACTGTATTAACTTGAGGCATCATTCCAATACTAACACTTGAAGAATATGTTTCCTTAGAACGAAAAAAATTTCTTTGTGGTTCACCATTATTTTCTCCACCAAATTGAAATAATCCAGTTTGTGGTGCCAAATTATTACTCAAGAAAGGGAATTGTTGATATTGTTGCTGATGAACTTGTAGCGAATTCGGAAACCTCCATTGTTCACCGATGCCATTTGATATCAATAAAGAGCCACCATTACCATTACCATTACCAATTGAAGAAGAACCACTACCAAGTTGAAACTCAACATTAGTAGTAGTACTATTGCTCATATTTTTGGCCAATAAAGAACCAATGCCCTCAGAAACGTAACTATTGTCGTTATGACGATGTAACGAGGTTATGAATGGAAATTGTGTTGGAAAATGATGCATTCCAACATTCACATTAGAATTAGTGCAACCATTATTAGAAGAAGAATTTGCACTTGCTGAGCTAGAACCACCACCAGCAGCACCAGTACTGACCGGGAGATGGTCGTTATGATTAGGTTTCAGAGGTGATTTTGATACTGAATTTCCTTTTCTTCTTTTATTGTTCCTTCTACAACCACCTCCAACAGGAACATTTCTAAGTGCACCACCTTTAGTCCAATAACGACGACAAGTTTTGCAAAAATGGCGTGGTTGTGAAAGATTGTAGTTGTTGTAGTAGCAGAACTTTGTGTTTGTTGATTCACATCTTGGACATTTCTGTGCTGCTGCAGCATCATTTTGGTGTATCTTTGACATCTTAGCTCGATCGGTCATTGTTACCGGTCTTCTTGACCCTTGGTAGCTGCCATCAGCTTCAACGGTGACAGTCATCGTTGAAGCTGATAGCGGCTGCAAAGCTGATGGATTTTGGTCGCCAATACCAATTCCTGCTTGCTGATTATATTATTTTGTAACAAAAGTGTAAGGAACCAAATTATTTTCGTTTCATAAAAACAAATTAATAAAGAAAACAAACTATATAATTGAACAATGAATAAGTGTGTAATAATATCTATATATGTACAGTATATTCCAGAAAAAAATTGATTATAAAGTATGTAGGAATATCTGTTTTTTGAGCAATTCTATGTACTTGACTTTATTGATAAAGAAGCTAAAGAAAGAAAAAGTGAAAAAAATTAAGCAAAATAAAATTAAGAATAAAGAAAAATGGATTCTAGAGAATGAAAGAATTAGTCCTGAATATGAATTAATACCTGTTGTGTCCAGTTGGGTGGATCTAGATAGATAGGAAGAGAGGGGAAGACCATGGCTAAGCTTTCTCTTTTACAAAAGTTTTGATGAATTTTTTGGATATGTGAGTGTGTGTGTGGGTGGAGAATCACATCAACATTAGAGAGTTGCAGAGAAAAAGTGATCACAAAGATGGAAAAAAGATAAAGGAGTTTTGTGGGGGTGCATGTACATGTAGTGTTTATATTTATTTTTGTGCTTTGTTTCCTATTCTTTTCCCTCTCTTTTTGTATTATTAAAATAATATTTATGTGATTATTGAAGAGCACCAAACGTGTTTCTTATTCTATAAGCAACTTTATCTTCTTCTCTTTTGCTGTGGCATTAACATTAAATATTAAACTATTCTTCAGAAAGAAAGAAAAAATATTAGACTATATTATACTCTCCAAATCACCATGCATATGTTAAAGAGAGAAAACCCTAGCCCCAGCTTTAAATAATAATATATAATGGTTGTTGAGTATTGACCAATTTAAATGCAAGTTGTGCTATGATATACCAAATATATTGTTAGAACAACAATCCTAGTTCAAATAAAACAAACCTAGGTCAAATAATAACGATTTCAAGTTTGGTAAATAATAATATATACTCTCCATATTGAATAATTTTTAGTAATTAAGTTTGGGAAACTGTGCCTAGTTCCTCTAATAACGGCATTAATTCATTTCTAATATTTCAAGTTTGTAAACCATGAGGTTGTAATCTTAAAATATTTTAGAATAATTAATAATGCGTGGAAATTAAAAGTAAAAAGGTGATGAGTCATGGAGTCATGGTGGGGAGGTCTTCGGTGGAAGTGTCACAATCGAATGGACCTTTATTTCCTTTGATTCTGCTCCAGAAAAAAGTCATGGTTTTATATTATTTATTTAATTAAACTTTATTTAATTATAACAGCTTTTTTGCTTTTTATGTAAAAATTATTGATTACTATATGTTATTGGCCATAAATTTAATTACCTTTTGCAAATTGTCATATATGTATTTACCACTTTCAGTCCTAGACTCTAGAGAATTAAAGATGTATCATACATTGCAAAGGATCAAGGATATATCAGCACTCTGCTGCAATCTATGGACTGAGTAGTATGATTCAGTATACCCTTATGCACATATGAAGAGATTGGAATAAACTCACAATGCATGAATAAAGATGTGGAATATAAAATTGGTATACCATATGGGATCATAAAGATGTGGATTGTATGATCAAGTATATGAAGATTCAAAATACAATCCTAAGTACTGGTATTATTGTTGACTGATTTGAGGAGTGGTGGATGTGCATCAATATGTTTTTGTCTTTTTCATCATTGTTGAAAATTGGTGTAAAATTGAAGTTGGTGTTTCTGCAAAATCGTGGCATAATTTTTGGTTCACAATTTGGAGGAAGTTACTGGAAATATTGTGGCACAATTCTGAAAATCGTTGCACGATTTTGGATCTGGTTTAAGTGCCACATATTCTCCTCCATTATCTGTCCTCAAACACTTAATTTTCTTCTCAATTTCAAGCTTTATTTGTGCTTTGAATACCTTGAATATTGAAAACACATCTGACTTCTTCTTGATTGGATACACCCATAATCTTGTAGAATAGTCATCAATGAATGAGACGAAATATGTTGCTCCTCCCAAACATATTTATTGTGACTCCGACACATCAGAATGGATCAAGTCTAGTATGTGTTTTCTTCTAGTAGTTACTCTAGCAAACTTCAATCTATGTTGCTTGCTTATCACGCAATGCTCACAAGATGGTAAGTTTACCGTCTTGAGTCTGTGAAGGAGATTGCGTTCCGCAAATGACTTTCTAGCCACATTCTAACATATGGCCTAATCTGCGATGCCACATCATCGTTGTTTCTTCTTGACTTGCTGCTGTAACTGATGCATCCGCCTCTTGCAATGTATCTCCAAGAAGCATGTATAGATTACTTGTGATATTTTCAACTTTAATTGCCACAAAATTGCCTTTCAACACTTTCAAGATTTCACTTTCAGTGTGGATCTTACACCCGAGATCATCCAATTGTCAAACAGACAATAAATTCGTTTTCAACCCCTTTACATGATATACTCCTTATATTTTTTTAACAATACCATCATGCATCTTTAATCTGATAGTATCGACTCCAACAATTTCTAAGGCATGGTCATTTCCCATGTACAATGATCCTTCTGAGATAGGCTCATAAGAGTAAAATTAATCTCGACGTGGAGTCATGTGACATGTTGCACCTGAATCCATTATCCAGACATCGTTGAATCGTCTTCCACCTTTAGAACTTGCCGCTGCTTCCCTATACAGGATTTCCCCGTCATCTGAGGTACTTGCAACATGATGTAGTAAATTCGCAAGTGCACGATTTACCGAAGTAGTAATAAAGAGTATCGTTCCAACAGGGAGTTATGAATTTAATCAACTTCTATGAATAATTAGAAGAGAGTTTCAGTTTGAGAAGTTGGGGTTTTTAAACGGTTTGAAAATAATAATAAAAGGCGCCTTGAGATTATTGGTTCGTCATGGTGACAAATCCTTCACAAACCAAACCCTAAACCTATAACTTTATGTTGGACCTATTTTCTAAAGACAAGTTTCTCTTTAGCCTATCATATTTCCTTTCTGTTTCAGTGAGTGTGTTCCTCTAGCAACCACGCCTATTCTCATGGTTGATTGCTATTGGAATCCTTGAAGAACGAAACTTTATTGTCTCAAGGTTTCCTAGACTATTATCATGTTTCACAATCTTTGTCTAATTTCACTTGTTCCAATATCAAAACTTCATCTTTCAATACTTTGCTTGATATTTGTGATTATGAATTAACAAGTACTAATCCTCCGCTGTCGCTTTATGAATTTGATACTTGTTAATTCATTATAAAAACGGTGAAATTAGATTAGAAAATAGATTTACATAAAATTAGGGTTCGAGGCTTGGTTTGATAGGGATTAGGTCATTAGACTCATCCAACAATCCCAAGACAAGAAGA
>Ga0099826_10003513_pt1 | contig 10671 bp, 2 predicted proteins | sample Mtrugardesep15_FD_76830 | JGI IMG/M metagenome (GOLD analysis project Ga0099826, IMG submission 76830) | Root nodule microbial communities of legume samples collected from California, USA - M. trunc garden sep15 | ecosystem: Host-associated > Plants > Roots > Nodule | place: USA: California...
AAAAAAAAAAAAAAACAGTGATGCTCCTGTATTCCATAAAATGTGTGTATGTTTTTTTTAATTGAAAGTAGTTCTAGAAAGCAAAATGGGACAATGTGAACACAGAGAAATGATCAACTAAATAAGTTAGCCCAACACGTTTTGAATTAATAAATCATTTGACTATGTTATAAAAAAACAACTCATTCGTTGACCTATGAAAATAAAATTAAAAATACCATTTGACTAACATGAATCAACGCCTGGTTAAACCACCGATCAGCCAGGATCGAGCAAAGCATCAACACACCGGTGACGAAACCTGCTCTGAGGCGGTACAAATGCAATATAGATGCATCATTTTCATCGTCGCTCAATAAGTTGGGACACCGTATATACGTATAAGAGATAAGGAATGTAGTTTTATTCTTACGAAGATTGTTTGATTCTCCCCACATTGTGTTGTCGAAGTGGATGAAGCGATGAGATTGTATGCCGCTTTAAGCCGGTGGCAGACTATAAGTTAGATAATGTTGATTTTTTATTAGATTTAAAGAAGTTTGTTGATTACTTTAGGATATGTATAAATGATATTATTGAGTTTGGTTGTATGTAGCTAACTTTTACATTTTCTTTTTTGTGTATTAACCTTCGGTGCAAAAAAAGAAAGATCATGATAGCATAGTCTGACCAATTACACCTTTAATAACACAAATAATGTATACCTAAATTAAATTCAAAGGTTAATGGGAATCGTTATTTTTTTTGGTACAATTTACAATCGTCCTTTAACAATTACAACAACGTTGAATTGGAGTAGTTTCTTTTTTTTTCTACAAATTTGGTAATCTTATCTTATTTTATTCAAACAAACGAAATTGTCATGTTATATAGTTTTCCACCCCAGCAGCCAACCAGAATTGACCCTATAACGTCCCTACTTTCAACTACCATAATTAATCATATATACACACATCTTGTGTGAAAGTTGCATATTTTGCATACTTTTTTCATTTTCATTTCAATATGGCTTTGTATTTATCAAATATCTTTGGGTGCTTCTCTGAGTCTTCATCACCACAATCTAAAAGATACGAATGCAACGGTGATGTTTGTGTTCTCAGAAATCCAAAGGAAAATATTAACAAAAAAGCATCCAACACCAATAAGCAAAAGCAATTTTCTCGTTTTTCTATCAAATGGTCTCCAAGATCACGCTTCTGAATTAACAAGGCTCATTGATTCATCAGTGTAATTCTCTTTGTTCCATCTATATATTGTATTTTTTGTTTTTTTGAAAGAATATTCTATTTTTTGTTGTTATTATTAATTAGTATATGCATATGATGTATAGGATTGTGATCGTTAAATATGAAATTGGACTATTGGAGGCTACAAACAGTGGCATATTAATTATTTTTCTTATCAATTAATATATCATCTAAATTATTTTAATGTGACTTTATTTTAATCTCTTATGTATTACACGATTCTGCTGAATCATTAAGGAGTCCGCATGAAATAATTGTTTTAATGTTTTAGTTATTTCTTGTTAACAACTTAAAGTAAATTTTTAGGATTGAAGAAAATATTTTGTCTTGATCCTCCAAATTATAAGAAAAAAGTCATAATAATCTACAATTCGATATTAATTAAAGATTGTTTCGGTTAACAACCAAAGATCAAACTCAGGTGGTACCGATAGATTTGATCTTAATCAAAGTTCATTAATCAATTGAGTACACTTTGTTTAAAAAATTAGGTGTCCATAAATACTTGTTTATATGTATTTGATGGATAGTCGTACGTGTAGATATAAAGTGATCACGAATAGTATATTTACCTAACAGATCTAATAAGGAATCGTACTCATTGACATCCCTTCACAACTTTGCTGGAGGATTTATATTTGCTTAAGAGAAAAGTTTTGTTTTGAACGGAGTTTGGAGTAAATTGCAATTCACTCTATTAAGAAAGTGAACCATATATACACGGTGGTCAATATAGAATATCATGCATATTAAACTATAACTTATGGACTTCTCTTTTTCTTTTACTTTTTTTGGATAAAATAAAATAATATTTTCATTTCTTACTAATAATTAATATGAATTACTAGTAAAAATAGAGGCAACCCCAACAAACAACAAAACTGAAAAGAATCTAAAATCTTTAGGAAATGGTACAAAACAACTATCACGTGGCAAAGCTATATAAGCAAAAGGAGGAATGATGTCAACAAATACGACTCAAATTTCGAAAGAGATGTCAACTTGATTAATCTCACGAAAGATATTGCTCATCCTGAAGTCATGAAGATTATCAGCAATGCTTTTATTTATCAAGCATGAGCCAATTTTGCCTAATCAACATGAAAGAGTTTTTTTTTTTTTTAATAAATTCAACATGAAAGAGTTATGTTTATAGAATCCTGGGAATTTTAATGGTGACCTAGCCATCTTAATGATAAGCTCATAACTCTCTTTAAGTTGGACCGATCTTTTCACGAGTGCAAACTATTCGGACCCTTAAACTGAACCATAACCATATGTTTAAAGTAGAGATGTTAATGGGTACCCATGAGTATCGATAGTATGGTACCCGTCCCCGCCCCGTTGGATAAATATTATACACGTGCCCGCCCCGTACCCTCGTGGGTACTCACTATGCAAGTATCCGCAGGTATTGAGATATCCATGGGTATTCATGAGTACCCATGAACTTTTTAATTTATTTATTTTTTGGTACATCAATATATAATCCATTCAAAATTTCATAAATCATACATAATCCATAGATATGTTTTATGATGTGAATGAAGTGGAAACGATGAACTTAATAAGATAAATTAAAAAAAAAAAAATAAGTTATTAATAAGGAATCTTAGGTGGGCTGTAAAATTTCATTCAATAAAGTGACAACTTTAAGTAATAAGATAAGATATTAAGGATATTTTAGTAATTAACTTAATCTATTATCGGGTATGGATACACGTGTGTATGAGTACAATCAAATTCGTATCCGTATCCATATAATAATGGGTAGTCAAATACCTGTTAATTATACTCGTGAATACCCGTTTAACTACCCGTGCCCGTGATGGATTTTACACATGGACATGAGTATTTTTGCCGCGCCTAGTTTAAATAGCTCAATTACTCCATCCAATCTCAATTTAAACAACAAAATAGTAGTCATATTTAGTGGTTTAAATATAAGCATAATTTTTAAGATAATGAGAACGAGTAAAAAAAGTAAGAACTTTATAATTTTTTAAAAAACAGTGGTACAATGAGTCAAAAAAGCGTTGTAGAAGTTTTTTATTGACGTCATAGTACAAGTTAAGTTGCAATTACATGAAACAATACAAAAATATGGAGATAAACATAAATGCATGATGGTTAGGTGATGAATGAATCTACAAGGTACCGACTCCCAACGACCAAAATCATGTTAGATAGAATGAATGAATGAATGAATGGGGTAGAGGGAAAGACTTGCTTGAATACAAGAAAGAATTTTGTTCAATTATGTATGTGTCTAAACACTTTTTTTCCTGTGTTTGTGACCAAGAAAATATTTCTCATGGGGTAGATTAGGTGATGAATGAATTAATGGACAATTTTGTCACATGACATTATCTTCTAGGTCAATTTTACGATATCCAAGTGAAACAATTTTGCATCATATATAAACTTGTTATGAATATTTGATCCATTAGTCTTATTAAATATGAGATGATATGACTAATTGATTCAATGATATAAAACATTTGTGCATGGTGTGAGACGTATTTAGCTGTGCATATTTAGACTAATTTTATTCTAATGTTGATAATTATTAAAATTTTCTTGAGACAAGAGTTACCACTTACCACTAATTTCATAATGGTGTGGACCTAGTTTGTTACTTAAACCTTGGACCCAGAAAGAAACTTTCACGGCTTTGTCCTTCTCAAATATTTTCTGCTGCCCCTATGAATCTTCTAGGAAGGAATCCAAGCCACTTATAGTTGTTTAAAACGGCTATGGTTGTCCTCAAAAGGACAGAAAAAGACACAGCTGGAAAGTATTCAAAGAGTGTGTTTTCAGACTTTGGATAAACTGATAAAAATACACTTGCTTAGCATTTTTTTAACAAAATATCTTCTTTATCTTATGCAAAAATGTATTCAAATAATTTAAATATAACTTTAACTAAAAAAATACTTAAACGTACAAATGAACGTGTCTAAATCCAAATGCATGCAATATTCACACCTAGTTTATGCTTTATTATTTTTATCTAATAATGGGTATGTGTAACCACCATACCTAGTTTATGCCTTGCAAATTTTAAAAATTGAAAGTGGGAACCACCATATATTTGATGCTTAGTTTCATTCATTCGTGTAACCTTGTTCAATGTCCCTAAATGACAAACTGATTTTGTACTTCAATAATGTGCTTCAACTTCCATGATCTGTCAATATGGCACCATATTGGCAGTTATTTATGCATTTCCAATAACTAGCAATGTTGAAGACCCCACCCGAAAGGTAAGAGTTAGTGAAAGCCACAAGTTTCACTTACAAAACTTAAAATTGAACAGGAGTCGCATATCATAAACACATTATTTGGGGGGGGTCTACCAAGAAAATAAAACAACACAAGGAACAGAAGACAAGGTGGCCTAATTTCAGTTTCAAATGGTGGATGGTATTTAACCTGAATATTCATGTAGCAGGTTAATCGGGTGAAACAGGAAAAAGCAAATTTGCTCTTGCACTCGCGACAAGTAAACATTTCATGTACAGAATAATAACAAACATTAAGGCCTAAAATGTGACATGTAATCTTCTTATAAAATGAAAATCTAGGCAACTCAATTTCATCCATTTGTAATGAATGTACAAGGCATCAACGGGATATTTTGCCATCTAATGAAAAGTCTAAGCATCACTTCGCCATAATCAATTGACCCGTTGCTATTTTCTGTGGTTTTCAACTCCAAGATAATATAAATAAAGGCTGCAGCATGTCAATAATCCCTTTCAGGGAAATATGGAAAGGTTTTAGAGCTATTTTCTCCCAAATGTTTGAATATAAGGAAACTCGTTGCGATTTACCTTGTGTCAAATCCTACTTAAGAAAACCATAAGATCCCCCACATAAGCATCCAAGGGATAATAATCTTCTACAGCACATGGTATCCATTTCATACCTTTTCATAGTAACAAAGCGGTAACCTTTTCCTCAACTTAATGAATCAAAATCAGAATCCAATGACAAGAGCCGAAATTCAAGGAGTCAAATTCTTGCATAAACATGCACATCAGAATTGGAACACTGTGTCATAGCTGCAAAGCAAGGTCTGGTTGTTGTGAGTCAACCAGCACTCCAGAAGATTGTTTTGCAGGGGACCCAGGTGATTGGAAATCAACATTCAAGTCAGGCGGAAGTGTTTCTTGTTTCTGTCTTGGTTGACTATGTGGCCGGACAGCTTGCCAAGGGGGCTGCATTTGAAATCTTGCTAAGTCGGAAGCTGCTACTTGAGGGAAAACCGTAGGTCGGTTTGAAAACTGTGAAACACCAACTGCATGCATGTGTTGAGGTACAAGTGCCTGAAATGGGAAATTGTTCTTCTCTGCCTGGAAAGGCATTCCACCAGCAGGAAACTCAGCCCTAATTCTTGAAAGATGCTGCTGGTACTCTCGGGTCGGGTTGTACAGTGACTCGGCAGAGATCTGATTTTTGGGTGAACTGGAACTTTCAGGCCCTTGTTTAAACCCTGCAGCTCCTACAGACATCCATGCACGGGCAGCTGCTGCCGAGGCATTACTTAAGTCTTCTCTCCGTCCAGGTGGAACTGATGGAGTTACTGGTGGAGTTTCAGCAGGGGAATGATTGGATGAACTTGAAGCCTGCTGCTTTTGCGCCTTCTCTGCTAACATCTTCATCAGCTGAACTGGGTCGCTAAGACTCTGCTCTTGCCCATGGGTAACAAAGGGAGTCGATCTGGCTGTTTGAGTTGATGTACTTTCAGATGATGGTGCAGTCATCCGTCTATTGAAACTATTATTTCTGACTTTGCCATTAGGTAACTCTCCAATAACAACTCCGTTAGCATCTGGCTGCTTGAAAGGCATAGACGTTAAAATGTTAATGTTACTTGGTATCATCTCTCTAGGTTTAGAAATAGCAGCAGGAGCACTACTTGTAAGCTTCGAAACTAGACTGGCATTGTTCAGATCACTTGCGGGTAAAGAGTTCAACTCCACTTGTTTCAAACCCTTATTCTCAAATTTGCCAATGTTCCTGGTTTGGACATTCGGTTGTTGATGAGTGAGATTGATAGAAGCATTCGATTGTTGATGAGTGAGATTGATAGAAGCATTCGGTCTTACTCCAGCAGAACCAAAGAAAGATGGTTTTGCTTCTGATGTGATCCCACAGCTAGGGCGAACTGAGGGCTGTTTCCCCTCAAACAACGATGGTTTTCCTTCTGATGTGAGCCCACAACCAGGGCGAACTGAAGGCTGTTTCCCCTCAAACATCGGTTGATTTACAGGATGTTCAAAGGTGGACTCTACATTCTTACCAATTTTGCCTACCTCTGTCAGTTTAGTAGTAGTCTGCAGCTTTGTTGCCAGACTAGGCTGCTCTTTCTGGACACGGTTATCAAGCATCAATACTGGGGTTGGAAGTGGTTCATACTCTCCAACCCAACCTCGACCATATTTACAGCCAGATGGCAGTGCCTGTTGAATCCTATGGGAAGCTATTCGCCAAGCAGTAGGTCCTAGTGTTGCAGCATAACGAGCCAAACTCCTGGCATAGGAATATTCAGCTTGAAGTCCAACCTGTTACCAAAAATAATACAACATTAAATGCATTGAACAAGAAAAGAAAGCTAAAGTTATTCAAGGATTAGATTTCACTCCTGATACATACGGTAACTAACTGCTTAAGCTCACTCTCAAATGTCGTAAATACTGAATCAGATCTAGTAACTGGTTGATTAGACATGTTATAAGTAGCACGACGTTCATATTCTTGAACAGTTGATTTCCTTCCCATCTTGGAGAGAAGACCTTTCCCTGAAACAATAAAATAATAAAATCAAACAAAAAAGGTCAGATCTCAAATGTTTTATTAAGATCCTAATTTGGGAGAATGCAAAAAATAAAACATCGAAGTCACAGTATAACAGATCAGATGGAGAGCTTGATCTCTTCTCGGATACCTGATATGAAGTCTTCTGCTTTCTCTTGATTTGCATCAATAAAGAAAGAACTTCCCAAAAGACCATCAATGTTGCCAGGCCTTTCACAGAGGATACCTTGCATTGGATGGGAAATTGGATGGGAAATTGGCAGTACATCTCCAGTAGTAGCAAGAGTTGCACCAGAGCAGAAATCAGAGCCAACAGGTTCCTGAGAAGTATAACCAAGTGGCCTTTTGGCCAACTTCTTACCTAAGGAATTGGATCCTGTTTTTTGTTCAGATTTCAGCTCACTCTGAGAGCGTTCCAAGTTGATCCTTAACTTCTCAAACTTCTTTCTAGCTAGCTCTTGTATTGAGCGTGCCTGTAACAAATACAGGGATCATTAAGCAAGCACAACCAAATGGTTAGTTGCCGTGATATTCAAGCAAAGCAAAAGAAAATAATCATCTTCCTACCTGTTTGTGGTATATAGTATCTGACGAATTGTACTGCATTGCATTTGAACAAATCAAAAATACATCACTCTGCATTCAACAATTGCATTCAAAGGTCAGTAAAATAATTTGTTTTTTAATGCACCACTTGGTCAGGAAAGTGCTATCTATGTGTAGTTTAAATTGATTCACATGATAAAGCAAACAAAGATAGGGATTTTAATGAAATAAAGGGATCCTTATTAAAGTAACAGTTTTGTAATTAACAGATATCTGCATCCCTTTCATCTAAAAAACGGTCCAATATATCCTTAATGCCTATCAACAGTCAACTTATAGAAATTACAGTCCTCTGTGGCAAGTCATACATCATAAGGTATATCATATCGGCATTGCCTTTGCTTTCCTAGTAAATCAAGATTTGCAACGTAAAATCATCTATGTCGAGCACATCTGTTCACGCATTACAAATTTATAACGACCAGAATAACACCAACGATTCACAAAGCATGGAGGAAAACCAGTAACAAAGTCCATTAAACCTAATTTAAGCAAATGAATAAACATCATTTTTTGTATGCAAATGTCTGGTCTGCTCGTAACTTAGGCAAAATCATAAAAGTCAACGACAGTCGACAGCCAAACCTTTTACACTAGGTAGAGTTAGATTCAAAGATTTATCGATGTCATAGAGTTCCATCATATGCATTATGTCCAAAGATACAGTTTATCTCTAAATTTCTCTTGATGATTTGGTCCATAGTTTTTTTTATCTCTATCTACCTTTTAATTATTGGACTATATCTACCATCTGGCCGGCTCTTTTTACCGGTGTTTCTACATATTTTCTCCATCATACCCGAACCACCTAAGACAAGATTCTACCATCTCTAAAATGGGGGGGACTACCCTAATTATCTCTATAATGATTGTATTTTGTATCCTGTCTTGCCTAGTGTTTAAGCAAGATCACACCATGAGGATGAAACTGCAATATTACCACCAAGTTAAGAAGACTATCATTTATGATTTATCAATGCCAAAATAGACAAATTATCAAACAAAAAAAATTAACATTTTCTTCCACCTTAGATGTCGATGGCTTCGACAAATCCTAATCTATTGTTGGATTCAACAAAAACAAGAAGCATAGACAAAATAGAATACCAGTATAATCATTTTGCCAAAACAATCAAAATCTCAAAAAGAAAAGAAATCTGCACTGCCAATATCAACTATGAACAGTCAATAGATTTTAACACACCTCAAATTGTTCCAATGTAGTATAAGATCCATTTGCCAACTTCTTCCGCACGGTGGCAAAGTCCATGGGATTATCAATGACATCATGATAATCAGGAAGCTGCAACGAGGAAAAAAAACTGAATTTGCAACCCAGATTGCATTCAAATATCAAGATAAAAAATTTACGGGAAGAAAAATCCACACACCTCTTCTGGATCAACTGGCTCTGCATACACACCATACGTGTCCTTCCTGCCATCATCCAAGTTAAGAAAACAAACAGCATAAAACACTTCATCACCATCAAAAATACAAAATCATTCACCACAGCTAAAACCACAAACTCACCTAAACAAAAAAGAGAAGAAAACAGGAATAAAAAAAAAACTTACTTTTGAAGCTTGTCAAGGATCAATTCAAGGGTCCTCTTATCTGGCAACGGCAACGGAATCCCGGACAGAACCTTCAAAGGGGGTCCTAACAGTGGACACAAAAAAGCAAGATACTCAATATCCAACACGTTTCATAAAAAAATCATAAGTGCATGTTTGATATTACGATGGTTTATCGAAATCGCGATGATACTGTCAAACTCACCGTGAACCCAAACATGCACTATAAAAGGTTAGGAATTTAAGAATTACAAAAGAAACAACAAATCAGAAACACAAACCTGTAACAGAGTGGAGCCCTTTAGAATCATCCCCTTTTATACCCTTTACCTGTCACAACAAAAACCACACACACCAAGAAACACAGACACAATTAATAATGTTAATCTAAAACCGTTAAAAAGGCAAAGAGTAACAAAGAGTGCGATACGATTAAGACAGGAACAGAGACAGAACTAGAATGCGTAGTTTAAGGTTATAGTTACAGACACATAACCATACATATAGTTATAAATAGATATGGAGAGAGAAAATAAAAGCGTAATCAAAGAAACTCAACATGTGTGTGTGTGTTAGTTTTTGACAGTTGACCCGTTTAGTTATCTCTCTCCCAAAATCCCGACACAGACAGAGAGTGAAAGATAGAGAGAGAAACCTAGAGAGAGAAAGAAGATATAAATTGAATAATGGACCAATTGGTATCATTCATTCCTCTCCCAACAAAAAAATCTCAGTGATTTTCGCTGACATGGACACAAACACATACACACTCTTACTTCCCTAAACCCCACACACCACACAAATCCAAAACCAAATGCATTTTCATTTTCACTATTTATTTTTCATTTTTCAATTTTGTGAGGTGACACAGACACAGACTCCGGACACAAAGCACAGACATAGACGACACCGAACATGACACCAGTGATCCATTTGAGAAAATTAATTAGTTGAATGTAATCGCATACTGACACAAACACGCCTTCGATCAGAAGTGTCAGTGCTAAAGAGGTTTCACATACCTCACCCCTATCAGCTTCACCTTCTTCTTCATCATCTTCATGTTCTTCAGCATTTTCATTATCTTCTTCAACTATTTCTTCTTCCTCTTCTCTTTCTTCTTCATTTTCTTCCTCCTCTTCATCATCATCAACCCTATCTACACTTTTTCTTCCATTTTTCCGTTTCTTAACCTCAGGCGCGTGAACCACACGCGACCTACCGCGACTGGTCTTCAAATCCTCTTCATCATCATCCTCATCTTCTTCCTCATCCACACCCTGGTTCAACTTCTCAACAAGCTTCAACTTCTTCTTCTCTCTCCTCCTCTCATCTTCATCTTCTTCTTCCTCCTCATCCTCATCAAGATAATCATCAAAGTCAATGATAGGATACCTCACATTCCGCCGCCGTCG
>Ga0099826_10003515_pt1 | contig 10669 bp, 4 predicted proteins | sample Mtrugardesep15_FD_76830 | JGI IMG/M metagenome (GOLD analysis project Ga0099826, IMG submission 76830) | Root nodule microbial communities of legume samples collected from California, USA - M. trunc garden sep15 | ecosystem: Host-associated > Plants > Roots > Nodule | place: USA: California...
AGTCTCTAGAATAATTAGTTCATTTAATTGAACATTAAGTACGACTTAAACGTGAGACTCCATTGACTATAAGAACACTATTCTTGAAGTATCCTCGGTCAAGGTTTATTGTGAAGTGGTATCACATTAATGCGTAAAGATCATTATGCGGATAGAGTGATACTATATAAAATTATATTTTAAAAAAAAATTAAAATTAAAGTTATTGAAAAAATTATTTCATAGTTAAAATTTAAATTAAATTATTATGCTTAAAGATAAGAAGTGATAACTAATTAAACATTAATTAATAATTTGGATCCGAAGATAATTTGTGATATTTTTATGCTAAATACAAAATAAATTTTAGACTATAGAAATTGGGGTAAAATAAAATTAACAAGGGAGCGACACATGTACATAAAAAAATGTAAATACTCCATTACTTTTTATTGAAAATATAAATTAACAAAATCACCTAAAAGTATAACAAAATTTGTATAATAAATATAAACCACACAAGTTCCGATACAATTTTACTATTTTAAACTTCGTAATATGCGTAAGTTTAACATGTCCAAACTTGTACACGGTAAAAAAAAACATATAACAAAAGTCGAGTTTTATTATTTTAGAAATTTAAGTGTTTTAATATATATTTTTTTTAACAAAAAGGTGTTTTAAATTCATTAATTGCATAACGTTTAGACCAATATCTATTTTACTCTTATTAGAGAAAATAATTTTTGGACTAATATATTTATATCTTAAGAAAAAATAATGTTTAATCATCATGTCAAAAAACTAACGTGTGCCAAACAAAAAGTCAAAAATAACGTGTATACTAATTTTATGGGTATAAAGGAATATATAATATAATTGTTGTAAAAGAAAATAATTTTTATACTATTTTTTTTAGATCTTTCTAGGGTAGAAAAATAATGGATTTTGTGAGAGAAGAACCAAGATTGAAAAATACTAAGAAATAGTGTTAAAAAAATTCTAAAAAAAAATGGTGTAACAAATTTTTTGTAGAAAAAAAAGTTGAAACAAAAAACAATACAGAAAAAAATATGCTTAAACAATGGAAATGAGATAACAAAAGATTTCATTAAATTTCTGTTTTTAAAATATAAAGACACATTATTTGAATGTGGGGTGAGTATGTAAATAACAAAAATATATTCAAGGTATGTAAAATGTAATTATATTTGACTTTATTTAATGTAGTTTATGATGTTTATTTTAATTGGTCCACATCAACAGAAGGTATTTAGCCACAAATTAACAAAGAGTAATCTAGAAAAAACCAATTTTTTAACTTTTACAAAGTTGAATTCACCATTTTTCATCACTTCTAAACATGATATTTATATTTTTGTTTCCTTATCCAATGTCCCAAAAACACTCTTTAACATTTCTCAATCAAAAATATTACTTTTTTTTTTGTCCAACATTATTTGTCATTTTAGAATATGATTTAAACATCAGACTTTTTTAACTAATTAGTCAATTAGTGGAAAAAGACCTATTTAAGAAAACATATTTCAGTCCACTTAATTATTCAATTAACTACTTTATTAATTTAGTAAAAAACCTATTTTATTAATAATGTTACTTTACTCAATAAGATTTACTTTATCGTTTGACCAATTTTATTTTATTTTTACTTTATCGTAAAAAATAGTTTATTTCATTTCAATTTTGAAAATGTATACATATATGTCTGTCTAAATAAAACTGTTTTTAAGGACTGTCCAAATAAAACCTTAAACAACACTTGTCTAAACATTAAACGTGAAGTTATTTATGTTTGAAACATCACAACAAACACCAATTGACCCTTTTAAAAAAACACTAATTGAAATATTGAATAATAAACATGTGTGTAAATCAAATCAAGTATAAATTTTTCTTTTGTTGATAAAAAAATCAAGTTTAGAGTTAAAAGCCATAAATATCAATTTTAGAGACTTAATTTCAATCCACATTGTATATAATTAAAATTAATATTTTCCAACGTAAAACTAAAAATACACATTCCCGTAAACTTAACTCAGTTGGTAAGGATATTGCATATTATATGCAGGGGTCGGAGTTCGAACCTCAAACACCTCACTTCTTCACATTTAATTGTGCGAACTCCAGCCACTAACCTACTAGATTAAAAAAAACTAAAAATACACTTAATGTAATGAGCACGGTAACCCGCATGCATGCACTAACTCCTTGTTATTTGTAAAAAAAATAAATAATATATTATTATTATATTTAGTCAAATAAAATCTGTATATTACTATTTTTTGACCAATTAACCTAAAAATATCCTTTTATAATTATGTTTCACATCATTGGATTTGGACAAAATAAACCACCTGGTTCATCCCAACAGTTTTTTATCAATTAATTTCCAAAAAAATAAAAAGAAAAAAAAGTCGCTGAGTCAAAGAAAACAAACAAACAAAATCATGAAAGTATTACCAAAAAAAAACAAAGCATGAAAATTTATTGTGAGAAACGTGTCAGGTTCTAAGTGGTTTACCAAACACACAAAAATTAACATTTCAACCACACGTAATTCAAATCACTCCAAACTCAACCGAACCCATTCGCACACCGCACAAACTACAAAGTACCACACACACAAGTCAAGCGTGTTTTACATTTTTTAAATCAACTAAAATGCGCCGGCAACGCGCAATACGCACCCCCTTGAATTTCTTATAAATAATTACTGTTTTGCCCTCGATTAATTTTTTTTGGAAAATGTTAATCCGTGCCTTCGGGACATTGTTTAAACATCTAAAAGGAACAATTTTTGCATTAAAAATTGTACGGTTTTGACTTTAACAAGTGTTTGACTTGTATTTTCAAGACATAATTTCCTTATGTGGATTCCTTAAACAATGTCCTTAGGACATTTGTTAACAATACCCATTTTTTTAAGGGTAATGTTAACCGGTGTCCCGGGGCACTAGTTAAGGCCTTTAAATGACAACTTATCACGAAAATATGCGTAATTAATGCATTGAAAATCGAAATATTTAACTTTGTTATAAAATAGTTTCTACTTTTTGTACCAAAAAAAAATAGTTTCTACTTTTAGAATCCTTAAAGAGTGTCTCAGAAACACTCGTTAACAAGACCCTTTTGTTAAACAACTAGATATCTCTACAAAAATTATAAGAAAAAAATTAACATATTATTACTTTTGAATGATGAAATTATAAAATTATAATTTAGGAAACAAAATTATTAATTTTGTTAATTTTCACGGTTTCACGGAGAGAGTCTTATACTTAGTTATTACATACAAAAAACAAAATGATTTAATATCATTTAAAATTAAGATAATTTTTTTTATCTATACACAAATTTCATAGGATGAATGTTCATTTTAAATAAATGGTCAATTTGACCCCTAAATAATCATCCTTTCACCAATTTAGTTGTTACACTATTTTTTTATTTCGAAAGTTTAGGTGACTAGAGTCCGAAAAGTTCACAAAAGTTAGTTAAATTTTAAAGAATATTCACTAAAATATTTACATATCACCTTCAAAATATTCTCACATTGACTAGTGAAGGTTTAACATCTACAAGATATAACCTTCATTAGTAATTGTGAAACTATTATCAACTTAAAAAATAAAAACTTATAAAATCTCTAAGCACTTCTCTTATATAACTATTTAATCCCTAAGTTAACACAATTCATTACTCTCTATCCCAAATTATATGTCGCTTTAAAGAAATTTTTTGTCCCAAGTCGCTTTACAATACCAATGCAACATTAATGTTACTTTTCCTATTATAACCTTAATTATTTATTACTCTCTCTTCTTTCAATTCTTTTATTTATCTTTTCTATATTATTTATTATGGACAATTTTGTAAAACAACTCATAATATATTTTTTTCCATACAATATTACTTGCATTTCTTAATATGTGTGAAATACTCAAAACGTCATGCAATTTAGGACGGAGGGAGTATTTTTTATGACAATTTAAATACTACATGCTTAATGATTTTAATAATGTTTTAATTAAATCTAATTTTATTAAGAAATAAATCAACCCCTTAGTTAACACAATTCATTATTTTTTAAGACAATTTAATGACATGTTTAATGATTTCAATAATAAATTTATCAAGGAATAAATTGATAAAAGACATGTTTAATGCCGTTTATTCCTTGGTCCTTACAAAGTTACAAAGGGTCAATTAGTAATTTAGCGTATTTCCTCGTTCCCTCTTCGATTGTAGCGCACGTCCAGTGCGTTCTACGCACTTTGCGTATTAAAGTCCAACTCTTTCTCTTTCTCTTTCTCTCTCTTCACTATACTTTAAACTCCGTTGACTCAAAGAATATCATAACTCTGTCTCACCTTTTTTATTTTTATTTTTCATTTTCATTTTCTCTTCTTCATATTTATCACCGCCACATCTCACCGCCGCACAATTCCCAATCTCCGGTTCAACAAACCCTAGCCACCGTCTTCATATGCTCTGCGTTTTGGTGATTTTACTGTCGTTTTGATTTTGTTGAAGAATTATGAAGAGGTTAAGGTCAAGCGAAGATCTTCACTCGTATGGTGAAAAGAACGGTGGTGATAATAAGAATGGTGTGAAGGATTCATCAAATCTCAACCGTTCGTTTTCATCTACTGGTCAGAGAAGTTTTTATTATAAGCAGGAGAATGTGAGGAAGAGTTTAATTTCTTCGTCGTCGTCATCGTCGCGATACGATAGGGATCGGACGGTGGAGGAAGATCGAGAGGGTTCTAGATTGGTTAGGAAAAGATCTGAGCATGATTTTGATGGGTTTGATAGGAGGAAGGGTTTCGATCGGGATCGGTATAGCCGGGACAGCCGGGAAGGTGGGTATAGTGGAGGTGCTGATAGGAATATTGGGGGTGCTGAAAGGAATAGTGGGGGTGCTGATAGAAATTTTGGGGGTGTTGAAAGGAATAGTGGGGGTGGAGATAGGAGTTTGATTCATAGGTCGGAGAGTTTCTGTGGAGGGTCAAGGAGGGAGTTTCCGAAGGGGTTTCGATCGGAGAGGGATCGATCGAGGAGGGAGGGGAGTGTGTCGTCGTGGAGGAGAGGATTGAAGGATTTTGATGAGAGTAGTAGAGGGAGTGTTGGTGGTGGTAGTAGGGTTGAAGAGAGGGTGGTTAGGTCGCCCAAGGGTTTTTCGAGGGATGTGAAATCACCTAGTTGGTCGAAGGATTCGGAGAGTGAGCAGTCGAAGAAGAGAAATTCGGAGTCTCCGAGGGTGTTTAGGGAGGTTAAGTCGAAATCTAAGTCGCCTTCTGTGTCTAAGGATTCGGAGAGTGAACAATCGAAGAGTGTTAGTGGTGTTGAGGTGAAGAAAAGCGATGAGTTGTTGCAACAGGTTCAGAGTGGAAGTGGTAGTGAAATGGAAGAGGGGGAACTTGAACCTGAACCGGTCCGTGAAACTGAACTGAAACCTGCTCCTAAAGATGAAGCAGCTGGAAGTGAAATCCAGCAAACCTCTGAGGACAAACAAGTGCATAAGAAGATTGAATGCCGTTCAGGTGATGCCGATGTTGTTATGGAAGAAAAACAGATGTTGTCAGGTAAGGAAGAAGCAAAACGTACTGAGGATGTTGATTCTGAGGTAAAAGTTGCAGAAAAAGAAGTTCGTGAGTTGCCTAAGACTCAAGATGATCCAAGTAAGGAACTATCTGTTGCTGAAACGGAGATTGGAACCATGAGTAATGATGATGATAAGAAAGATGTGTGTTTGAATAGGGATGATACTCGGTGCAAGGAGGAAACAGAGAAGGGAACAGATAAGGGGAAGGCTATGCTTAATGAAGAGGAGCGTGAGGAGGATAATGGTGTAGGTGGTAACAAACCCGAGTCAATTGAAGGCTCAAACGAGAATGAAGTTGCCGATGAAGTGAAGGGAGACACAATGATGGAGAGTGTGAGTGTGATCAACAATGTGAAGGATAAAGGCAAAAATATCTCGGTCACACCTGATGTTGCACATTCTTCAAAAGATGGCTTGTGGATTGATAGAGGATCGAATGATCTTGCAACATGCCCGGTAGATGACATGGAAGGTCCAAGCACAAGAGGGTTTGAGCTTTTTTCTAGTTCTCCTGTGAGAAAAGCAGAAAAGTCTGATAGCTCGGTTCTAAAAAAGGAGAATGATGACAGTCTTGCAATGGGCCAGCTTGACCTTTCTCTTAGCTTGCCGAATGTTCTGTTACCGATAGGAGCTCAGGAAGCAGCAATGCAAGCCCCTGGATCTCCCGGTCAAGCACGGAGTGTTCAGTCTCTAAGTAATACATTTTGTACTAACTCAGATGGTTTTACTGCATCAATGTCATTTTCAGGTTCCCAATCATTATATCACAATCCAAGTTGTTCTTTAACGAAAAATTCAGTGGACTATGAACAATCTGTTGGAAAATCAGTTGGCAGTCGCCCCTTGTTCCAGGGATTTGATTGGCAAGCCCTATCTCAGCAGGGTGAGCCCAAACAGAAAGAAGTTCCCTCGAGTCAGAGAACTTCAATGAATGGGAACGGTTCTCTTTACCAGCCACAAGCATCATGGGGCGTTTTAGACTCCCATGCTTTGAAAGGTCAACATTCTAGGGCTCTAGAAGGAAGTTCAAAAATGGGCAGTGGGCTTGAAGAGCAATTGAGTTTTCATAAGCAGCTTTCAGGACAGTCAAGACGACATGATGATGTTCGGTCTCCTACGCAGAGTGTTGGGTCTCATGACAATGGATCAAATTATAGTTTTGAGAAAAAGAGGGAAAGGAGTAGTGGTGGTCTACATCGAACTACCAGCCAGAAAGGACAAGAACAACTTCTGATGGGTGGACTTGATTTTGTTAAGACAATCATTGCTAGAATTATTTCTGAATCTGTGCCCGTGATGTCGAGAAAGTTCCATGAAATGTCTGGACAGTACATGACACATATGAAAGAGGGTATTCGGGAACTCATGCTCAATGCAGATAGCCATGGTCAGTTACTTGCTTTTCAAAAATTTCTGCAGAACAGGTCTGATATAACCTTGGATGTTCTAGTGAATTGTCATCGAGTGCAACTGGAAATTCTGGTTGCAATAAAAACTGGTTTAGCCCATTATCTTCACCTAGGTGATAACATTTCATCTAATGATTTAGCTCAAGTTTTTCTAAACTTGAAGTGTAGGAATGTATCATGTCGAAGTCAGTTGCCGGTCGATGAATGTGATTGCAAGCTTTGTGTGCAGAAGAATGGTTTTTGCAGGGAATGTATGTGTCTTGTGTGCTCTAAGTTTGACAACGCGTCGAACACAACTAGTTGGGTTGGATGTGATGTTTGTCTTCACTGGTGTCATACTGACTGTGGATTACGAGAATGTTACATTAGAAATGGACATAGTACTACTGGAACAAAAGGGACGACTGAGATGCAGTTTCATTGCATTGCTTGTGATCACCCTTCTGAGATGTTTGGCTTTGTCAAAGAGGTGTTTCAAAATTTTGCAAAAGAGTGGTCAGCCGAATCTCTTTACAAGGAACTTGAATATGTGAAGAGGATCTTTTCGGCCAGCAAGGATATAAGAGGGAGACAATTGCATGAGATTGCAGATCAAATGCTGCCAAGGCTGACAATTAAGTCCAACCTTCCCGAGGTTTTGAGACGCATCATGTCTTTCCTCTCTGGTAAGTAAACAAATGCCTATGATGGTTTCATAATCTTATTATTTGAATGAATTTAGCCTAATTTTCCAGTATATGAAATACTTTCATTAAACATTGATATCTGTATATGGATTTTTTTTTTGTTTTGGCAACTGTATATGGAAAATTAAGTATAATTTGCTTAGTGAATTGTTTTCTGCTGACTTGCTGTATAAACAAATCAAATATATTGGAACATCGTGCTTTGTGCATATGCAGGTCAATTATACTCGGAATCTTCGTCCCATATTTGTTATGCTAAATTTGATGTCATCAATGTCTATAAACCTGTATTTTGGTTTCTTTAGTGGTTAGACATATAGGTAAATCATGCATAGTATACATTTTTCATGGTATTGGATGAATTATTATTGCGACCAAGGCTTAGTCTGAATCAAAAAGAAATTATTATGGTTGTCAGATTTAAACATTACTCTTTTGCTTCTGTAAATCATTCTGTTGGACCTGGCATTTTTCGGAATGTATCAAACTATGTCAACAAATCCATGACAGATATATCATGCGGAATATAGTTAGTGATGGTGTTTCCTCAATTTAGTTCGGCTTATATGTTTTTTGTTCATTTGCATCATTGGTGTTTGTGAAGGCTTGATTGTATAAATAGTTAGTGATGGTGTTTCCTCAATTTAGTTCAGCATTTATGTTCTTTGAATGTTAAACAATGTTTGCATCATTGGTGTTTGTGAAAGCTAAATTTTATGTATATACATGCATCGTTATTACTTAATACTATCTTATGATTCATGTGAGGCTTATCTCGAATAAATACTAAATTTAACTCAATCTATACGAATCTCTAGTATGCATCTATTTTGAACTTGAACACCGATTCAGTATTAATGCATGATGAAATATTGATTCATAATGAATCACTGCCTAAACTTAGTGTAGTCAACCACTTTTTGTTTGGTCAACTTTGCATAGCCAACCACTTTTCATTTGTTTATGACTTGAATCTTGAATTATTTTGAGGTCCATATATGATATATCAGCTTAAAATTCTGTTGTCACTTGTTTTCACTTAAAAAAAAGACATTTTATTGGTAGCATATCTTAGAATTCATAATAAGATCTGCTTCACGATTCAGAAAATTGGTCTACTGGTTTACAATTTGAATATCGATTTGATAACCATGTTTACATGCATTATGGTTAATTGCAGATTGCGATTCTTCCAAATTAGCCATGACAACAAACTTCTCTGGGAAGGAACAAGTCAAAGAAAACAGTGTGGTAGCTGGGCCAAGCCAGGAAGCTGCCTGGCTGAAATCTATTTATTCAGATAAGGCACCTCTGTTAGAAAGACCTGCAAGCATCCTTCCAAGATTTGACCAGAATGATAAGAGGGCAATGGTACAGGAGTTACCGATGAGTAGTGTTCAAAAAGACTTCGGTTTTGATGAATTGGACAGTATAATTAAAATCAAACACGCAGAGGCCAACATGTTTCAATCGCGTGCTGATGATGCTAGGAGGGAAGCTGAAGGGTTGAAGCGCATTGCCCTTGCAAAGAATGAGAAAATTGAAGAAGAGTATGCTAACCGAATCACCAAGTTACGGTTCGCAGAGACAGATGAAATGCGTAAGAAAAAGTTGGAAGAACTCCATGGATTAGAGAGGGCACATCTGGAGTATTTGAACATGAAAATGAGAATGGAGTCAGACATCAAAGATTTGTTATCCAAAATGGAAGCAACTAAAATGAACCTTGCCATGTAACCAGATCAAAATTTTTAGAATAGTTTTTTCAGGTAAATGTATCATGTCTCATCCTGAAATTTGTAGGTTCTAGTGCTCTGCCTTATTGTTGTGAGCTACTGTAGTTCCTGATTCATAGTTGTATTTATTCGTCGTTGTAGTTCGTTGTGTTTATAAGCTGCTAACCAAAATCTGTAGAGTACATCACAGTAGTTATCAGTCTTATAAAACAATAGCCGTTTTAAACAGCTTATTATTAGAATACAAAAAAATATCAGCATTTGGCTGGATTTGCTACACAGGCTTGTTCTTCTGACTGTCGTTGTAGGAAAGTTACAAATTAGAAACCTTACCTTGGTGGATATTGTGCTTTGAACCTGAATGTATTTGTTGCATTTATGTCAAATGACATTTTCATGTTAATCTTTTTTCTATACAAGTGTGGTCCTGCACTACCTTTTTCATCACTTCCTTGTTATTTGGTTTAAATATTTCTGATGTCTGTTCAATCATGATTCGTAAGTCTTGCAGCTATCTTTCAAAAATCTTCTACTTGAAATTATTTCAGTAGTATAAGAAAGTGTTGATTTTTATTTTTTTTTAATTAATGAATTTTGTAATATTAAATAACAATTTTTAGTTCAATGTGCTCGATGTAGGTTTGACCAATGGTTGGATAACCATGCCCCATGACATCTTATTATGCATAGTCAACATCCAAGCCTTTTCATTGATTCTAGTTCCTTCTATCTACTCGTAGTCACATTCTGGACTCTTCCCTCATCATAAACACAATCTGGAAAAACACAATGTGGGAAAAATGTGGAATCTTCCCAAAATATAATGTTTTTAATTTATTGGCTAAATCAAAGATAAAAACAAAAAATAAAAGTGAAACAGTTTTATTACTAACAAAAAAAATTTGTTTAATGAACTACCTATGAACACATAATCTCTACATATTGAGCTACCCAGAGAAATTTGTTCAACAAGAACACATTAATTTGGTTTTTCTACATCTTGCTTACTCTTTTTTTAACGATCCTTCATGACTCAATGGTCTCTACCTACGTTCCTTTTATATTTGTGGAGATTTTCTAAGTTAATTTTTAATTGTTCACTAAAAGTTATGTTTTTTATTTTCATCGGGTCCTAAAAAAAACTTTGTAGAACAAACCCCTAAATCAAACTTAAAGATTATTCTGGGTCAAGAACAACGACAAATTCAACAAGGATGTAGTTTTTTTTTTTTA
>Ga0099826_10003516_pt1 | contig 10667 bp, 5 predicted proteins | sample Mtrugardesep15_FD_76830 | JGI IMG/M metagenome (GOLD analysis project Ga0099826, IMG submission 76830) | Root nodule microbial communities of legume samples collected from California, USA - M. trunc garden sep15 | ecosystem: Host-associated > Plants > Roots > Nodule | place: USA: California...
AAAAAAAAAAAAAAAAAGGCAAAAAACCATATTTTTAGGGGTATAAGTCTTCCAAAATATCATCAAATAGAAGATTCATATTTTAATAGAAGGAGTTTCGACGATAATGAATGTCACACAAATTTAAAGAGAAGTTGAATCTAATTAACCAATCAACGCTTCTATTTTCTTTCTGTTAAGTATTGTTGAATTGCATATGTATGTTTACCTTTAAAAACTCTTGTATTTGACATATTATTGTGAACAAATTTTTATTAATTTTGACATTTCCTAATGTTTTTGACCCCTTTTCATTTAAAAGTGGTGACAACCTTGTCTTCAATCAAACAAACAGGCATTTTCACGAATGCCTGTTTTACGTGAGTACTTTTTATACAAAATTAACTTTATATAAAAAGAATTAATGCAGATCTCACGAATTAAAAGTAAAATAATATTTTTTATTATTTAAACCAAATCAATGCGTATAATCTTTAACATTGGTAAAAAAAAATTATAATCTTCAACAAATAAGAACAAAAAAGCTGAAAGCTACCTCATTTTGTTGATCTTATTTTATTTAATCTAACAAAATTAAGTATGTAGAATGTTCGAGTCTCTTAATTATACAAGAACATTTATACAAAATTTATGTGAGTTGAGTTTCAGAGGTTCATCAAATCAAAACATGCTTAAAACTCAAAGAACGTTTGTATAAATATCAGCAAATCATCCATAAAATAGGTTTGAGTAATATTCTCTTCGGTCATTATTATAAGCAAAAATTGAATTTTTGAGTTCATTCAATAAACGATGTATGTAGTCTATATAGACCACATACATCATTTATTGAATGAATGTAAAAAGTTAAATTTTGCTTATAATAGTGACCAGAGAAAATATAATAAGTGGAAGACCCAATAATATCAAATTCTCTTTATGTGATTGTTCTTAACTGATTTAAACTAAGAGATAAAAAATTATAAGTTATGAATTCAAACTTAAATGAAGGTGAAAATTTTTTATCTAACAATTATTCACTATTTATATTTGTCACTAAGAAAAATGCAATGTTCTTCGCAACTTTCTTCATATCCAACATGTATATCATCAAATGTGATAGAATTTATTTATCAAGTAGTAAAAAATAGGTTTAAATATGAAAATAGTCCCTGCAAATATCTGACATTTTGGTTTTAGTCCATGTAAAAATATTTTTTTGGTTTTAGTCCCTGCAAATATAAAAAAATTGATTTTGGTCCTTGGTATTTTGTTTTAGTCTTTGTAAAATTGATTCATATTGGATTTGGTCCTTGTAATATGTAGAACATTTGATTTTAGTCCCTCAAAATGAGGACTAAAATGAATATTATAGGGACCAATTTCAATATGAAATGATTTTACAAGGATTAAAACAAAATACCAAGGACCAAAACCAAATATTTCATATTTGCAGGGACTAAAACCAAAAAAATATTTTTATAGAGACTAAAACCAAAACACCAAATATTTGCGGGAACCATTTTCATATTTAAACCTTAAAAATATAATCTACCATACTTGATTTTATATCACTTATGTGCTATAGTTTTTTGTAGGGGCTGTGTGCTATAGTTTTAATCCAAAAGTAAAAGTCAATATATGATATATGGTTGTCCACTTGTCCATATGGTTGATCATATCCTTTTAATTTTTTTTAGATAAGTTAGTTCATAGCATTTTGATTTGACAAATCCAATGCATGGTAAGTACTACTAAGTACATGTACAATGTAGAGTACAAGTATAAAGGTCAGTGATCGACATGCTGGTCATCTCAGTCTCCTAGAATTAATACAAGAATTAATAATTCAAGATTACCACTCTTTTATAAAATAACTATTAAAAAAAACCTTTATAAAATAATAAATGTTGAAGATACAACTTTTAGATATATTTACTCAACAAGAAAAATTAGACATCTCAAAAAAAATATACTATTAGACATATTATCTTGTCATTCTTTTTTATATATAAAAAATAAAAAGTAGAATCAAAATATAACTATAAACAATAAATTAATTATCATTATCTTTAACTAAATTATATCCTAAAAAAAAACTAAATTATATTCTCTATCAGATAAATTCTATTATAGTCACAAACACAATTATATAATGTTTGAGCACACATATATTACAAGATTTTTTAAAATAATAAAATGATTTAATATTTTAAAAAATGACACTTTTATGTGTGTGACCAAATACTATTTATTTATGTTTGTGTTTATGCAAGAATCGCTCCCTCTATCATATCAAATGATATGAAGCATGAATATTTTTTTTTGGGAACTAAGCATTAGTACATTGTAATCATATTGAAACCCTTTAATGTAAGTTTCCACATGTGTGAGAAAATAAATAAAGACAAAGTAAAGAACAATCAAAAGACAAGAATGAAAGATGGGTCAAAATCTGTCTTATGATATTGTTGACCATTCAATCCACTCAACTCAACTAGACACACACGGGTAAGTGCATACCATTTGTCTAACAAGATTTCATGTTTCTCATCTTTCTCAATGCATTTAGCTGGCTTAGGGTTAGTGGAATATACAATTTAAAGTACAATTCTTGTTCAATAATTTCCACTCCATTTGTTAAGATATCCATTCAATCTCTTTTCTTTCCATTTTTCTTAAATGAGTAATTAAACATGTGAATATAGCAAATACTATAACAACATTCAATAAACTACATAGATAACAATGTTTGAAACAGTGTCCCTCTAGTGATCACTTGTTCCCCATTAGAAACTCCCCAGCATTCCTGTAATAATATGATTTTTGACACAATTTGAGGTCTATGGTCCATACACTTAAAAAGGAAGTTTAGAATAGGTTAGAAATATCTTATGTTTTAATTTTTGTCCACAATCATAATTGCAGTTGCAATATAAAAGTTTTGGCGATCTTAGTAATGATATTTTTAACACACAATTGTAGACATATCAATCAGGGTCGGCCTAAGGCATAAGGAGACCAAGACAAATTTTAATATAAAACCTTTTAAACCCTATAATAGTAAAATTACTAAATTGTGGTTTAATTTTTTCTTTCTGTTTTTTTACACCAAATCATAAATTTTTTCAAATTAGAACGATTGCCTTATATGTAGTTCAATTCCACCATCAACTAACAAAAGATTTAGTAAGCGGGTAGTGGAAACCGAACCCGCATCGTTAGCTTGGAAGGCTAAGGGATATAGTCGATGATCACAAGCAACTTCAATTGTGACCATTACCACAACAATTACTCTACTCTAAACATTAGTGGTATGTTGCAATTATTTTAGTTTACTTCTGAAGGATAGTCTATAGTCTATACTGAAATAAAACCATCAATCACTGGCTATAGAAACTTTCTTCAAATTTGCACCAACTAAAAGACAAAGATGTGGAAAAGAAATGTAACCACCTACTTTACAATTTAGAAAGTTTGCAACATTACAAAAATGTATCCTTTACATTTACCTTCATAATATAGCATTTATTTTCTGTTTTTTATTAGCCAAAGCAATAATCTAACTTATTATTACATGAATGAATTGCCGACACTACCTGAAACTCACATATATAACTGTGAGATCCTAAATTCAAATCTAATAAAGGTGTTCAGTCTAACAATATTGTTCCTACGAGTTAAGTTATATATTTCGGACGGTATAACCAAATATTTTATCAGTAGACCTCATATTACTAAACACCTATTCATATCTTTAACTGTTCAACATCATGAAACCATGTTCAAGTTAATTAAGGCCAATTTGATGTAGAATAACTATAAGAATATGCCACTAAATATGTAAATTTAAAATCAATAGTAACATTAAAGTTACTATAGAATAGGCATGTGGAACTAACGCAGTGGGCATAATGCATTAATTCAACATTTAAGCTGGCATACAATTGGCATGTGGTCTTGAAACTTCTAGTTGTGTTCCCTTCATTGTGATTATACTGTTGAAGTCGTCATTACCATGGCTTAATAATATACTTTGATTATCAAGTACCTAACCCTACTAAATAAAACAAGTGATTGCTGATGGGTCAGTGATTTGGCTTCTATTTAACCCACATATACACATTTTGTTTGAGGTCCCAATAGAAGTGGTCCTTGAGTCATCAATATTCTTAAACTTTCTTTATTTGTCTCTCATGGTTATTACCGATTTAGAAAGTTGTGAATTTCACAATTACCTTTTTTCTTATCTCAAGTCTTTTAACACCATTTTTTCTAATATGGTATGCATTGAGTCTTGTGCAAGTTATCACGATTTCATCCTTTCTAAAAGACAGAAGGTAGTTTATAAAAAATCACATTCCTCAATTAAAAGAGACGCCTTTAACAAAAGGCAAAACTATGATTCGTGAATTGGAATTGTTGTAGCGGACTTGAAATTGGAACTTTTGTGCAATAGGGCCTAAGTCACACTCGATTACTTAAAATATTTGTAGGTACAAAAGTGTGTTTCTATGTTCGTAACACATACATCAACTAACAATGTCGATATTGTTAGGTTGCATAACTTCACTTCAGTATGAACTTGGGACGTTATAGTTGTGTGTGTTTTAATAGTGTTTGCCATTTTGTTTATAGGTAGGTTTATTTTATTTTTTTGTCCCTATCCAATAATCTATTTCATATTTCATGAATGGAAGCAAGCTTCTAATCTTAATATAAATAAAACAAACCAGTAATATTATACTCGTTTCTTTGAAGATGGACCCTCTTGATTAAAATTTCTAAAGTTTCCCCCAACTCAAATATCAAATTGCCTACTTTGGACTTGAGTGTAATTTGTTACTTAAGATTTTATTTTCCATTGAGTAGTGATTGCAGTTATGATACAATCTTTCAAACAATAAAATATTACAAACAAGGATGATGCAACCTTAATTAATTTCAATTGCAATGAATGATTGAAGAAACCTCAAAAAACATTAACTTACAACCACAATTTTGATTATACTTTTAAACATTGATTATTTAGACCAATAAAGTCTTAGCCAACCTAATAAGCCTTTCTCAACCTTGTTTTTCCACAATTCCACCAAAATCTTATGTCACTTAGGTGAATACTATCCACATCAAAACAGATAATAAGCTTGGAAGTACAAACACACTATTATTATTATAATAAAAATGACTTTAAACTCCAAACATTGTATTGTGCTTGCTTTCAACATAACAGTCTTCCATTATAGTTATTATACTCCCCATGATGTGAAATCCCTCTGTCTCTATATTACGTAAGCATATTTTTTTCTTCAAAATGATTATATCCACAAACCCAAATCGCATTCACTCTTTGGGCCACTTGTGTGCATCATCCATATACATATAAACATGTCACATGTATGTTGTTATGCACATAAATGCACACAAATGGAATTAGAGTTTTTTTACCTTGATGAAATACTCATACACATTAAACTCTTCAACACTAATAGAGCTTCTAATGATGCAATGGGTAAGGTAAGAATCAATTCATATATATTATAATCCTAATTTAACTCACGTAGTTAAGAAAGTTTAATGAAAGACAAATCGATTAAGAGTATGAAGAGTGAACTGTGTCTTAAATAATTATTAGTTATATTTTACTTATTTTTCGTATGAACTGCGAATTTATAGAGCCATTTTTTCTTGAAAATCGTCGGGTTAAAAAAAACACCACATACGCTTGATGTGCATCTCCGACATGATGTCAACATCACGAGCTTTAAATGATACTAGGAGTCACGTAAGGATCAATATGCATACATAAAGATGTTCCAAGTACAACTAATTAAATTCATGACATACTAAGTTTTTGGATTAAGATGATTAATGAACTTCAATAACTGTTGATTAGATCGAAAGTACTCAATTCGAATCTTGGTGGAAACAATTCTTTATCAAAACATATTTATTTCCTAGCCGAACTTTGTATTAACAAAACCATTTCCCCCTTCAAAACCATAAAGTTTTTAAAAAATAAGCCAAATATACATGATGTGCATGGCATTCCATCAAAATACAATAAGCTTAATTATAACAAAACATCAACATTGTGAACTATACTATTATCCAAGTAGGGCCAGTTCATCAATTTCCCCTCCCTATATAATACCTACTCTGCTCACCTCACTCTTCAAACTCAATTGAACCTTCCATCACTCTTATTCCTCCACAAAACCCTTTCAATCCTTAAATTTCCTCATATATTCCTTAAAAGAAACCATGCAAACAAGAGAAGTAACAAACGGTCTCAATTACATGCTACCATCAAACACATCACCTTATCTACAAAACTATAACAACATGATTCAAAACAACAACATTTCCTCATATCAACTCCAAAAATTCTCAAACCAATTATATGGTAATTACCTAAACACCCCTCATCAACAATTTCCTGACTTCAACTATAGTCCACAATCATCATGCATAAGCAGCAACTCAACTTCTGATGAAGCAGATGAACAAAACCTTAGTCTCATCAATGAGAGGAAACACAGAAGGATGATATCAAACCGCGAATCAGCACGTCGGTCACGCATGAGGAAGCAGAAACACCTTGATGAACTTTGGTCACAAGTTCTTTGGCTGAGGAATGAAAATCACCAACTTATAGAGAAACTTAATCATGTTTCAGAGAATCATGATCAAGTTGTTCAAGAGAATGCTCAGCTTAAAGAAGAAGCTTTGGAACTTCGACAAATGATAAAAGATATGCAGATTCATAGTCCTTTAATCCCTTCTTTTAGTCCTTTGGATGATACATATCTTAGAGATGATTCTTCAAACAATTCCATCTCAAGTTCAATGGATCTTCTTGGCTGATTTGAAGACAATAAAGGCCAAACTTTTATCTATTTGGGTTAATTTCTTTACTTTTTTAGTTTTTTTTGTGTCTTTTGTTGAAGTCAAAATCTGTAGTTTTCTCCTCCTTTTGAGATATGTATGAGGTGAAAAGGATAAATGGCAATAACTTGAGTTGAGTTTCATTATTTGAGCCTTTTCACTTCATTAACTATTAAACTACCTCTCATTGTATAAAAGAGTAGTCTCTAAATTTGTATGTCTTTAGCAATAAAATTTTATGAGCCCCAAGAGTTAGAGTAAACAAGTGTTTTCATTATAGTCTCTTAATGCATTTAATATTAGGGTTATGTTTTTTAATCTTTCAGTAAGTTGAATACACAGTTTCCAAGATAATATTGCTACGTTAAGTTTGTTATAACTGTCCTTAGAACATTTGTTAGCGTTTTCTTTAATATTATCATGATTGTGTCTTCTGTTAGTAAGTTTGATCCTCAGATGTATCTTTTATTAATTAGTTTATAGTCCTCAGATTTATTTTCCGTTAGTTAGTTTAGTTTTAAATATGTTTTGTTTATCACTTTAGTACATGAAGTTTACGAGCAGAAGATGCACTTAGCGATTATTTAGTAATTTTGATACATTCCAAGACTATAATAACAATTGCTGATCAAAATGAAGATTTACTCCACTAAAAAAATAAATTAAGGTTTACTCCAATAGTTATAATAAATCTCAAATTTTTATGTCAAGAGTAATTTAAATATTTAAAGAAGCTTAGGAGTTATCCATAAGCATGCTGAGTTAATTTGTTGAACACCAACTTGAGAACACACAAAAGAGTCAGAAACACCATTATCATATTCATGTGTAGAAAAAAAAATATTGAAAGACTTAATAAATGACCTCATCTTCAAGCAATAACACTAGAGAATTGTGGATGGATAAAAAAGGAAACAAAAGAGAAAACCATATAATATACAAGATATGAAGCCAAAAGAAATCTAGATGAATGTGAAGCCAAGAAATATATATAATCAAATTAGTATATGATTTGTGTAGAATAATGGAAGTAATTATATCAGGTGGAATTGGATAGGGAAGGAGTTGGACATGACACTGAATTAAAAAGGTGCTGTAGTGGTCATTGGATGATATGATAGAAAAGTTGCCATAAAAAGGAAAAACATTTGGACATGCCAACCCACTAGAAATTATTATCACACTATTTATTGGCTTTTTCAAGAGTTACCTTGACTGCATATTATTGGAATATAACTTCAGTTTTGGTTTATTTTACTTTAGGTTTTGATAGGGATCCAACAGAAACTGTGCATATTAATCAGCCAATGATGTACCTTAACCTTTTTTTTAGGCAAGATGTACCTTAACCTATAATATGTTTATTGATGAAAAAAAATTCTAGAATTTATTATATATTACATAACAAGTTATGTATATATTTCCTGCCTACAAGGTATAACTCAAGTAGTTGAACAAAGAATTTGAGAAGGAAGACTAAATTCAAACTTTAACTACTAACATACTAACATGTTAATAATTGTAAAAAAATAAAATAATAATATGTTAATAACTCATTTAAAAAACAAAATATATTTTTAACTGACATATTTAAATATACATTTACACAAATGCACAAAATTATTATTTCATCCATGCAAGTTGTAACGGAAATATGGAAGTTTTCTTTCTAAAATTTAGAGGGGCATCTTTTTCACATTCCAACTGTGATTTTCTTATGTTACAAAATCTTAAGAGACCAACACCATGAATAAGATATTAAACATCATAAAATTAGGCACAAGTTTTCAGTTAGTAGTAGGTCGGTAATGCTTTGTTTGTTGCTACAATCTAAAAGTAGTGGAAAAGCTAAACAGGATTGGCCACAATTTAGGCCACAAATGATTTTTCTTTTAAAATTGAAATGAAAGAAAAATGGGAGGATTGATTCTCCTTTATTAATTCCATCCTATTTTAAACAATTAAAATAATAAAACCTATTATTATTTTCTATTTCACCTTTCAATCCCTTTTTAGAAGTTCAAGTTGAACTTTAATCTATCACTGTTGGCTAGTTCACAAGTGTTTTTGAATGGTTTCATATACATAAACCTATGTGTGTGAATCACATGTACATGAATTCTATTATATCTAATAATTCAGCTAATCTATATATAAAACATGATCCATTTTATTTTGTTATAAACTTAATTTTTATGGGAACAATTACATAAAAATAACGGCAGACTACTTTGCTCATAGAAATTATATATGATATGTTTTGTATACTATGGCTTAATTTAAAAAATTACCACATTGACAATAAAAATGAGGTTTATTTTTTTAAAAATTGGGGAAGGTGAAAATTTTCATTAACTAAAAGTGACGAGTTTCGGTTTTACAACTTTTCTAGATAGAATTTGAGCTCCATCTCTTGAGAATTGAGATTATAACGTCAAACTCTTATCACTAAATCAATATATCGCAAACATAAAATATGAGGTTATTGCATGTATGTTCTATTTTTGGTCCATAGATTTCTATTTCACTGGCAAGGTTTTGAATCAAGTGGCAATAGATGGCCATGTGTTTTCTTTAACCAGGAGTCCTATATTTAATCATATAAGTGAACCCCAAGTTGGAGCATTAAAATATGTTTTGGGTTCAATATATTTTCTGTGTATAAGTATGAATGCAATAAGGAGCTTTGCTACGATGTGTGTGTGTGGAATTGATAGTGTTAAAGAGTGATTGGGACTCAAGATTGATTTTGGGCCTTGAGTTTGAAGTAGTGTGATTTTTTTGGGCTGCTATATATGTTTGATGATTGGCATAGAGTGAAATCTTTAACCCCACCTCATGTTTTTCTATAGTTTAAAAACATGTGCTAACTTACCTACTTACTAGTTGGTCATATGCTTAATCTTATAATAATCTTCTTTTTTTCTTTCTCTTTCAAAAGGCAAGTAAATTTGATATTGAGCCAAGCCATAAAAGGACTGTTCAATATTGGGATTACGCCTAACATTCATGAACCAAAACATGAATAATTATTTAGAACTAAACACATAATGATACTTCAACCAAGGCTTTTAAATAATGTCTGTCAAAAAGACCATGAAAAATAAATAAATTAGTTTTTGTTCTTATTAGATTTTTGCAAATCTCAAACCACAGTGTGACACTAATCTTGTGTTTTTATTAGCTTAAGGTTGAATTTTTCTATAGGGTGATTTTATCAAAATTCAAATCCTTTTGATATCACAAGTAAACCTCATTTTACCAACAATGGAAACACGCAAACCTACCTAAAGCAATTTAACTTCATTAAAAGTGTGTTTGGTAACTTTTTTGAAGAATCGATTTTGGTGGATAAACTCACTTTTACATCAAGCTACAAATAGCAGCATTTGCGGTGCACAAACTCAATTCAACTTGAAAATTCCGAATAATGTATATTTATTTGGTTATACGATGCTGAAAATTAATTTTGAAAAAATTGATTAATGTCATCTATTGAAGTCGATGCTAGTGTACAAATATTAGTATGATACTAATCTTTTTTGTGTTCTTAAATGTGTAATAAGTACACAATAGTCTCTCAATACAACAAAATAATCTATGTTGTACACTATGTGTTTGTTTGGTTCAACTTTGGATATAATTGATTCTGACAGAATTGATTTTGATAGAATTGATTCTGCTAGAATTGATTTTGAGAGAATTGATTTATGTTTGGATACAATAACGTATAATTGATTAAACGGAATGAATGTTGTTTGGATAGTTTTGATCAAAATTGCTTTTGAATGTATAATTAC
>Ga0099826_10003517_pt1 | contig 10665 bp, 7 predicted proteins | sample Mtrugardesep15_FD_76830 | JGI IMG/M metagenome (GOLD analysis project Ga0099826, IMG submission 76830) | Root nodule microbial communities of legume samples collected from California, USA - M. trunc garden sep15 | ecosystem: Host-associated > Plants > Roots > Nodule | place: USA: California...
CAACGGGAAAAAGTAACGAATAATGTCATAAAAGGGCCAAAAAGCGCAAATGTTATAGGATTACAATCAAATCCTTCAAAATGTCATAAAAAACCTAGAAAATATCATAAAACCCTACTCCCGTGGACTCTTACTCCTCCTCCGGGGAGCCGGCATCTGCTCCATCATGCTCCACTTCGACTGGATGCCCTGCATTATGCGAAGAACCTCTGGATTACCAAACACATCAGGATGCCCCATTGCACTGTCCACTCTGGCTCTGATGTTGCTAATGATATGGTATGAGTCTGGAGGATGTCTGGCCCACTACTGCTCAACAATAACCTCCTCGTAAGGAGGGAGAGGACGAGGAGGGGCAGCAGCTGCATAATCAGGAATGGTCGCAGGGGAAACAGTAGGGTCGTAGTCCTCATCATCAATCCTCGCGAAGTGCGCCAAAGTCCATCCCTGCAAACACAAAGAAACAAATATTTATATCACCGCAATAATTATACAAACAACTAAACGTTTACGATCAAATAAGTAAAGAAGATGAAAAACAAATATTACCACAAGCAATGTCATGTAACCACCACAGGAGGCCACCGATGAGTCGGAGGTAAGAGATAGCTGGTCATATAGGAAAGCAAGTCCTATCCCACCCCATGACCAGTTGTCTAACTCGTCCATATCTTGCAGCGTAAGCAGCCAAAGAAGATTAATGGTTTTGCTATTCTTGCCGAAAAAAGTGGTCCAGCCAAGCAAGAGCAACATAAACGCCTTAACGCAGACCAAGAAGGTCAATAATTGCTTATTCTTCCCTCATATTCCCACTTCATCTGTTGGGGGTTTCTAGACACAAGAAGGTCAATAATTAGCTATTGTTTCTTTCTTGGTACTATAGTTTTCTAGAAATCAAAGTAACAACAAAGCGTGTCCATGTATTCATCAAAGGCAGTATATAGAGAACCTGCAGCAACCACTTGTGAACTACATTGGCTCACATACTTGATTAGGGACATACGAGACATCAAACAAAGTTATAGCTTTGTACAGTGATAGTCAAAGTGCACATTATACATTTCTTTCGTTCATGTATTCCATGAGAGAACTATATACACTTCAACGTTGATAGCCATGTAGCAAGGGAAAAAGCCGATCAAAAAGTAGAATTCAATAGAATTTAGAATAAAAATTGTGCGATTGGAAAGTAGATTATGATATGTAAGGGGTTTTTGCAACAATATGAGGACGGATAGAGACTCTGTGTGTAATATTCATCCATTAGTCACCCCTTTATCTTCCAAGTTAAAACAAAAACGAAAAAAATGTAGAGTAAAGTTTACAGTGGTACAAATGTTAGTATAATGAATAATTTGAATCAACGGTTTGATTGAAGTATGAAATAGTGATCCTAAGGTACAACTCATGAATTAGCAACCCATGTGGTGATAAACAGAACATGCGGGGAAGAAAACAGAACAAGCCAACAAAACAAAGCTGTAATAATGTACACAAAGCAGAACAAAACAAGCATGAAAGATAACATAACATTGCACAAAATGGAGGGCATTGGGAAGATGAATATCTAATTATTTAAGTAAATAATGATTAACAAATGGCCCGTACTCCATATTGTGAAGATGATAAACGAATCAAGTAAGCAATCAATCTAGGGAATTCAAGAAACATACATAATTTAAAATATTGTAGCATGTGATCTCCATTTACGTTGCAAGATTAATGACTTATAACAAAAAACCAACTAGACTTCATGCACACGTGTCTTGATTTTCCATTTCCGTAATATTAAAAAATGATTACAAATTAATGATTCTATTGTAAGGACCAAATTGATTATAATCAAGATAAATCTAAAACATGTGCTTTTATTTCCCATAATGTTACTACTCCATCAGTCTCATAATAAGCGTCATCTTTCCTAAATTTGTCTTAAAATAATTGTCCCTTTTATAATATCAATTGTGTTTCTTCCCCTAACATATTTTCATTTATTGCATTTCAATTATATATAACTATTCCGCTGACCATAAATAATAAAGACATTTTAGTAAATGTTACACTTTTTGCCACTAAAATCAACAATAAAACACGGAGTAGCAAACATGCCTCAAATAAGATAATTCCATTGGCCAGAACTTTAGAAGAAAAAAAATTGTGCTTCTTCGCAAATGTTCATTCATAGTCAAATGCAAAAACTTTAGATGCAGAATTCCTTAAACACCACAATCACAATGCCTCATTATCAAATAGGATATCAATACCTAACACTATTATACGGGGGTTTACCATTTCCAAGGTCCTTTTCCATACTGACTAGGAGCCTAACAAAATAATCAATTAATCCACAGCCCATCTTTTTAAACCCACAAGAACTGGCATAATTAGGTGGAGAAAAATAAAATAACAAAAAACTAACATCTCAACGTTCAATACCTAGAAAATAAGACGCATTCATACAGTGACATTAGGCTTTTTCCATCATATCATAATATACTAAGGCCTCTTTATCTTTTTAGCCCCACCAGAACATAATAAAGACAGAAAAGAGAGTGATTGATAAGAAACTAGTGTCCAAAAGTCTAAGACCACCATGACTATCATCCATTCCTCCAGCTCCAGAAGGCCCCATACCACTGCCTATACCTCCTAACACACCAGGAGCTGTTGTACTGTATGGAGTATTACCCGTGGCGCCGGTGCTGGTGCCAGTTCCCATGCCGGTGCCCGTGCTGGTGCCTGTGCCAGTACTTGTTGACGGGGTGGTTCCCATGCCGGTGCCTGTTCCAGTACCTGTGCCAGTACCTGTCGATGGGCTTGTTGTGCTAGTGCCTGAACCACTGATCAGTTAAAAGGGAACCAATTGTTAGACGCACAATAATAATTTAAAATAGAAGTGATTAAATGTGTAATTATGAGTTGGTTTGTCGGTCTAATATTGGAGACAGACATAACTCACCCTCAATTGCAATTTTTTTAGTAGATAGACGAAATGAAATGACAAAGTCATTACAAATTCACACACAAGTAGAGGTACCGGGGTTCGAACCCCGATCATGACATCCAGCCTAACAATTTCGGCATTTTTCCAGTTGAACTAGGACTTGTGGATTCTTCAATTGCAATTTTAAATCAAAATTATATCGCACAATAATAATTTAAGAAAATAGAAGTGATTAAATGGTTTGTCGGTCTAATATCGTAGACAGACATAGATCACCCTCAGTTGCAATTTTATATCAATGTAATCTAATTTACCAGCATTGCTTTAAAAGCTAGCAATAAGGAGAGTAAGAAGATGACAAATGAATCAATGCAACATGATGTTGTGCCCTCTATTTCAAAACTAACAAGTTTTAATTTCTACATATAGCATAAACTCATTGACACTTGCATGTTTTAAACAATTCCTATTTTCAAAACGTGTCACCTAGATTTCACAATTTTAATGCCTATGATAAGGTTTTTAGAGCAACTACCAATCTACACTTCCATATTCAACTTTAACTACTTTTAAGGTTGATAATGACTCCATAAAACATGTCACCTAATTTTTAGATTTCATGTCATGAGTCTTTGTGCATTCAGCAACATCCCAAACCAAAGAACAATAGGAAATGTTTGTAAAAAAAAAAAATAGAGAAATAAAATTTGGAAACGCTAGGCATAGTATTAAGGTTTGTCATAGTTTATTCTTAAGAGAATATATGAATTTACAGAAGAAAAATGTGAAATAAATATATGTAATAATTTGATGAAAAAATAATGAATGCACGGTTGGAAGAGAGTGAAATTATAGAAAGTGATGTGTGGTAGCACAATTGGTCATGCACGAACATCAAGAAAATATTGACTTTACTAAAGTTGATGGACCAGATATCGAGCCAAGTGTCTGTTGATCAGGCTTTTTGTTTCACCCTTATCATCAAACAAATTTAAACTCAGAATTACCCATGAGCTGTTACGTGAATTGGCCAGTACTCCTTCAATCAGGCTTTTTTTAATCTTTTTTTATTGTTAGCAAATAATAAAAATTAAGTAATGGAAAATAATTCATAAAAAACAAATGTAGAAAAGCTCATAAGATATATTAAAGAAGTAAATAACTTTATGAAATTTAAAATTAAAATACATTTAAAAAATTTATTTAGATAATGATCACATTCCACCTTTTATTCTTCTAGGAATAAAGAAAAAGATCATTCTTGGCTGTTTTTTTTCCCTCAAATATTCTTATTCCAGAAAAAGGCAAAGCAAGATCACACAAGTATTTGTAAGTAGAAAATAATAAAGTTCAGTTGGACAAACTTGTCTTTTGACGATGATGTGAGCCTTGTTTTAGTAGCAGTGGTACTACTACTATGTCTATATCAAAAGAAAATAAAAGAAATTCAAACTTTACAAAGCATCGGATCTCAATTATTGCTTGCAGCATCTTTCTTTCAATAAGTTAAAAGAACACAGACTCCCTGCAACGGCTATAATCACCAATGAATGGGCACTAAATTGGAAACGTCATCACGATAGGTTGAAAATTCAATGAAAAAACCATACATACACGTTGGACTGGACCACACATATCAAACCAAAATAAATCAAACTGAGAAATACAGTCTGATTTGAGAGCGTTAGATTTGCCTTTCAAGTTTTCTTGTATAGTTTAGGTCAAAAAAAATCTAATGAATTGGTTACAACTTACAAGTAATTTTATACATATTTACACACAAGATAGGGACATATAAATTCTATTTTCTTGATAACAAAAGCAAGTAGGTCACATTATTGATTATCATGGCTTTTATCTTTTTATATATATATAGGAGGGACCTCGACTCATATACATACATTTTTTAATGGCTAATGTTATGTGAACAACCCATTTCAACAACCACACCGTATGTATATACGGTTTAGTGGATTTTTAAAATTTTTGTATGCATCTTGGGATACGTGCACAAGAAAATGTGAGTATACCACCATAAAATGATAGGTTGTTGTCGTATAAGGGTGTCAATTTTCGGTTGTACATATAAAAGCCCTCTTTTTTAATATGCTGATATATATGATCACTACTGAGAGAATTTCAAAACTATGCCTTTAGGTAGGGACGAAAAAGACCACGTCATCTTGTACCCAAAAATAATTAAGACCGCATCATCATGTAAAATAAATTTGGCCCCCATTAATTCTTTTGATGTATACGTACGGCAAGTCAAAAAAGTAGTATAAAAAGAACATTGCAATCAATGGTGAAATTTTTACTTGATAAAATGCCATGACAAACAGACAAAGAGATGACACAGTTAAATACAAATAGTAAAAAGTAAAAACCACCATGAAAAAGATATTCTTAAAAATAATTAAAATTGCTTATAACCTAATTGCAAAGCACAAGACACCTTCTATAACATCTATGCAAAACAACAATGTCATGTGAAAGCTTAAAAACAATCCCACTCCACTATACACTACTATTGCACATTTAAATTATCAAGCTGCGAATATGCCTATTGCAAAGCATGTCCCCACCTAACCCAAGGAAAACCCTTTTTTTGTGTGGATATATCTAATCTATGCAACGTAAGTGCCCTTCAGTCTCTATTATGATAAACAAAAGTAAATAAAAGACACCACTATTGTCCATAAGATTCTTCAAAAACACGTAGCAATGTTAAACATTCAAACAAAACTAAGAACGAAAATAATCATGAAACTAAACAAAAACATGTGTTCTTAGAGATAAAATTTATACCTGGCACTTGAAGGGTAGGCACAGCCACTAACACCTGCTCATCAAGAACAAATAGAAAGAAAGAACCAATGAAAAGAGTTGGCTACAATTATTTTAAAAGGAAAAACAACAAAGAAAAGGTGAAAATGAGTATTTACTTGGATCAGATGTAACAACAGTAGCTGTTCCTGCAAAGTCACAAGCCAGTGGTTGTTGACCCTTCTTCTGGTAATAGCTATTCACAGCATAGCTACAGTGAGCTCTAACCGTGTTTGGGTTGTAACAAGCAGCGTTTTGACGAAGAGGGTTACAGTCAGCTCCAGCTCCACAAGCATAGTCTAATGTCTTTTGCAAGACTGGATCAGCTCCATCCTTGCACACGCACCAATTAGCACCTACATATGTCAAAGTTTGAAACAAACCATGTTAACAATAGTACTATGTTGAAAATGTTCATGTTTTGTTTTTGTTGACATTACTCCTCAAACAAGATAGATAAGTGTCTCTTGTTTAAAGATTTTGTGAGTCAAAAATAGATCCAGCATTTGAAAAATGAAAAGAATGAAGATCTGAATAACTAGTTTGAAGATAGAGTAGTTACTTGAAGGAATGGCGGTGAAGGGCAAAAGAAGAAGTGCAAGAGCAAGAGCAACAAAAGCCATGTTGTTAGGGTTAGAAGGGAAAGATGAGGTAATGGTGTGTTTAAGATAGCAATGAAAAACGTGGAAGAGCTAAAAGGTGAGGTTGAGTTGAGTTAGAAGAGTGGTGCGTGACAGAAAGAGTGAGGTGTGAGAATAACAGGACAAAAATATAAACATAGATCAGAGGAGAAGGGATTGGTGTGTGTAAGTATAGTGTCTAGTAAGTAGTAAAGTTTTTGTAAACGGTGGGATGATTAGTTGGCCCCGTTTGGTGTCGGCTTGGTTTGTCATTTGTGTCTACTTTTTGTACTTTTTTCAATTTTGCCATTATTAATCTTTGGCTATGGAAAAGTGTCATATGTAACCTATTATTATTTTTATTTTATTATTTTGTGCCCTAACAATATGGTTTAAAGAATTTAATATAAGTTACCGTGTTATTAGTTCAGTTAGTAAGGACAATATATAATATATATAAGGTTTAGAACTCGATCCTGATATATACCAGAAAAAATTAATATAAATTGTCTTTTAAAATTGTAAATCAAACACTTAAAATAATTAGTACATAAATTTTTTATGTAAAATTTACAACTTTTAGTTGTTTAAACATCGACTCAAAAATACTTGTTACTCCCTCCGTCTAATAATACTTGACACAATTGACTATATTACGCATACAAATGCATAACTTTAACCTTAAATATCTTGAATAATATATGAGAAAAAATTATGAAAATTTGATATTTTGAAAATACTCATCGAGACGAATCTAACGACATCTTATATAATACTATTTATCTTTGTGTATTAGTAGAAAAATATGATCAAAGTAAATTAAGTTAAAATTTTAGAATTTCAAATGTGTCAACTATTGCGGGACGGAGGGAGTAGAATTTTTCTTGTGTTATTATGTTATGGCAATATTTGAAAATTACTAAAAAATGTTATGATTTGGTTGGTCGAACTGTTCAAAACTCAAATATGAATAAAAGCTTACAAAATTTGATATATTTGACCTTAACCTGAACTAAAATACTGCTTCAGCTTGACTGGATTTATCTTTCTTTTACTAGTGGTAAAGGTAAATGTGGTAGTAGCCTACTAGTGCTAGTCACGCTCATCTTTTCTTTACCCTATATCAAGGGAGGAAATAGTTTCATAGGGACTCGTGAAAGCAATGGGAGTGTCGGGAAGGGAGGCCTTTGATGGTCTCTATGACTGTGTTATCTTTTTGCGGTTTCAGTTGTCATCCATGGTCTGGTACGGTACACTATGAAGGGAGTAAATAAAGGAGTTTTTGAATACTTTTCCTAATTCTTTGGTCTTTGCACCAAAGGCAGACTAAAATAAATAAATTAAGAAAATTAATCAAGAATTATTTATATGTAGATTTTAGCTACACTGTCCACAGCACACTCTTACACAGTTATTTTGGACTTTTATGAAATATCACATGGATATGTTTCACTCACCATGGTCCCATCTAATTCAATGTTGTTTCTAGTTGTTGTACTTATGAATCGCCAGAAATTATAATGACCTGCAATTTGAGCTCCAAATTATACTCTGCTTACCATCCCTCTTATGTGTGTGTGGGTCAGGGAGCCAATTTATTATCTTAGCAATACCAACGGTGGAATGGAATAGATTAAGGCTTATAATAAGAATAAAAAATTGGAGGAAGTAGTGTGCATTTGTGTTACCGTTGCAAAGATGCTGCACGAGTGCCAATACTCCGTTCTGTGAGGTGCACGGGCAGGTGCAACCATTTATAATAACTTTATATTCTAAAACAGAAATACGGACACAATGACTATATTAACAAGGTAAGTGGCATACAAATAGAAGTAATGAGTGGGAGAAAGTAGCTACACAATGCATAAAATGTGATTTGTGGTTCATTAACAAGGTAAGGTAAAAGTGTAAAACTATATGAAGAAATTAAATTTTGCTGAATTTGTCATTTTTTTCCTTTCTTCTCACTATCTAATCTAAAGCCAAATAAACTAGCAGAGATTTGAGTCAGGTTTTGTTAGTGAAGGACAATTGAGTGAAATTCACATGTATTCCACTATTTAAATTTGGGACCCACTATTAGGTCCACTAATCTACAACTATAAGTCATTAATTTCGCTTAATCACAAAGTATAGAAATAGTATAGTTATTGCTTAACACTTTTCTTGCAAGTTGCAAGTAAACGTACAAAAAGCAGTGGCCATTATAAGCCTTCAATATTTGTGATCAGATTCACATCATGCCTGTCTTGAATATGATAATAATGGAGCAGATTTTCAACAACTTCAAACGTAGTACTTATATGTAGTTCAGAATAGTAAATTGATGCCAACTTAAGGCACTATAGATGCTTTTAGATCTCAATGAATGATAGATAGTTTGGATTTTGGGAGCTGATTTAAGAACCAGCTTGTTTATTGATTTATAATGAGGTGGATTTTAAAAGCATTGTTTCATTAGCAGTATTTCACAGTAGGGTCATAGTGTCATACAGATGCAACATTTCATTAAGATGTTGATGGATCATTGGATCATACTTTAATTTGACTTGGTTAGGAATAATGAAGTATACATATTTACAGTGCACAGAGCTAAAGGTGTCTGTCCCTCCCATATACAAATAGTATGGGAATTATTCCCATTCAGCATCAAAGAATCCAGCATCTTTCATCTCAGAATAATATGCGTTGTCCAAAAGAAAGTCTTCCTCCTACAGCAAGTGCGTAGTGCAAATTCACAACATGATGTTTGGTGATGAACAAATTATAAAAAATCAAAGTCAAACAGTAAATAGCAAAGATTGCTTACTTGGAAAAAATCTGCCAGAAAAGTTACATAAAGAAATGGAAGATATAAAGAGTGATAACATACTACAGTAAAATCATACAACCTGCAGATGACAAGAACGTCCGTTATTTATTGCAAAAGCTAGAGATAATAATTGAGTGCCTATTCTAATTGCAGAGATAAAGGATTACCAATTGCCGAGGCCAGCACCAATTCCCGCCAGCGCACAAGCAAACATAGTAATTGCACTGAATATAAACATTACGACGACATAGTTGTAGAAAGTTGGCCTCGCTGCAAGGGTGAGAGAAATTTTTAAATTAAAATGGGAATCCCTTTAGAATATAACAACATTATCGAATAACGCAGCAGTGTGATGGAATAAAAAGTGAACTATTCTTTCGGCTTTTACTAAAAAAAAATAACAGTATTGAAGTATACTCACGAGGCAGCTTTTCTCTCCATTTAGAGAAATGTTCAAATAAAATGAAGCCATATGCTGCAGCAAGCAATAACTTATGTACTGTCCACAAGCCCCACTTGATTGTATTAGTGCTTCCAACATTGCAATTGAACAATGGGACCCCAAATCCAAAAACATATATTGCCTGATTTGAAAGCCCTTAATTAGCAGAAGATGAGTCGAGAAACCACACATGCATAAGCAGTTCAAGAACTAATTAATGGGTAAAGAACAACCAGAACTCCAAAGGAGATAAATTGATATCAGTAGGACATAATAACAAGCATAGCCTTTTATGAGAGGTCACAAGCAATTACTATGAGAGGTCACAAGCATAGCCTTTTATGGGCTTACAAACTTGGCTATTAAGTATACTAATTCTTAACTATTAAGCCAATGCATTCTTATCTCTTAAAGCAAAAAATCAGTGGTGCAAAGTAATTCAAACAGTGTCTTCTACTTTTCTTTGGTCCAATAATAAACTTGCTTAATGATGAAGTATAGCAGCATTCAATCTTCTAGCTATTACTTCATTTAAATTTCCAACATAAATGTTCGATTTATTTGTATCAAAGCTGACATAACCACGATTGAAAATAGTTATAAGATGTAATCATCATTATTTTTATTCTTATTCTTCTGATTATGAAAGAAAAAGGAAATCATATTGAAGAGACGCGAAAAGTAAGAAGATAAAGATAAACAATAATAAAAAAAATCAGAGAAAAACAAAGAAAGACCATTTTAATTGCATTTAATTTAACACTAGTTGCATGTGACTAAAGAGACAGGAATGCATCACAATTTGCAAATATGAACGTATTGCATTCAAGCTTTTCATCAGATAACATAAGCTAGACCTGTCACATCAGATAAGACGGATCTAAATCCTTTTATTTATATGGGTTAATGATGTGTTTCGTCCTTGCAAATAGGGGTCGTTTAAAAATTCGTCCCTGTATTCGTTAATCCTTGCTTTTTAGCCTTGCAAAGTTTAATCAGTTAAAATTTCGTCCCTCTCCCC
>Ga0099826_10003518_pt1 | contig 10664 bp, 12 predicted proteins | sample Mtrugardesep15_FD_76830 | JGI IMG/M metagenome (GOLD analysis project Ga0099826, IMG submission 76830) | Root nodule microbial communities of legume samples collected from California, USA - M. trunc garden sep15 | ecosystem: Host-associated > Plants > Roots > Nodule | place: USA: California...
ACTTATGTAATAAATAATAAAACAAAGGATAAAAACCTTTATGTTTTTTAATTTTATTTTTTAAAAAGTGACACATTGTAATTATCTTTTTCTTAACACTTTGTAATTATCTTTATCTTTATGTAATAAATAATAAAAACTAGTTTTGAACAAAAAATATAATAATAACAATTTTGTGGATTAGACTTATGTAATAAATAATAAAAACTTGTTTTGACCAAAAAATTAAAAATAATAATAACAACATTTTACATTTTTGTGGATTAGACAATTTTTATTTTTTTTAAAGTTGGATTAGACAATTTTGATTTTACTAATGAAGTGAAATGTAGAGATTGTTTGCGGTGTGCTTGTTATGGAATTGGATCTTGGAATGGATAGTGAAGGAGTAAGAGATATTGGTAACTTTGTGCTTGACTCTCAAGTGGTAAATTGAAGCCTAGCCTTGGCATATATCTGGGTTTTGGCCTTTGGTCTGTTGAAGACAGTTCTATAGTTTTGTTAACTTCCCAATATAAAATGTTCATAAGCATCCCCTAACAAATTAGTTGCATTCTTTTTAGTAGGAAAAAATATAGTTGCAAAATTAAGAAGGTTAATCAAACACAATTCTTGCAGAAACCCTTTAAGTCTAGCCCCACAATGAAGATAAAGAGTGTTCTTTGTTTTCGAATGAAAATCATAGTCGGTCAATAATCCATCTAATGAAAGTTTTAGATGAGCTATATTTTTAATTCAAATTTGGATAATAATTTATTTAGATTTTTTATGAAGAAATAATTTATTTAGATTGATTTTGTTAAGAGTGATTTAAGGAATATATTTAATTTGATTTGATTTAAATATAAAATTGGGATCAAATCGGATTTAAAATTGAAATAATACTAATTGCAATTATTTTACCATATTTAAAAAATAATTAAATTGTAAATAAATTTTTTTAAATAAAGAATAAAAGGGCTAAAATAAGGTAAATGGAAATTCACAATAACAATAATAACAAAATACATAAACAACATCAAAAGGTAATGTAACCAATACAAGTTGACTGACCCAGATTCACATATATACGCCAATCAAATCAAAAATGTGTGCCATCAAATTGAAAGGCAGGTATGCGAATATCAGACGGAAGAACACCAAAAATCCCTAACCAACGAAGAACACAAGACCAAGGAAAATGCTCTTCCCACTTCAAAAATTGCTCTACGACACTAGAAAACGACTTAAATATCTCAAACGACAGTTAAATTTCGTTCCACATATATACCTACATATACATAAAAAAAACTCCAACGACACTTAAGTGTTGTGGATCATTAAGTTTGAAAAAAAAATGTGAAAATCTACTAGACGAGGATCAAAACCAAATTTGCTCAATTGCAAGTTCATTGAACTCTTATCTATATGACTTGATTTAAATAGAAAAGGTGATAATTGAATTTGATGTTTTTTTAAGGAAATTATATATAGAATTGAAGGAGAAAAATGTGCATGTGAGGTGCCATTATTTTGAATAGAATGTTGTCCTTTTATAAATAGGACCATTTTTTTTTTTGAATTTTTTTTTATATATATAGAACCGGAAGGAGTATCTTTGTCGATGCCTACATAGTTACATTTGTGTATTTGATTATATTTCAAAAATGAAAAAAACTTTATTTTCAAATATGTGTTTGCTATAACTAATATTTTAATTTGTAACAAATTTCATATATTTTTTAAAAGTTAATTCTTAAGTATCGTGTAAGGGTTATATTCCTACAACATAGGAAATTGAGAACTTTCTAAAAATTTATTTCTTAAGTGTTGGGTAAGGGTTATATTCCTACAACATGGGGATTTGAGTACTGAATCCCGGTTTAGAGGGACATTACTTCAAATAGGATTATATCACATGGCGGGAAACATGAGAAACAATTTTTTATTATTATTATGTTATAGGTGCAAAGTTTTTACCGTCATTAGCGACGACTAATCTCTGATGAAAAGCATGTGGTGTGCACAAAGTGGGTGGTAACTTGTTTAAGGAGTTATTTATTACCACCTAAACCAATCATTTTTTGGTAAAGTAATATTTTTCTGGTCTAAATTTAGTGTTCGATGATACAATATGATATGTAAGTTAATCCTGAAACTTAATTTGTCTTGCCTCTCTTGTTAAAATCTCTTGTCTTTCTAGTTAAAATTCATATATTGAATATGAGTTGAGTTAGAAAGTAGTAAGATATGATATGATAAGAAAATAAATTATTTAATTCCCTATAAACTATAGTTTAAAATATAAATTTTAGCTTCATTAAGGATAAAGTGTGGCAGAAGATTAGTAGCTGGACTAGAAAATGCTTGTCCAAAGCAAGAAGGGAAGTTATGATTAAGTATTACCTTCAATCTATCCTTTCATATTTGATGAGCATCTTTAGTTTACCAAACACTCTTTTAGATGAGATTGAAAAAAAATGACGAATTTGTTCTTGTGGGGATATGGAGGAGCAAGAAATAGATGTCTACATTGGTTATCTTTGGAAAAATTATCAGTGCACAAAAACCACGGAGGTATGATTTTTATGGACCTAACAACTTTTAATGTGGCAAATTCCAGACCAAACCTGATAGTTTAGTAGCAAGAATATTCAAATCCCAATATTATCCCAATAGTAATTACATGGGTTGGTTATTTTGGAAAAAATTATCAGTGCACAAAAACCACAGAGGTATGGGTTTTAAGGACCTAACAACTCTTAATGTATCAATGTTTGGAAAACAATGGTGGAAATTCCATACCGAACCTGATAGTTTAGTAGCAAGAATCTTCAAAGCCCAGTACTACCACATATAGGATATAACCCAAGTTTTGTGTGGAGGAGTATTTTTAATACAAAAATAGTTGTCAGACAGGGTACTCGATTGCGTATTGGTTTAGGGTACAATATTCTTATCACTGGCGAACCATGGTTGGGAACAAGTACTCGTATCCCTCTTATTGGTCCTAATGCATTAGCTTTGCACTCTTATTCAGTGGTTTACCTGATAGATCAAAGTACAAAAAATTGGAATGAACAACTTGTCCAATACATTTTTGAAGAAGAAACAACTCAACAGGTTATGAATACCCCACCATTTCATCAGGTCAATTAATACAGATATAATGAGTTGGAAGCCGGCGGAGAAAAATGGATGTTATTTAGTCATAAGTGCTTATCGTCTTTGTATTGAGAATATTGTGAATAACACCCATCTAAGGAAACCAGGTTGTCAAAGTAGTATATGGAAATTGAAAGTTCCTTCAAAAGTCAAGAACTTGATTTGGCGAGTCTATAAAGACTGCTTCCCTACACACGTCAAACTAAATAGTAGAGGTATTAGTTGCCTGCATGAGTGTGTCACGTGCAATGACCCATATAAAGATAGCTATAACATTTTCTTTCACTTTGGCAAGGCAATTGAAGTGTGGCAGACTACAAATATATGGCACATGATGGAACTGTCCCTCAACCAGTTTGATAATGTGCTAGATATCATTTTTAATTTGTTATATCAAGTGTCAGCGACCCAAGCATAATTAATTACTACTATTTTGTGAGTATATGAATAGCCAGGAACCTCAAGTTGTGGCAACATGTAACATATTCAAGTAGTACAATAATGGAGAGAGCTAAACACCTATTATAAGGTTTGAGGAGTGCAAATCGTAAGAAACATAATTCACCGCAGATACGCACTTCCACAACTAAAGGTTCTTAGCAACAAGCTAATGAGGTTATGGATGATAGTATCAATGAAATCAGAAGGAGGAAACCAGATCATGGCAGGCTTAAATGCAATATTGATGCCTCCTTTTTCAATGCCAGTAATAAAGTAGGTATATACATCTATATCAGAGACAAAGAAGGACAACGCTCTAAAACAATGTGGTTCACTCCATTATGTTCGGTTGATACAGGGAAGGCCTTGGGATTCCACCATGCAATTCGGTGGAGGCATGAATTACAACTTACAAATGTTGATTTTGAGGTTGAGTCAAAAAAAGTAGCTGATATTTTAATAAAGGAGGGAGAAACATAACCGAATTTGGTCTCATTATGGATAATAGTATCCAATTTTGTAGTGTTCAATTAACAAACTATCATATCGAGTTTATTAAAAGGCAAGCGAATGAGGTTGCTCATGAATTAGTTAGGGCAGCCATATCATTATCTAGCTTCCATATCTATGATGATATTTCAACATGTATCACTGTTTTAATTAATCATAAAATGCTATAAGCAACCTTTTAAAAAAAACAAAACATAAATTTTGAAATCTTATAAAATATAAATATAAAAAAGAATTTAATACAAAATTAAAAAAAATAAAAATATTAATAACTAATTTATTGAAATTAGCACATTTCATAGTAAGTGTTACAAAATATGAATATTAATTTAAATCTTTTAACAAATTAAATAGAATTCTTATTAAAAGGGTAGTTTCTTCATAGGATATATTTTGTTAACTTATCTAACATATACATACCATCATTGAAAAATGATATGACCACCCTCTTTCTAACATTTATTTTCGAATATTCACTCTGATATTAGGTGAAACTCATGAGTACCATCATTTTATAAGGAATCTATTTCTAAAATGTGAGACTCGTGTGAGATTCATCCAATAAAACAGTAAGTATTAGATAGAATGTTCATAACATTCCTTGAAATTATTAATTTTCTCATGATATGTTTAAAAGCATTCAACTGAAATTATTTATTTGGTTGAGTCAATGGATTTTTCATAAAATTATATAATTATTTATTTTGGTTTTTAGTATTAGTTTATAAATTTAATAATATTTCCTCAATTTTTTTTGAATAATATGAAGAGTTAACTTCGAAAAGTGTATGTGATTGTTTGTTTTGTTGTTACTTAACCGCATATCAATTTTAATTTGATACAATATCAATTGGATTTAATTATAAACACCAACGATGAAAAAGGATTCTAAATATTCACCCAATCAAGCCAGTTTATGATTTCACCTCTTTAGGTTAGTTCATGTTTTTTTTCCTTCATTCTTTATGTCAATGGTGGCTAAGTAAATTTGGGATTTTCCTTTCTTTTTAAGAGTTCTTTTCGTTTTTCTCTCCTAGGGTTACGTCTTCCCTGTTGTTCGGTGAAATCTTCTTTGCCTGAACGTAAGTTTGTTTTTGGCTTTATATGTCTTCCCTTTTTTGGTTTGATACATCTGATAGGTGTTGATTCATGTTTAATCCTACCCACTTTATAATTGTGTTGATCTATTGTTATTATCATCATTACCTCACCATATCATCCTTCACAAACATAATAAATTGATACCTTTAGCCATTTAATACAAAAATCATTGCTTGTTTTGTGTTATCGATCAAGGGTATAATTTTCTGTGAGTGTTCTGTTTGGTCAATTGTGTGATAACCGTTGTTGCTTAAAACACACATTGGGGAAAGAAATTTACTTCCTTTACGACAATGAGTGTCATTGGTTCGAACTGTTGAGATTGGGTAACCCGAATGCAGTTCCTAATATAAAATATCGTGTTCGTTACTACAATGTGACTATCCTTTTTTTAAGTGAGACGCTAGTCCTACGAAATAAAATTAAGGAATTTCGATATGTTCTTGGTTTTGTTTCTTGTTTTTTCTGACCGTGTTGGTCGAGGTGGCGATTTAGCTCTTTTTTGGTGATCTTCTTTTAATTGTCAAATCATTGATTATCCGAACAATCATATTACAGTTGAAATTCTATATGATGAGAAAGGTAGTTGGCAACTCTCAGGTTATTGTGGTTATCCTAATGGGGTAGGAGAAGGGCTGCTTGGAGTTCCTCCAACAGTTGTCTCAACTGTCCTCTCACCCTTGGTGTATTTTAGGTGATTTCGACGATATTATGGATGCAAGTTAGAAACGTGGTAGGACGAATCGTTCTAACTGGTTGATTAATTGTTTTTGTCAAGTTATTATGGATTCTAGCTTATCTAATGTCCCAGTGGAGGTTTATCCGTTTACTTGGTTGAAGAGTTTAGGTACCCCTCGCGTGGTTAAAGAAAGACTAGATAGAGCACTAGCTAATAACACTTGGTTTGATATCTTCCTTAGTGCCAAACTCCAAAATCTTGCTGCTCCAACATCAGACCATTACCTAATCTTGTTTGATCGTTCTTCTGTTGTTTGGCCTTCCCATGCCCAACATAGTTTTCAGTTTGAAAATGCATGGAAACTTGAACCAAGTTTTGATGAAATGTTGAAAGACAATTGGTTGTTGTATAATGACCATACAATCATTCACCATCTTAGTAGACGTGCATAATATATTCATTCTTGGAGTTGGGAGCACTGTAACAAGTTGAAGAAAGATATTGATGATTGTTGCAAACAACTATGCCTTTCTCGTATTGATAACATAGGTGCGGTTCAGGTTCAATTGTTGTCCCTACGTAAACTAGTGTCCAACTTACAAATGCAGGACGATGCATATTGGCTTCAACGGGAAAAAAGTCACTAGTATAATAAGGATGGAGATCGAAATACAAAATTCTTTAATGCCTCTGCAATTGCTAGAAAAAGGCAAATCACACTTTTTCAGTAGAAAATGATCAAGGTGTCAAGGTTACTGATAATCCTAGAATGAGTACTTTCGTAAAGAACTATTTTTTGGATTTATTTCAAAGAAAGCTCAACAATACCACACTTGTGGTTGAAGTCATTCAACACTCTATTACAGACACTAATAATGTTGTACTTACCGCACCTTTCTAAAAGGAAGAGATTATAAATGCAATCTTTTTTATGCACCCTGATAAATGACATGACCTGATGGTTTTGAATTTTTTTCTGACCCTATATGCCAAAAAATTACAAATCAAACCCCCTATCAGATTTATTTTCCAAAATGATCTTCTTTTTATTTTTGGTCGTTTTCCTCATTCCCGCCATCTGAAACGACGAGAACGACCCGCTCTCTTACACATGTCAAATCGCGACAGGCTCTTCCAGGTTTGACTATTTTTTTTTAAAAAATTCGTTACCGCCAATTGAAACAGCGGGAATGAATATTTGATTTTTTTTCGTTTTTTTTATTTTTTTTATTGCAACATATGTATAATTCCCGCCGTTTGGAATGGCGGTAATGGAAGGTAGTCTAAAAACTAGGCAAGCCTGTTGTGAAAAATTCAAGATTCTTGAAACTATGCATGCATATTTGAAAAGACCACACTGAGTTATTGAAACTAATTGTTGTGGACATATTCATAAGACTTTAATTTTCCTTCTATAAAATTAGTGTTGTTGTTGAACACTACACACCGGTTATAAATTCCTCTCGATCAAATCTTTCTTTCCTTGTGAAGAAATAACATACTATAAAGCTTTTCTTTCCTTCTAATTTAAAGATGGGAGACATCCTTTATTTAGGCAACAAACATAGATCCTGCCATATTTCAGAAACTATTAATGTAAGTTAACATTATTTTATTTCCATTGAAACTCAATTATATGTATAATTATTTATGTATATCAATTATACTAATTAAGTATAATTAGTAAAACTCAATAATATTCATTTTTTTTGTAGAACGAAGATCAACATTACCTTCGAATTCGTTATCATCGTAAGATTCCCTCGGCGCCACCAACCATTGAAGATAGCTTAAGATCAGCCGAATTATAGGAGTTTACTAATTTAAACAAATACAACATCGATAATCGTTTAATAACCACGTTATGTGAAAGATGGAGGCCGTAGACACACACGTTTCTTTTTCCATCAGGCGAGTGCATAATAACGTTGGAAGATGTTCATATGCTCATTGGTTTAAAGATTAACGGTGAACCAGTTACCGGTAAAGCAAAAGTTGGGTGGGAGATTGTTGAACCTATTTTAGGAAGTAAACCATTGAGCGTTCGACATAAAGGGAATAGTATAAGATTACCATGGCTTCAAGATTATATCAATGGTAATGTTACGGCAGGCCCCCCAGGACTCTGCATATGTTTAGAGTCTATGTCTTATACTTGATAGGCTCTCGATTAATGCCTACTTCTAGTGGCAACCTTGTACATTTGTCATTTTTACAATTGTTGGATAAATCACCTGTGGAGGTTGGACAATATAGTTGGGGTTCAACTTGTTTGGCCATGCTATATAGATCCTTGTGTGGCGGCGCAATATATGGCACCGGAGACATGTCTGGGTGCACAATTCTCTTACAAAATTTTGACGATTTTGATAAACCTCATGGTTATACCGAACTCCGTTTAGTGCTAACTCATGACGTTGGTTTCACTTTTGGACTTTACGATGATGCTTATCTCTCCACGAGCCTTTAATTTTATCTTCTGTCTTTTCTGTTAATTTAATTAAAAAAGAATGTTAAATTTTGGTCCCTTAACTTATTTAATTAGTATTAGTTTGGTCCCTAAACTTAACATTTTTTTGAATTAAATTAACAGAAAAGACCAAACTGATACTTTAAATAAAGTTAAGGGATCTCAACGGGCCTTTTATTACTTAAGGGACTAAACCGATACTTGAAATCAAGTTAAGGGACCAAAAGAGCATTTAATCCTTTCTACTATTTAGAAGATGATAAACTCATTTTGGTGGGGTTATGGGGTCCCAATAATCGTGGTATTCATTAGATGTCTTTGGAGAAGCTGTGGATGCATAAAAAACCATGGTGGTATGAGATACAAAGATTTGACTGCTTTTAATCTAGCTATATTAGGAAAACAAGGTTTGAAATTTCAGACATAACCTGATTCTTTTATCTCTCGTATTTACGAGGCTCAATATTTTCCTTCATGAAGCTACTTGACAACAAATTGAGGTCACAATCCTAGCTATGTATGGAGAAGTATTTTGAACGCTTCATAGATGAGGTGAGGGATTTTTCTGTGGGTATATCTGATGAATACCTCATCGAAGGGATGGAATCAAGAAGTGATTTGACAAGTTTTTAGTTTCGACATAGCCGACTGTATTCTTCGAACACCATTACTTGATCGGGTGATGGATGATAGGTTAATATGAAAAGTTGAGAAGAATGGTTTATATTCCGTCTAGAGTGCTTACAGACTGTGTATAGAAGAATTGGTGGATGCTTCTCACCTTCGAAGGCCGGGATATTGGTCTGGTATTTAGAGATAGAAAGTGCCGCCAAAAGTAAATAATTTGATTTAACGAATGTGGCATGGGTGCTTTCCTACCCGAGTTTGGCTTCAAGATAAAGGAGTGTAATGTCCCACAAGTTATGTGAGTTGTGATGGTCCGCATGAGGACCTTGCTCATATTTGTTTCGAGTGTCCTTTTATTGTGCAGGTTTGGTGTATGTCTGGTCTTTGGAATGCAGTTCATGAGGCGTTTCTCGAAAAGAATTAAGAAGAATTTGGCCAACGATTTGCAACTATCCTCTAGCGCCTTTGAAAGCATAGAAATCTAAATCTTTGGGAAAATTTCGTAGAAACATGCACTCAAGTAATTGATTGAGCTTGTCAACTTATTGACGATTAGTATGCATCTAACACTACTATTCCAATAGCTAGGTGCAACAACGAATCAACAAATTCAGTTCGTAATGATCAGACGACGATGGCATTTATGGTGGGTGAGGAAAAGAGTTTCCCATCATGAGAAAGATTTTTTTTAAACAATTAGATTAAAGAGGAACATTGGTCATATTATAGTCTACCCACATCATATCTTTTCTCACTTTGTCTTCAACCTCACTCACCCACCCACCCTTAGCTCTCCTCCATGCCACCCACCACCAGCAACATCACTCACAACCATTTTCACCACGGTCATGTGGAATCTACGGGAGAGAAAGAGGAAAAACATGTGGGAACCTATTTTTTTGGGAAGATTATATTAGTGGGTTTAGGTTACTGTTTTAGAAAGATTGTGAGTTCAAAAGGTGAACACGTCTTCCCATAGAAATCCAATTGATTGAAGTCAACAATTCACACACCTTTTCTCACCTCTCGGTTTCACCACCATCTCAGTTTCAATTCACACACCATTTCATGAATAAGCTTTATAATATCTTAAATTTTTGGAAATATAATTAAACAACTTGAACAACATCAATGAAGGTAGAAGGTTCTTGCGAAGTTTGTTGCAAATGTGTTGTCGTTGTGGTTGACAACAACTCGTTTCGGCGGAGAGGGTGAATTCGACGGAGGGAGGGGGAGAGAGGAAGATACAACAGCGGTGGCGAAAGTGGAGGTCGGAAATGGTGAGGACGTTGAAAGGAGGACGGGGAGGGTGGGAAATATAGTAAAATTCCAAATCTAGAAAAATCGATACTCATGGAAATTGGAGATGGAGTTTGAAGTTTATTGGTGATGGTGTTCTATGTAGTTTGGTGGAGGTTGATGAAAATGGTGAAAGGAAATAAAAAGTGCAGGCAAACGTTGATAAAATCAAGTGTTCCTTTCTAATCCAATGGTTTAAAAAAACTTTCCTATGATAGGAAACTCTTTCCCTCACACACCCTAAATGCCACACTCGAACGACAAGTAACGATGCAAGTTTGGGGTTGTGATGACACTCTGTCATTACTAGTTTAGTAGGCATTTTTCATACATTTTTAAGGGTTATTCATTGTGATTCATGGAGCTGAAAGCCACAAAAGACGAAAATTTGAA
>Ga0099826_10003519_pt1 | contig 10664 bp, 7 predicted proteins | sample Mtrugardesep15_FD_76830 | JGI IMG/M metagenome (GOLD analysis project Ga0099826, IMG submission 76830) | Root nodule microbial communities of legume samples collected from California, USA - M. trunc garden sep15 | ecosystem: Host-associated > Plants > Roots > Nodule | place: USA: California...
CAGAAATGTGTAGAGAGAGAGAGAGAGAGGAGTTCAAGTTCTAGAGAGAGGAAATAATGGTGAAATGAATTAAAAAACCGGATATGTTTTTTTATAGTGCTTTGGTGAACCGGTTTAGAATGCCTTTCCATGGAGGATTCATTGACTTTGTTTATAAAATGGGCATTTAAAGAAGGAGAAAAGAAAAAGTACCCCCATTTGGTGGATATTGGGAGAGAGTGAAAAAATGTAGAGGAATTCCTTTGGTATTGAGAACATTAGGCAGTATACTTTTTTCAAAATATGAGTGTGGAAATACTTAAGAGACAATGAAATTTGGAATACACAAGACAGGTTTCATTTTACCTGCACTTGAGTTAAGCTATAATCAAATTCCATACTATTTAAAGGAATGTTTTGCCTTGTTCTCCCTTTATCCAAAGGATCATGTATTTGATAGTTTTGAGGTAACATACCTCTGGAGAGCACTTGGTCTCCTTCCACCACCTATCAGAAATCAAACATTGAAATATAGTGCTAAACAATTACTAATTGAACTATTGTCAATATCTTTTCTTCAAGATTTTATCGACTATGGCATTGGTTTCACTTTTAAAATACATGATTCCGTTCATACTTGTGCTGAGATAGTTGCATGGGAAGAATGCAAACGTGCACCAAACTTCTTGGAGGATAAGCTTCCGGCCTTTGTTCCGCATCTGTCTTTCCCTGAAAACAAAGGACTTGACAAATTTCCCATTCAAATATCAAAAAATGTGAGAAGCATATTGTTTCCGACTGGTGGAATGGAGCCAACAGTAATGTTTTCTTGAATGCATGCATATCAAGGTGCAAACACCTGAGATTTTTGGATTTAAGCGATTCTACATATGAGACCTTGCCTCAGTCCATTGGCAAGCTGAAACACTTAAGATATCTGAGTCTTGCGAATAATAGAAATATTAAGATACTTTCTGATTCTATTTGCAACCTCCTATTGTTAGAAATGTTGATACTCAGTGGATGTACTGAACTTGAAGCACTGCCAAAAGGTTTGAGTAAATTGGTCAATCTCCAACATTTGGAGATAAAAACAAAACAATATGTTTTACCTGAGGACGCGATTGCAAACTTGAGTTCTCCTCAGACTCTCAGAATCGAGTTTTGCAATAACCTGGAGTCTGTTGTTTGGAGGGATAAAACTCCCTGCTCTCAAAGTATTGTGTGTTGCTAATTGTAAGTGACTGAAGTCTTTACCTCTTGATATTGAACATATTCCGGCATTAGAGACTCTGCTAGTTGATAACTGTGACATATTGGAATTGTCAGAGGGAACCGAGGACTAAAACTCCAACTTGAAATTGAAGGTTCTAAATATTGTTTCTCTGCCACAGCTGGTGTCATTGCCTCATTGGCTTCAAGGGTCGCTTAATACATTACAATACTTGTAAATTTCAAGCTGCAACAATCTTGTGGCACTTGCGCAGTGGCTGTCAGCTATGAATTGTCTGAAAACACTATGTATTGCAAGTTGTCCTAATATAATGTCTCTCCCCAATGACATTCATCACCTCAACACCCTTGAAAGATTGGAAATTGATGGTTATCCTGAATTACTTAGAGAATCTCAGCAGGAAGTTGGGGAGTCTTAGCGCACACACAATACCATTAATGAGCCGGACAAAGTAGAGGAAGTGGAAGAACTGGAGGAATAGCAAAAGGCAGGGGTAAGGTAAGCGTTATCATCACAAATTAATGTTGACAAATGATATTTTTTCCTTTTCATGTTTCCATATGGTGATTCTTGAGGATATCTTTGTTTTATTTATTATTCTTACCGTTTTATAGTGCATGGTTGAGGCAAGGAACTAAAGAAGGCGATATTAAATCAAGGCGTGCAGCACAAGACTCAAGGATTATCACCATAAGCACTACTTAGGCACTTGTAGTTGTACCATGTCTGATGGCTGTTTCTCAAACTTGAGATACTCTCTTTGTGTTTCTGTGATTATAAACTTTTCAGCTTAATCTGTGATTTAGTTTCTACTTTCAATAGTGTTCAATTGCTTTCTATTAGTTACAGTATACAAACAATAACTTAATATTTTGCCGCTCTTATTTATTTGGTGGTTTTCTTCAACAGGCATCCATGCAATTATTATATATCATTTTAAGATTCTCGGCCTCTGATCTCTATGATGGGAACGGCACAATGCCAAACTGATATGTCTTTGGTTCCTTATCCTCCTCCCCGTGCCCTTTTAATTGAATTTAATTAATGTATATTGTTTGTCGAGTCAATAGTAACATTGAATAAAGTCATCACTTCTGAGCACTTAGTAATTCCCAATTGAGTTTGGATCTTCTCACATTCTAATTTTATTAAAAAAAAAAATCGATTTATGGAGTTCCTCGTTTAAGAGATAGTCCAATTTTGTGTATATAAAATTGGATATTCTGTTGCTGAATTAATGATTGTTTCATAACGAGTCTAGAGGGCATTTGTAATTCGGGATGCCTTAAGGCGCTTGTTTGATGTCAAAGACCCTAATTACGTTGGATTATAAAAAATAACAGACTTCATCAAATACCGACAGTCATAAAAATCAAAATATGGTGGTCCCTTGTCACATAATCCAAGAGATTAGGTCAGCTTGCAGCTGTTGGACATATGTTTACTTTCAAACAAAAGAAAGGACGAGGAGTGGTTGCAAAATTCGATTAAATAACAACAAACGATCATTCCCTTCATTTATTTGTTTTGCTGTATTTGTTTATTTATAGTGGAAAGTTGTCTCCATTCACATTGTGGGTTGGTGGCATCTCCAATAATAATAACAATAATAACAACAACAACAACAACAACAACAACAACAATAATAGAAAAAGAAGACCGGTGAAGAATACGAGTTAATATAGAGATCAATCTGTGTGTATAACCAAAACAAAAGCTATTGGCTACCGTTTACATTGCAAATTGTTTGTCTCCTGATAACAGTAACTATGCCTTCATTCCTCTTCAGCTTGGCAGAATCACTCATAGCACAGCTTGCTTCTCGAGCATACATAGAAGCTTCTCAAGTGCTGGGTGTTTACAACGATCTTCAACAGTTTAGACAGACTCTCTCATACATCTAAGCTGTGTTGTTGGATGCTGAGCAAAAACAGATTAATAACCAAAGTAGTTTTGAGCTAGATCATTGGCTGAGGTTGGTCAGAGGTGTCATATCTGATGCCAAAAATGTGCTGGATGAAGTTGAGTGTTAAAATTTGCGGAAGAAAGTGATCAAAGCGCATGGCAGTGGCAGTAACAGCAGCATTAATAAGCAAGGTATATAACTTCTTCTCAAGTTCTAAGCTACTTGCTTTTCGATTTCGTATGGCACGCAAAATGAAACAAATCAACACGAGATTAGATAAGATTGCTGTTGATAGGCAAAAATTTGGTCTACAAATAATTGATGCTGACAACCGTGTTGTGCATAGGAGAGAAACTACACACTCAAGTGTGATTGATTCAAAAGTGATAGGAAGAGAACATGATAAGGAAAAGATCATAAAGCTTTTGATTCAACGTGGTAATGATAAAAATCTCTGTTATCCCCATTGTTGGGCTTGGGGGTGTGGGAAAGACCACACTTGCAAAGCAAGTATTCAATGATGAAAGGATAGACAAGTACTTTCCATCCAAAATGTGGGTGTGTGTTTCAGATAGCTTTGATATTAAGCGAGTGATTATTAAAATCATCAACTCTTCTCAAAATTCTACTGATGCTCCTACTTACCAACAAAATTTGAGAGATTTAGATATCCATCAGCTACAAAATCATCTTAAAGGTAAGCTTAAAGGTCAAATGTTTCTACTTGTCTTGGATGACGTGTGGAATGAAGATCGTGTTAAATGGGTTGAGTTGATGGATTCAATACAAGTAGGTGCGGCGGGAAGTCAAATCTTAGTAACTACACGTAATCACTCAATCGCTTCCATGATGGGCAACATTTCCTCTCACATATTAGTAGGCCTTTCTCTGGAGGATTCTTTGTCTGTTTTTGTCAAATGGGCATTCAAAGAAGGGGAAGAGAAAAAATATCCACATTTAGTAAATATTGGGAGAGATATTGTGAAAAGATGTGGAGGAATTCCTTTGGCAGTGAGAACATTAGGGAGTTCACTATTTTCAAAATATGAGACAGATAAATGGGAATACATAAGAGACAATGAAATTTGGAATTCACAAGACACAGGCAGCATTTTACCTGCACTTGTGTTAAGCTATTGTCAAATGCCATGCTATCTCAAGGAATGCTTTCCTTTGTTTTCTCTTTTTCCAAAGGATCATGCATATGATAGTTTTGATATAGCATCCCTTTGGAGAGCACATGGTCTCCTTCCCCCACCAATCAGAAATCAAACATTGAAAAATAGTGCTAACCAATTCCTGTTTGAATTGTTTTCAGTATCTTTTCTACAAGACTTTATCGACCATGGCATTGGTTTCACTTTTAAAATACATGATTTGGTTCATTATTGTGCTGAGTCAGTTACTGGGGGAGAATGCTCGCTTGTAAAAGACTCAATTGAAGGCAGCGATTTGGTCTATGCTCGGCATCTGTCTTTCCCCGAAGCATACTAAATTGAGAAGCATACTATTTCCGACTGCTGGAATTGGAGCCAACAGTGACCCTTTCTTGAAAGCATGCATGTTAATGTGCAAGCAACTGCGATTTTTAGATTTAAGTGATTCTACGCATAAGACATTGCCATTGTCCATTGGCAAGCTGAAACATTTAAAATATCTCAGTCTTGAAAATAATAGAAATATTAAGAGACTTCCTGATTGTGTTTGCAACCTCCTTATGTTAGAAATGTTGATACTTAGTGGATGTACTGAACTTGAAACACTGCCTAAAGGTTTGAGAAAATTGATCAGTCTCCAACATTTGGAGATAACAACAAAGCAGCATGTTTTACCTGAGGATGAGATTGCAAACCTGAGTTCTCTTCAGACTCTCAGAATCGAGTTTTCTAACAATCTCGAGTCATTGTTTGGAGGGATAAAACTCCTTGCACTCAAAGTATTGTGTGTTTCTAATTGCAAGAACCTAAAGTCTTTGCCACTAGATATTGAACATATTCCTGCATTAGAGACTTTGCTAGTTGACAACTGTGACATATTGGAGTTGGAATTGTCGGAGGGACACAAAGGCCAAAACACGAAAATGAGATTGAAGATTCTAACTATTATTTATCTGCCCCAGTTGGTTACCTTGCCTCACTGGCTTCAAGGATCCGTGAATACGTTACAATACTTGTCAATTTCAAGCTGCAACAATCGTGTGGCACTTCCTCAGTGGCTGTCAACTATGAATTGTTTGAAAACGATATGTATCACAGGCTGTCCTAATATAATGTTTCTCCCCAATGACATTCATCGCCTCAACACCCTTGAACGATTGGAAATTGATGGTTATCCTGAATTACTTAGAGAATCTCAGCAGGAAGTTGGGGAGTCTTCGTGCACACACAATACCATTGATGAGCCAGACGAAGTGGAGGAAGTGGTAGAAGAACTGGAGTAATAGCAAAAAACAGAGGGTAAGGTAGGCTTTATAATCAAAGATAAATGTTGAAAGTTTTTATTTATTTATTTTCTTTTTCATTTTTAGGTTTCCTATATTGTTGTTCTTGAGGACGACTTTAATTTTTCTGTTAAATATTTTGTAGTGTTTGATTGGACCAAGGAAGAGTTACTTCACCACTTGAAGAGACATAGAAGTAAAGGTGTGCAATACAAGACTGGAGTATTGTCAGCATAAGCAGCACCTCTAAGGCTCCTAATGATTTTCATGATGGTTGTTTCTCAATCTTGCGCACTTCTCTTTGGAACCCTAAGATTAGAAAATACTCAACTTAAACAAGTGATTTAGTTTTCACATTCAAATTGTTCAGTTCCCTTCTTATTAGCTAGAGCATATGAAAATTAAATTAACATTTGGCTCTTTTTAATTTGTGGAGTTTTTTCTTTTTATTTTTATATTTATGAGGTAACAAGCATCCATGTAACTATTATAATTTTCAAACTCCTACTGATCATTATGATGGTTTCATAGCTGCAATGGAGAAAGGAAACATCAGGACAATGCCAAACCAATGCATATCATTAGCTACTTATCCACTCCTCCTAGTGTACTTTTGAAATTAGTTTGTAATGTTTGTAGATTGTGTACATTTTAAATTTCTTTGAAGAGCTCAATTAGAAGATAGGAGTTAAAAACTCATGCAGCCAATCTCATTCACAGATAATTGCATTTATGTAGTAACCATGCAAAAAGCAAAGCTCTGGCAACACGAATCATTGCTTTTCTATAACAAAGTAACATATACAAGTTCAACAAAAATTGTTTATATTACCAAATCATAATATGTGCCTCAAATACCCGAAATGAAGCATCACGACTTAAAATATAAATCAGAGAAGCTTCTACACACTGAACAATCATTACTCATCACCGTTAGTTTTTAAACATGATACCTGCAGGGCAGTGAGGTCATAAGAACACTTGAAAGAAAAACGACATCCATAAAACTTTTCCATAAAGTAATCATACCATGATAACCAGAAAAAAAAAATGGAAATGAAATTTTCTCAGCATAGATTCCAAACTTAGAGATCAATAAACTACATAACGTGCATTAAATTCCAAATTGTCAAATAACGGAAGAAAAAAAACCTATCACCTAATTTTGGGTACATGAGGTAGAAACCTTTACTGGAAAAATGAACCAGCTCTTGATCCCACATTGAGAGACTTAGAGAAAAGACTAATAGGTTGTTTGGTTCAAAGTCTATCTTCTCAAACTCACGTCTAGAGTGGCACTTTTGTAAAAAAAATTGCACATGCAATGGGAATATTAAAAACCTATTATCAACCTTCTCTCCACATATTAGCATGAGGCGAGAAAGTGATAAGAAGAGGGAGATTGTTATGGGGCGTAACTGGATATAAAGGAGGTTTAACTAGCAGAAATTTTAATTTCTTCAAATGCAAATATATTAAATTTTGTAAACGGGGATATTGTACCATACAATTCTTTTATCATTTTTTCCCTCAAAAAAAAAATAAAAAATCTTTTTGTTGACTTGACATCTTCAGAATGCAAGTTGGAGCATTCTATACCTTAGCAGCAAACAAACCAATATAGTCTTGGTCAATTGTTGCCTACCAAAATTTTTGTTTTCCTGATAATCATGATGGCTGCTTTGGTTGGATCATTCCTCTTCAGCATGGCTGAGTCAATCATAGCACAACTTGCTTCTCCGGCATATGTAGAAGCTGCTCAGGTGCTAGGTGTTTACAACGATCTTCAACACTTCACACAAACTCTCTCATACATCAAATCTGTGCTGTTGGATGCCGAGAAAAAGCTGATCAACCATGACCATCAAAATCATGAGCTAAGTAATTGGTTGTGGAAGGTCAGAGATGTCTTGTTTGATGCCGAAAATATGCTGGATGAAGTTCAGTGTGAAAACTTACGGAAGAAAGTGATCAAAGGGCACGGAGGCGGCAACAGCAGCAGTATGATAATAACCAAGGTAGATAACTTCTTCTCAAGTTATAATCCACTTGCTTTCCCTTCTAGGATTGCTCGAAAAATGAAACAAATCAACACTAGGTTAGATAAGATTGCTGCTGATAGGCACAAATTTGGTTTACAAATAATTGATGCTGACAACCGTGTTGTGCATCTGAGAGAAATTACGCACTCCAGTGTGATTGATTCAGATGTGATAGGAAGGGAGCATGATAAGGAAAAAATCATAAAGCTTTTGATTCAGTATGATAATGACAAAAATCTCTCTGTTATCCCCATTGTAGGGCTTGGGGGTGTGGGAAAAACCACACTTGCAAAGCTTGTGTTTAATGATGAAAGGATAAACATGTATTTTACATTAAAAATGTGGGTGAGTGTTTCAGAAAGCTTTGATATTAAGCAAGTTATTATTAAAATCATCAACTCTGCTAATGATTCTATTGATGCTCCTGCTTACCAACAAAATTTCAGAGATTTAGATATTCAGCAGCTACAAAATCTTCTCAAAAATAAACTTAAAGGTCAAATGTTTCTACTCGTCTTAGACGACGTGTGGAATGAAGATCGTGTTAAATGGGTTGAGTTTAGGGATTTAATACAAGTAGGTGCAGTGGGAAGTCGAGTCTTAGTGACTACACGTAGTCACTCGATTGCTTCCATGATGGGCACCATTCCATCTCATATATTAGTAGGCCTTTCTTTGGAGGATTCTCTGTCTGTATTAGTCAAATGGGCATTTAAAGAAGGGGAAGAGAGAAAGCATCCACATTTGGTAAATATTGGGAGAGATATTGTGAAGCAATGTGGTGGAATTCCTTTGGAAGTGAGAACATTAGGGAGTTCATTGTTTTCAAAATATGAGTTAGATGAGTGGGAACATGTAAGAGACAGTCAAATTTGGAACCTTCACATTCGGAATTCAGAAGACACAAACTACATTTTACCTGCACTAAAGTTAAGCTATTACCAAATGCCATGCTATCTCAAGGAATGCTTTGCTTTGTTCTCCCTTTACCCAAAGGGTCATGTATTTGATAGTTTTGATATAACATCCCTCTGGAAAGCACATGGTATCCTTCAACCACCAATCAGAAATCAAACATTGAAATATGGTGCTAACCAATTTTTATTTGAATTGTTGTCGATATCTTTTCTTCAAGACTTTATCGACTATGGCATTGGTTTCACTTTTAAAATACATGATTTGGTCCATTCTTGTGCTAAGGCAATTGCACGGATAGAATACAAACTTGGAACAGACTCCATTGAACGCTGGCATGGGATCTTTGTCCGGCATCTGTCTTTCCCTGATAACCAAGGACTTGACAAATTTCCCATTAGAAGATTTGGAAAAGTGAGAAGCATACTGTTTCCGACTGCTGGAGTTGGAGCCAACAACGAAGATTTTTTGGATGCATGTGCCTCAGGGTGCAAATGCCTGCGTTTTTTAGATTTAAGCGATTCTACGTATAAGACATTGCCTCGGTCCATTGGCAAGCTGAAGCATTTAAAATATCTCAGTCTTGAAAACAACAGAAACATTAAGAGACTTCCTGATTGTATTTGCAACCTCCTTATGTTAGAAATGTTGATACTTAGTGGATGTACTGAACTTGAAACGCTTCCTAAAGCTTTAAGCAAATTGATCAGTCTCCAACATTTGGAGATAACAACAAAGCAATTTGTTTTACCTGAGAATGAGATTGCACACTTGAGTTCTCTTCAGACTCTCAGAATCGAATTTTGTAACAATCTCGAGTCTTTGTTTGGAGGGATAAAACTCTCTACTCTCAAAGTATTGTGTGTTGCTAATTGCAGGAATATAAAGTCTTTGCCCCTTGATATTGAACATTTTCCTGCATTAGAGACGTTGCTAGTGGACAACTGCGACATATTGGAATTGTCAGAGGGGTACAATGACCAAAATTCCAACATGAGGTTGAAGGTTCTAACTATTGTTTCTCTGCCACAGTTGGTTACATTGCCTCTATTGCTTCAAGGGTCCGTGGATACATTACAATACTTGTCAATTTCAAGCTGCAACAATCTTGTGGCACTTCCTCACTGGCTGTTAGCTATGAATTGTCTGAAAGCAATATGTATCACAGGTTGTCTGAATATAATGTCTCTCCCCAATGACATTCATCGACTAAACACCCTCGAACGATTAGAAATTGAAGGTTATCAAGAATTACTAAGAAAATCTCAGCAGGAAGTCGGAGAGTCTTCTCGCGCACACAATAACATTGACGAGCCAGACGAAGTGGAGGAACAACTGGAGTAATAGTACAAGGAAGGTGTAAGGTAAGATTTATAATTAATAACAGATAAATGTTGACAGTTCTTGAGGACATTTTTTATTTTATTTACTATTCTAAATGTTTTATAGTGTACCACTGGACCAAGGAAGGAAACCAGGGGACGAGAACAAGACTCAAGGATTAGCATCATAAGCACTTCTTAGGCCCTTGTACCATATTTAATGGCTGTTTCTCAAACTTGAATCTTCTCTTTGTAGTGTTCTGGTTATAAACTTTTTCAGCTAAATATGTAATTTAGTTTCCACTTTTAAAATTGTTCAGTTGCTTTCTAATTTTCAATGTCTACGTGCTTTCTCATCGTCTATTGCTTTTCCCCAAACGATACAATGGAATTTGTTACTTCATGTTTGAAAAAAAAATTCTCTATAAATATTACATTTCAGCAAGACGCTGCTGGAAAAGGCAATTGTAGATGCACAGTCACTAGTTAATACAGCTGAGAATGATATGGATCTTATTTCACGGGATATTTTTAAAGTACTTGTGATGCGGGATTCATGTTTTGCTTACGATCTGGTATACACATCCACTCTTGCATCTTTTTCTATTCAACAATTTTAAACCATAGGCTTAGGATATAGAATGGAAGTCTTTGGAATTTCTTATTTTGGAACGTTGTTTATGCAGGCAAAGCATCTTATTAATAAAAAAAAGAGTAAATTACACTCCCCTCCCCTCAAAGATGCTTGAATTACACTCCCCTCCCCTCTTATGTTAAAATATACATTCCCCTCCCCTCTTATTCAAAACATATTAGAGAAAAATAC
>Ga0099826_10003520_pt1 | contig 10662 bp, 5 predicted proteins | sample Mtrugardesep15_FD_76830 | JGI IMG/M metagenome (GOLD analysis project Ga0099826, IMG submission 76830) | Root nodule microbial communities of legume samples collected from California, USA - M. trunc garden sep15 | ecosystem: Host-associated > Plants > Roots > Nodule | place: USA: California...
CACGGCTTGTGAAGCTTCCGGTGGTGGGGCAGAAATGAACACTTTTAACAACCTTTGGCCTTACGAGAGAACCTATGAGTGAAATTAACAAGTTAGATTCCAGCATGAATGAACCCATAATCTTTATGAAACAGAATCAAGAGAAAGTATGAAAAGAAACGACCAAAAGATAACACCAATTGCAGCTTGTAAAAGAGATTAGATGCTTTATAACCAGAAAATGACTTTTACATTACCACTATCCTCTAGCATAATGCATAACATGCCACCCAAGGACACATTAAAATATTTATCATTTCCTAAAACTCAATGGATACCCAAAAGAATCAAATAAACGGGTAAATTTACCCACCAAGTGAGTCTGGATACAAACATAAGCAATAATTACCGACCAAATTTGGTGGAAATGATTAAGGTTATAGGCACTTTATCACTCAACCTTACCTATACCTGCATAACATGTCTATTATGTTTCTATATTTGATAATTTAAATTTGGGAAATTAAAAAAAAAATTAAAAATTAAAAAAAGATTGAAAGATTTTCTATAAAAAACTGAAGTTAAATACTTTTGTCTGCAATGTTCTGTAATTAGGATTTGGATAAAATAAAATTATTATTCGGTTGTATTATATAGTGTAATTAAAATTGAAGCTGTTTCAAAACGTATGAAGCTGAACATTAGTTAAAAATAGAGTTCCACTTCCAGATCATTGACCAATGACCAAAACATAAGGTAAAGTATAAACCCTTAAACATAAGAACCCAAACATCCCAGCAACTTCACAGCAATTAGCACAGAAAATGAAAATTAACAAAGCTACTGATAGCCTGTTTGGATTGGCTTATTTGAGCATATATACTGGCATAAGCACTAGCTAGCAACACTGTTCGGAAGAACTAATTCATAAGCTGTGTTGAGATTTTTCCTATAAGCTCTCCAGGATAATTATGTAAAGAGCTTATAGATTTAACAAAAGCAGTTTGACTTCATCTTATCTTGTGTTATAGAAATAGCTTATTCATAAGCGCATGTATGCTACAAAATAAGTTGTTTATCCAAAACAGTGCCTAATCAAGGAGTAATCGTATATAAAAAGAAAAAACATTTGATCATACAGACAAGTTCAATAGAAACCCTAGGAATCAAAAATCAATTATTATAACGCCATTTTCTCATGAATGAATCATACTAACTAAAGTGAAAAACAAAAACAGTTTAACTTACATTTAGTGATAATGCCCTCAACACAAACCATAGAACCTATAAATTCAGAAAGAAGATCCCTCGGCGTAACTCGGCGAGAAACAAAAGGACCTTCAAATCCAACAAGAACTTGTTCCCCTTCCTTCAAATACTTTGGATCACTACCACGAACAACATCGGTAACCGCATCAGAGAATGATTGCATATACTCACTCGGATTTCTCAGAATCCTGAAAAACACAAAAATCAGTTAGAATTTAAACAAAATCGAATTCTACAGTGGAAACAGTAAAGGTAAAAACGGTTACGAACCTGTTTCCCAAGTCGCGGAAGTTGTGGAGATCGGAGATGTTGACGATTAAGCGGCGGCGTTTGTGGTTGATTAGAGCTTTGATTTCGTCCATGTAAATGCTTTTTCCGATCTGATTGAACAAAAAAAATTGAAAATGTTAGAAATGAAGGAGAGGAAAAAAAAAGTGAAAATTAGGGAGAAGTGAGAAATTAGGTTACATCTTGATCTAAGAAATCAGCGAATTCTCGCTTGTGAGCTTGTCGAACTTCTTCGCTCAAATCCATTTTCGGAGGATTCTGAGAGAGAGAGAGAGAGAGAGAGAGTGACGATGGAGTAAGAAAAAGGAATGTTGCGGTTCGAGTGTTTTTTTAGAGATAGGGCATTGTTTTGGCGGGAAATGGGCTCGCGTTGTGGCGGGAAATGGAGAATGATTTGCTTCGGTTCGACCGGTCCGGTTTATGCTTCACGTTTTTCTTTTTTTAAGTTTTTTCCTCTCAAAAAAGATACTTTTATTAGGTCTATGTAAACCGTATTATAAAAAAGTTGGAAAATTAGTAGTATATTGGTGCAACAAGATTTTAAAAGCTAAGCAAATATGTCTTGACGATGTATCTATTATTCTATTTACTTATTAATTAATTATTAAAATTTAGAATGTTAAAGAAAACGAGAGTATACTAGTATTTTATTTTTACATATCTACACCATAATTGAAAAGTGAGAAATTCTAAATTCAAATTGGTATCCATGCATATCAAATATTCTTGCAGTTTCTTTAAAAAAAAAAATGCAGCTACAATTTAAGTTGTATTTAATATAAGAACGCTATTTTTTTTTTTGAAAGAATAAGAACGTTGTTTTATAATTTCATACAAATTATTTCAAAATACATATATAAGAATGAAATGATATAGCAAAATAATGAAATGAATCATATTATACGTTGATTTAAAACCGGTTTACCTGCAATACATGTACTAATAAACTCCTCTAAAACACCTGTCTAAAATTAAAATCCTTTTGCTTTAGTTTTTTCTTTTGATTAAAAAAATGATCTAATAAACTCGACATTTTAAAACACAAGATAAAAAGTTTGTTTGTTAAGAAAAAAATCAAGATAAGAGCATAGCATTGCATGGATTTGTATCTATGCAATGTGTCTGTACAAAATAAAAATAAATAAATAAAACTGTTTTGCAGGATTGACAATTTTGTTTAGGCGACAAATAAAGAAGCTATTATCGCATTGAATTTAAACAATTTTCAGGGATTCCTTGTAAAAAAAAACAGTTTCGAAGGATTGAAAATTTCTTGCGCATAAAAAATTTCTCCTTTTGGGATTCTTCAACTATCAAGGAACATTTCATTTCAGCAGTTATTTCACAGCATTTTATAAGTTATACTTGTACTACATCAAAGAATCTGGTTAAAGCTTTTTGAAAATAATTGACGCGTACTGTGCATTCACCATTTTATTTGTTTTTCTGAGAGGATGTATTCACCATTTTATATTTTCTCAATATTAGAACACATTTAGTCAAGATATGATTCCAGTCCATCAATATATGTTTTCTAACAAAATAGAATTTTAATTTGATTTAATTACTTATACCTGCACAATGGGGATGTGCAGATCTAACATTCATCAATTGAACATATGCCTTGAATAATATGTTAACTCAAATAATATGTCAACTAGGCATTTCTTGCTCTGTTAAATAGGGGAGACAAACAATATACTTTAACCTATATTTCTCTGAGAATAATTTAACCATAAAACAGATAAACGTGCAGCCAAAATAAAACTAAACTACACATGCTTATTTCAGAGATTAAAACTAAACTTACACATGCTTATTTCAGAGATTCAATGCTTGCCTATAACTGGTTTTCGGGAACTACAAAGTTATCCTGAATTCAAATATAACCAACAAAGATTTAATAACAATAAGTATCTTTACTTAACAATAAGGAAGAATGATTAAGTAAGCACTTATGGCATTTTCTATCCGCAGTATAACTCCAAACCAATGAAATCTCCGTGCTACATTAGAAAAGTTCTACAGCAAAATAGTCTTTGGAGCTAACTGTCTGTTCACAATTAGCATAAAATGAACAATTACAGGACTACAATTTTTAAATATTATGGACTCGATAAATAGCCTCAATGATGTAGAGAGAACAAAATTTCAATTAACTTAGATTCCATGTTCTACATGAAGAGCCTTGCTATGCATAGCCGGACCCAAGCCCAAATGAAAGGAGAGGGTTGTGTTAGGTCTTGACAGCCAATGTAAAACTTTGCTGAATCTCTATGACAATGACATGAGTTGTAGTTGTTCTACATGAAGAGCAGACAAGCTAGGCAATTAGGGTCTGAAAGCGGAAAAAGCCACGACGGAGTTGTGTCCACCGAATCCAAATGAATTTGAAATGCCTGGAGTTAGAAAAAAGCCAGTTAGTTGCCAGTCCAAATTATGGTCTTCATCACGTAAAAATGAAAAATACACTGGTTGTTGAATTATTAGAATCTTACCAACATTAATTTCATGTTGCTGCTTGACATTTGCCACAGTATCAAAATCAACTGCAGGTTCTGGATTCTGCACCCAAAAACAAGGCAAACAAAATGATTACATATGGTTCTGAAAGGCAAAATGGGGGCCAATAAAAGGATATGATATGTTCAAACTAGTATTTCAATAGATAACCATATAATTGTAAATGAAACCCCAAACAACTCTTGTCCACCCTACAAAAACAACGCGACTTGACTTCTCAATAATAACATGATAGTCCATATATTAGCACCCAAAAAAAACATGAGTAAAAAGAAAAAGTTAAAATACTGACATTGATAAATACTCCGATTTTCTTGTTTTATTTGTCATTTAAGATAATGGCCACACAGTAAAGAAATGATTAATTATAGTTCTTGCGGAGGTAAAATATTTGTTTTGACTAAAATGTACTTATTTTAGCAAGAGTTTAATAAAAGCTAAATAACAGGTTGAGGTGCCAACTGCCAATAAAGAAGATTATATTGAACGGAAGGAAAAAAAAGTTAACATTTTACTGATATTCTAAAATGAAAGTTAATTTGAACCAGGCCATTATTCCAAGACTGGCAGATAAAATGTGACAGAGGCAGTAACAATTTATCTACCAATAATGAAAGCCCATTCTCTCGGTTGATTCTAACAAAGACAACGATCCTAATCATGAAAACCAAGAATTAAGTAAACATACAAATTGATTGATTGATGGATGCAGCCATCCTGTTGTTATGGCTTTTATTGTGGCAATAGCTTCCAAACCTCCAGCTGCGCCAAGGCAGTGCCCTATCATAGACTGGTATTACAGAACAACATATGCATCAGTTAATGGCCAGGGAATGAATAAAAAATAACCTGCGATAAATAGAAAGCTTTCGCTGGCAAATACAAGCCAATGACACGATTATACCTTGGTGGCATTAATTTTGATGCCAGTAGGGTCCTTGAAAACCTTTTTGATAGCATTAATCTCTGCCAAGTCACCAACAAGAGTGGAAGTTGCATGTGCATTTATGTAATTGACCTAAAAAGAAGCAAATGACATGCTTTCACTTTGCTAATTTATGGTATGCATTAATCAGTAACAAAATATAAATTAAAATATTAATCAGACATTAGGGCTAACTTCTCGAATTGACAAATCAACATGCAGGTGCAGCAATGGCCTAACAAATTGTCTTTCCATTTATTTATGTTAGCAGCTTAAGCCCTCTATTTGACCTGATGAATGAGCGAGTAACTGGGTATAAACTGATCATTTGCAGAGGCACCAACTTGGCCCCGTACATCCAATTGATGTTTTTAATATATTCTAATCACACAGCATTTCTAACTTCTTACTTCTTGCAAACATAACATAGCATCCTGGTACTGATATCTGTACCAGTATGCTGAAATACAAGGAAAAAATTAACACAAATTACTAAAATCAAATAGTTAGTCGAGCCAAGATTTCTTAGAGGCCTTAGTTTCTCCCTTCAATAATGCTCTCACTCTGCAGATTTTTCTTGCCTTTTCTTCTCTTACATCTTCTCCGGATTTATCATACAACTAAATGCTAACACCAGAGTGCTTCCCCTTCCCACAACCCCCACCGTGTGTGCAGACATCCTTACATACATGCTCTTTATGCATCATTTGCATCCTAATTTAAGTAATTGAATATCTATAAAAAATGCAACTTCTTCACGTCTATTTATCCAGAATTCAATGCTATAGATTTTTGTAGACCTGCTTGAAATCATAACTACATAGCAGCAGCTTTACACGAGGTTTTTACTATTATTCATACATGCAATGTCATCCCCTATTGTACCGTATACCAAAACATGTTGAAAACACACATCTACTATGAATACAAACAGACAGAAAAGTAGAGTAAGCTGGAAAGGAAAAACATGCTGAAGGAGAAAAACAATGAATTAACTGGGAGACGAGACCAACAATTGATTAAACAGACAAAGTTAGCAACAAAAGCGTAGTAAAAGGAGTAAAACATTACCTCCTCGGGTGACACACCGGCATCTACAAGACTGCCCTGGATGCATGAAGACACGCCAAGCCCATCAGATCTTGGATCAGTCATATGATAAGCATCACAGTTAACAGCACCTCCCAAGTATTCAGCAATGATAGGTGCACCTCTCTTCAAGGCATGTTCCAGGCTTTCCATCACCTGTTAAATTACAGTACTCTCTTTAAAATATAGTAGAAATTAGCTTGTAGAGGATCTCAACAAAAAAAAAAAACACGACACACAACATAGCCACTTTATAGACACATCGTGAAACAAGATTTAGAATTATTCTTTTTCGGATCATGTACAAAGGAAAAGATAGTGTTGTTACAAAGCTAATAATAGTCTTACAAATACATCTTAAAAACCAAGCATATGACAATTGCAATTGAATTATACAAACGTTAATTAAGGTAACCAACATCCAAAAGAACAATAACAAAACTTTAAGGAAAACACGAAATGAATCCTTACCAAAACTCCAGCACCTTCACCCATAACAAAACCATCACGGTCTTTATCCCAAGGCCTAGAAGCAGTTTTAGGGTCATCATTTCTCTGAGAAAGTGCCCTGCAAGCAACAAAACCCCCCAAACCGATAGGAATAATAGCAGCCTCGGTACCACCCGCAATCATCAAATCAGCTTCACCCCTACGAATGTGATTGGCAGCAGCAACAAAACAATAATTTGAAGTAGCACAAGCAGTTGAAATAGAATAATTTGGACCTCTGAAACCTAAATCAATCCCAAGTAAAGCTGAAGCCATATTGGTAATAGCATAAGGAATAAAAAAAGGTGATATCTTTCTATGTCCCTTTTCAATCAGATTTTTAACTCCGTCAGAAAACACCGTTAAACCACCCATTCCTGACCCAACCAAAACACCAGCACGTTCTTTATCAATCTACAATATATCAAAAAATTCAAAATCCAATTAGGGTTCGGTTCAGCTCAATTCAGATATAGCAAATGCAGATCTAACATCTAAGTGAAAAAGTGTGAAAGAGTGTTAAACCTTATCAAGATTTTCAGCACCGAGACCAGCATCTTCAAGTGCTTTCTTCCCGGCGACATTGCAGTACCGGAGACAGTCATCCTGCCTACGATCATTCTTCCCGTCGATGTAACCCTCAGAGCTAAACCCACGGATCTGGCCAGCGAACCGAGTAGGGAATTTGGAAGCATCAAACCTATCAATCAATGTGATCCCACTCTCACCAGAGAGAAGCTTCTCGTAGAAAATGTCGACGTCGTTGCCATGTACAGTGACACCACCCATACCAGTGATCACGACACGCTTCTTGGGATCCTTCTCTCTTTGAGGAGCGGCGGTGGTGACGGCGGAAGAGACGACGGAGAGTCTCCTTGGGGTTTTAACGGTGGTGGCGGCGGCATTGGAGGATTTTTTGCGAAGTGGTTCGAGCGGTGAAGGGCGAAGAGTGAAGGGTAGTTGATGCTGAAGTGACTGCATTGTGTTTGATGAAATGACGGAGAGAACGAAGCTTAATGGTTTAACGAGGAAGTAACAAGTGTGTTCGATAATTTGTGATCGAAGTTTGGTATTTAATGGTTTAATTATTTTGACAACAAGGGAATGAAATGATAATAACTATGTTTTCTTACATTGGAAATTCCGGGATCCATAAATTGAGCGGCAATTTTGACATGTCGTCCCCCTAGTTTAGGTGATTCATAGGTGAACTACTCAAGGAATGAAAAGAAAAAATTTGTCAAAAAATAAATAAAGAAAAGAAAAACATTAAAAATGAGTATGGTTAATTGTTTAAAGATGTTGATAACAAGTGTTTCAACTAACATAGGTGAATAACTTAGTAGGTTTTAAAAATATAAGTTGTTATTTTGATTCAGTAAGATGTTATTTTGATTAAGTAATAATTACACAATTTTTTTCTAAAAACTTATTTGTTTTATTTGATTAACCAATGTTCAAGAGCCTTTATGATATTATTCTTTTTTTTTTAAGGAATTTTAAATAGATTTTGTAATATACGTGGGATATAAAAATAGTCTTGGTAAAAATAGAAAGAAAAAAGAAATACTGTTATAATTTTTTTTACCTCAATCAATTCTTTTACTAAACTAAGTTAATGGAATGAAATAAAGAAGAAAACAAATCTTAGAGACTTAGATCAAAGTTCGATAAATTTCAACAAATTCATTAAAGTTCATAAAGATCCATAAATCATAATCATAAAAGTTTAAAAAAAATCAACATTCATCCCTCTTCAACTTAAAGATCCATAAATTTCGATCAAGATTATTTTTCTTCACAACCTACGAATTTCAACCCTTTCACTGTTACCCCTGATAACCTTGTGAATGAACAAATGTTCAATAAAGATCAAAACATTAAGAAAAACAAAATCAAAACAAAAAACTTAAAGATCAGAAGTTGCAAATGTTCAATGAAGATTGAACGGCAAAGCAAGACAAAAATAAATTAGGAGCAAAAACCACGGGTGCTCTCCCGAATACTAAAGCGAAATAGAGTATTGTTGAAATCCAAACACTCGTACAACATTCAAAGAAAAAATTGTATAAAATCTACGCACATACTGGCAATGATCATGTCACAATCATGGGAGGGACTAGTGTTAGGCACTGCCACACCATATTATTTCTCAATTTTTTTCATGTTATCCTAAAACCAAGAACTTCTCCTAGAGACCGAATTTATGGTCACTAAGGTAAGAAAATCAATCACTACATTAGTTAGAGACTACTCAACAACTGATTTAATGCCTGAGTTGAGAAACCAACTTTATGACCGAATGTGACAGATTATAAAATCAAAATGGTTACTAACTCGGTCTGCATTCACTTTTTTCTTAAAAAATAATAATAATTAATTAAAACAGTTAATTTCTACAAACAAATATATACAAATATTATCAAACGCGACAATACCAAGACAATGTTCTCTAAAAAAAAAAAACAAGACAATTTTAATCTTACACTAATCAACTGACCAACACTTTCATCAAAAGCGTAGATCCAATGCAATATAACAATGTCAATATTCCTTTTCAATGACATGCTAATGTTGCAGTTTTCAGTATAGTTCTTTCGTTCTTTTAATCCTTGATGATTACTTAAGAGTAAAATTATGTGTGCCAAGTATCAAACATAAGAATACATGAGTTTTCTAAAAAAAATGATGCAAAGTAAGGATTTGTTTGCTTCTTAAAAATGATGCATTTTTGTTAAATGTATCAATATTGTTATCCTTTTTATCGCAACAAAATAAAATAAAATAAAAACATAGAAAAAACTTTTAAAAAATCATAAAACTCATAAACAACTCAAATCTTCGTCATAAAAACATAGAAACGTATATTTCATTAAAAAAAAATCCATAAAAATGATGCAATATTGACATTTTATAACATAAAAGATTAAACCGAAGAAAAAAAATAAAGGACAAAAATGTTACTCGATTATAACATAAAAGATTAAATTGAAAAAAATAAAGGAAAAAAGTGTTAGTCTAAATTAATTTAAGGAACGAACCATGTAATTTTATCAAAAATATATTAGGTAGTTATCGACGAGGTCGGGTGTGACAAAAGTAGTCAGTCTTCCACAATATGGTGAACCGTAGTTCAAGTTTTAACTAGAAGAGGTGTTAATATTTGATATACATAGTGACTTAGACATAATTACTTTTGACGGAGAGTACATTGCGAAAGAAGAAAAAATATGTTAGGTTGTTCATACTAATTAACTACTCTATTTAATATTTTTTAAGCGGGTTAACTTGTTACTTTAGTTATTAATACTTAGCTTAGCTTAGTTGCATTTCTTGAGTGATTTTGATCCGTTACGATTCCCCCCAAAATTTATGTTGAGATTACATCATTTACTCGCATGACACCAAGCTCTCATAACTAATGCGGCTTTTCTTTAAGAGAAATGCTATCATGTGCCTTCATGACACAAGTTAGTATATCAATGATAGAAATTATGTATTTGAAATTATGTTGATTTATTTCTCAAAATTTAGATTTTTTTTCTTCAATAAATACTTACTATTTGTGAAATCCTTCACATGTGCCTTACCTAAGGTCGTGTGTTAGCATGACCCCTTTCAAATGGTAAAAAGACTCAAGGTTTAGATCTTCTATAGAAACTGCATTCACTTTCACATATACATACTAACTTTTAACATTTTTTTAATTTTAAATTAAAAAAATGTGTTGCCATATATGAAAGTTGAGCGACGTACTCGTACATGGTGTGACTCCAGTGTGAATTTGGAGGGAAACTACCAAATTACAAATGGTGTATATATAAGAAGCCAAAATTGCTTGGGAACAAAATGTCCAAGATTGTATAATCAAAGTACTATGAGAGGTAAAAAAAATGCAATGAAGCTTATCAATTAACATGTTTTTATAATATTATAATTTTGGTTGTTGAGAAATTGCTAAAGAGTATAAGGATTGGAGACCAATATTAACTATATTTTCACGTGTTTATGGTGAATCGATGGTGAAGCATACATTTAGGATGGCGATTTCTTTGTATATGTACCGTGGCGGATCTTAACTAAAAATGTTTGGGGAGCCA
>Ga0099826_10003521_pt1 | contig 10658 bp, 8 predicted proteins | sample Mtrugardesep15_FD_76830 | JGI IMG/M metagenome (GOLD analysis project Ga0099826, IMG submission 76830) | Root nodule microbial communities of legume samples collected from California, USA - M. trunc garden sep15 | ecosystem: Host-associated > Plants > Roots > Nodule | place: USA: California...
GAAACAATGGAGAAACCAACAGCATGAGTCAGAGAAACAATATTCCACAAAGATGCCAAAACTTCTTCACCCTGCTCCTCAATCTCATTCCCATTCCCATTCCCATTCCCATCAACTCCACCAACAATCACCTGTTCCTCCTGCACTTCCTTTGTTTGTACCTCAACCCAACACCAACTTGTCAGATTCACCATTAGCTTCCAACAACAGATTTCCCAGTAAGTTTTGAGTTAGCTTAACGCATTAGTTACTTGTACTTTTTTTGCTTCAAGTGTGGTTTCAAAGTTACTATAGCTTTCTTCTTTTGGGTCCAACACTTTAACATTTTCTCTCTTTATTAGGAATAGGAATGGGAAGCCATTTCAGCTTAGTTCAATGGCAAGAACTAGAGTTACAAGCTTTGATATTTAGGTACATGTTGGTTGGTGCTTCTGTTCCTCCTGAACTTCTTCAACCTATCAAGAAAAGTCTTCTTCATTCTTCTCCTTATTTTCTTCAACATTATCAACCTACAGCATGTAAGTTTCATTCTACTTGGTATCTCAAATCTTTACACGGTTTTCCATGTTACATACTCCAAAACAAAACCAAAAAACACTCTTTCTTTTCTTCGTGTTTTGTGAATATTCCCCAGTACATTATTTTTACTTCGATGAGATAAAAACAACAAAGTGTAGTACAGTTTTTTCCTTTCTGTATAACGAGTAAAAGGGTATATTTTGAAAATGTTTTTTTGTTTTGTTTTTATTAGTGTTGCAAAGTGGGTATTGGGGAAGAGGAGCAATGGATCCAGAGCCAGGTCGTTGCCGGAGAACAGACGGTAAAAAGTGGCGGTGTTCGAGGGATGTGGTGGCTGGACAGAAGTACTGTGAAAGACACATGCATCGTGGTAGAAACCGTTCAAGAAAGCCTGTGGAACTTCCCACACCAACAAGTGCCGGTGGTGGTAATGGTGCTGCTTTGTCTTCTATTTCTTCACAGCCTCTTGTTACTTCCTCATTCAAATCTCCTTTTGATCTTCATTTTATTGAACGGTAATATCTCTCTCTCTCTCTCTCTCTCTCTCTCAATTTACTAATTAAATCGCAATCATTTGCTAACAAAATACTACTAGTAGCCTAATGAGTTTTATTTTTGATTTGAAGTTTAATAATGAGTTGTAACAAAATACTACTACTAGGACTAGTAGCTTTGTTTTAATAAAGTGGATGGTTTTCTAGTAGTTAATGAGTTTAGTTAAGATTATATTTCTAAGAAGTACTGGTCAAGTTGGCTTTTTTCACCTAATCTTTGGCCAAATTTCGAACTTCAAACTATTAGTGTAATTGTCAAGTAGGGTTGGCACATATTGTTTACCCTACCACTTGGTTCAAGTTTGAAATTATGCCATTAATAGATTATACATATATTTCATTTTAATCCTTAACTTGATTCTAGTTATGTCGATTTGATTTGATATAAGCTTTGTTTTTTGAGAAGGGTGAGTGATTGCTATTTGGTATGAAGATCATTTAATCTAGTGGGACATCATTTGCTTGAATAACTTTTTTTTACCTTGTCTTTTGTCATCTTGTTTTTAAGATGGGTTCATTGACTTGCAAAAAGTAAGTTTGAATTTGATACATAACCATAACCAATTGAACAAATAATGGAAGGAAGATGTAATTGGTTCAGCATTGTGACATGACTTCACTGATGCCAAACTGAAATACGGACCCCCAATGAGGGAGCATGGCCAATATGTCTCATATACTTGGCAAATAATGAAGCCTTTGGATTTGGCTCAAATAATCCCCAACCGTTTCTTTCTAAAACTATATTTAGAAATCATCAATCATGCCGTCCATATGTTTTTTAATCTTTATGGCCACTCTTGAGACTTAAGAGCCCAATGTCGTACAATAATATAGTATGACTAGTAATTATAAGTGGGTCATAATTCACCATACAAATTGGTTTTATAGGATTGAGGCTTAAATTAATTTTTATGATGGTACAAAGTGTGTCTTAAATTTGATGGACACCCATTATTAATACCTTTCAACAACTTTAACCATGCTAGTCCTTTTTATAGAGTTGAGTTATTATCGTATATATTAAGATGGTTTGCAGGTCATAGAAAAATCCTATTAAGATATACTAAACTCAAATTTCAAGAGGCACATTTGTTTTTATTATAATTTTTTGGACAGTGTTTTCATATGATGTCCTTGCTTGATATTTATGCTGTCTCATTACTGGGCCCCATGCAGCTCCACTGGGACCAAAATTGAAGAGAAGAGCTTATTTGAAAGCGATGATCATGTGGGTGGGGATGGAAGACCAGGTGGGCAAATGCTAAGGCATTTCTTTGACGATTGGCCACGATCACTGCAAGAGTCTGACAATGCTGAAAACAATGGTGGGTCATCCTCCACATGTCTCTCAATTTCAATGCCAGGAAATAACAACACTTCTTCTTCAGATGTGTCATTGAAATTATCCACTGGCTATGGAGAAGAACCATGTCCAAGAAATGAGAATGTGGGCCTAGTACAAACTGAGCAGCAACAACAACAACTTCAATTGAATTGGGTCGGAGGATGGAATTCTGGTAATCAAGTGTCTTCAATGGGAGGACCACTTGCTGAGGCACTTAGATCATCTACTTCAACTTCTTCACCTACTAGTGTCTTACATCAATTGCCACGTTGTTCTGGTTCTGAAACCAGCTACATTAGCACCTAAGTTTAGTAATTGGTGCTTTAATTAACTTGTGTTGTTTTGGGGTTTAGTTTCCACTTTTGGAGAAATGTTGGACCACAGACACGTTTTGTATCAATCTTTTGAACTATGTTTGTTGACTAGTTGTTGGGAAGGAAAAGGATAATGGGGTGGTCTTTATTCATCAACATTTCATTATGCTTGTAGTTAATTTAATTCATTTCTTAATTACAATGTTACAAACCCCAAACCTAGTTAGTGAACACGCCACATAGTATCTAAAAAAATGCCACTATGCTTGTTTAATTGAAACTTAAATCCCCCTTTAATTTCATTCTCATGTCCTGATACATTTTGTCCCATCAAGACTTTCTGTCTCAAATAAATCCTACTAAAATAAATGCACATTGACACATTGTTTTCAAACAGAATTAGTAATGCTAGTGTCCAAAAAGAGACTCGAACCAACCAATTTAGAACCACTCCTCTTTTCTTCCCTCTCCCCCCAATCGTCAACCCCGGATATTCAAATATTCCAGTGAGAGTTGAATTCTCTTCATCACACTTTCCATCCACTCTATCTTCTGTACCTTTCTCGAATTTTACTCTTTGACGCTAGTCTCCTCCTACCTCCATTTGTATTGTGCAAGAAAGGATCCAAATTCCAACAACAGTGGCCTATATGTTAGCAATGTAGTGTCGAGCAGTCTAATGAATGAAGACAAATTGTTTTTTCTTTTTCATAGACTAATCAGCGGAGACCTGTCTACGCAAAGTTAAAAAACATGTCTAATCCTACCATATTTTAATAACATAAAATAGTTTTTATATCAATATTAAATTGTACAGATAAGTTTTATTCAAACAATAAAAATTAGTGCCTACGCTCATACAATAATATCAGTAAACAATCAAGATTTAAATTTGATGAAGGATAATAAAAAAGATAAACAAAATCCTTAAAGTGTTTAATGTTTTAGTCTAAAAATTAAGGACTTGTAACCCCTCCGATTTTATTTAACTTGACATGTTAAGTTATTTTAATTGTCTTAATTTTATAGACAAGTTATAATTACTAGAATATCCTTTACTACAATAATTATCCCATTAAATTTGTATTGAAATTATGCATTCAACTGGGAAAATACTTTCTCTCAAAAAAAAAAAAAACCTGGGAAAATACTTTACTTATTATTTTTTTTCTTTTCAAGAAGACATGAGGAAGTACAGAAATGAATGAATTTATTTATCATTATTCAATGCTGCTGCTACACCCGTGGCAAATGGGAAAGGTTCCACCATTCAGACTAAGGCAATTATTTTCACCGTGTACAATTACTTCATTACCACGGCTCCATTGCCATAATTCAACTTTTAACTCTGAAAGGAGATATCATATATAAGGCCTCCCACAAAATTTTCTAGGGTAAATTAAGGTCAATGCACTTATGCAGATCACATTATTATGTGCACAGAAACGGTAGATCTGAAGTTTTGTACCGTACTTCTGTTGTTTCACATTCTTCACACGCCATGCAACTTGTGCATGTTCAACCCTAAAATGCGTAAACAGAAAAGCCTTGTGTGCTATACATAATTTACCTAGCAAGGCATACGCACATGCAAAAACACTTGGACGTTGGTCTGCTGCACCACTAAAGATTAAGTTAACTAGCGCTCCGCACATTTTGGTTGAGTTCTGCTTTAGAGCTTCAGAGCCTATTAATCACCATAAGTTGGTTGGCTAGTTTTAAATGATTGCATCAATGCCATTATGCATTTCTTATACTTATCCAAGAATTGTCATCAGGGTTCAACTTCAACTGACTGTTGAATTGTCACTGATTCAACTCCAACTGACAGTTCAACCGGCTCTGATTCAACTCCATCTACAAGAGCATACACCACTGCTGTTCTACAAGGTGCATAAACAAGGAAAGATCGAGGCCGGTCATCATACCATCCTTCCTGTAAAATCATCCAAGAGAATCCAAAGAGTTTGTTAATTCCACTGGGAGAACCCAAAATGGTAAAACCATGACCCCAAAGAATGTAAGAAAAAAATAACAAAATAGAAACACAAACAATACAAGCACGCTTGTGTGTCCACACCTGAACATTTTCACACAGAAACAAGTTTAGAGAAGTCCCTTACCGAAGTGAAGTACTCAGCAGTATGATTGAGCCTATTGAAGCCTCCAAACAAGGCCTCATCTGAATCCAAGACAATCTGGAAAAAGGAAAGGCATAATCCACCAATAGAGTTAAACATATTCCCAAATATTGGAACAGAAAAGAAAAGTATAATCAGTATTGATTATCTCATGTTGCACACATTAACATCCACCGTCAGTAGAAGTCTTGTATCAAAAGAAAATATGCTCTCTAAAGAAAATGAATTCAATAATAATATACATCCACAATAAGAAAGAAGATTAAAATTGGTTTACTTGAGGGTTTCGTAATTGGAAATTACTTGATCCAAATATCACACTTTCCTAGATCAGGGTCTGTGTTAGGAGACTAATCAGATACGCGATAAAAATGATGTTTCTTAGGATAAAATTGCATATCATAGCTTTGCATTGTTGTAAAGGACTTTTATTGTTACTACTTTAGTCTTGCCAGAGTAATAATACATAGATAGTACCTTATATTTCCCTGGCTTTAAACAACCAACTTTGTAATCTGAATAACTGTTAGTCCAGTGAAAATTGAATACAAAGACCAGGTTGTCCCTTTCAAAGATTATAACTCTGTCACCTTCATTTTTCCTTGAAATATATTGGTGCTCAGAAATCATGAACTGCATCAAAGGTAGGTACAGTTAATTTTTCTTAACTGCTTAGTTATTAAAAACCAAAATAAAATATTAAACCCCATCTCATTTGTGAGAAAAAAACCTAGGTTGAATACTATCTGTAAAATAAAAAAATAAGTTGCATAACACTGCAGACAGAGCTTGTCTTGAAATGAGTAGAAATCAAGACTGATTTCACAATGTCTGTATTATTGTTCCTAAAAAAAAAACAACCAACTTCACACAAATTATCTCTAAATCAATGACGAGCAACAAACGTCAAATCACAAGCAGATACCAAAGAATTTTTTTTAGGCATTTCATTGACAAATAAAACAGTAGATGACAAAATTTGAAAACTTACACCATATCTTTCTTCTAGATGCTGCATAGCTCGATCAAATTCTTGCATTCCATGATATCTTAGATACTCTGCATCACCCTGATTAAGGAAGATAGATGATAATTTTTGTAGACTAATGCCTTGTAAATTTTTCATTTATTTTTTCCTAGAAGCCTTAGAAATTCTGATGCCTTATGATATATATATATATATATATATATATACTTCACTGCTGAATGTCAAAGCAATGCAGATAATAAACAACATAGTTTAATAGTTTCATCCTAAATCTGACAGATTTTATCAGGCAAAAGCTCGTCATAATCATTTTGTATTTTTAGTTCTATATTCAAGCATCTTATCCTACGTTGTGTTGTATGCTAGTTTCCAACTGTCTCACACCACGTGTCTATATGCTAGCAAGTAGCAACTTCAATTGAGTTTCATGACATGTAAAACTTTTCAACATTTCATCTGTCCAGTCATCTAAATTACAAACACCACAAACTTAAATACATCTGCAATACCTAGTCATATGTGCTATAGTTTGTTTGTTACTCAATGTATTTCAACAATTCCTATATATCATCTTTCTTTAACTCCAAACTAAAATTGCAAAGCGAATTTCTGGAAATATGAAACATGCATGTAGTGCAATAACAATGAAATCCATGTTGATTTGGTAATTTAGGTAAGATAACAAGAGCAATCAATAACATCAACCATGCTCCAGGAGATCACACTTTTGCTTATTCTCAACAGAAAGGCTAATCCTTGTGGTAATATATGTTTACTCAATATATATCATGGTCTACCTCTAGCTCAGAGAAATTAAATTAGTGCAATCATATTCAGAAAGACGAAGGAGTAGGCGAGGGATTTCTTTTGAATAAACAATAATTTGCAAAAAAAGATTCTTTTTGGTGTAAAAAGTCAGGGGTGTGCAGTCCATTTTAAACGGTTACATATCCATGTCAAAACAAAATCAGTTTAATTAAAATAGGTTTTGTAAATCAGTCCATTTTAAACGAATGGGTATTTAGTTGGGTTAATGTCTTACAAATGGATGGATATCTATATCCTCTGTCATTCTCAACTCTCTTTTTTATCGTTCCATTTTCCTCTACCGCTCACAACATCGATTGTCGCAGCCAGAAAGCTCTGCCACATTCTGTAGTGGTGCTACTGAAGTGGTTCATAGAGAGCAAGAGAGACCGGGGATGCTGGAAAATAGAAATCTGAAATAGTCTTAAAATTTTTTGAAGCTAGAATAGCCACGTTGTGGCGGCCGTCACCCAGATCTGTGACTGCGGCTTCGTGGTGATCAGTTCTGTACGGTGCTGTGGAAATGATTAGCAATGAGCCTGGAATTCCTTTTGTTGAGCCTTAACAGTAGAATCCCATCTTTGTTTTCGTAACAATAACTATCAAATAGCACTACGTGACATGATTTTCATTGTGGTTGATGTATCATTGATGAATAGGCCTTAGCCTCTTCATGCTGAGATTCATTCTGATGGCAGAACAAACTTGATCTCATATTTTGCGGTTCACGTTTTGGTTTTGGTTTTGGTTCAAATTGAAATTTTGGGCGATGTTATTTTGTATTGGTTAAAAACCAGATTTGGAACTGGAACTGGATTCAGCACTCATTTGAACCCAAATTGAGATGAGAAATGTGTTTTTATTTTGCACCGCCCTATAAAAAATTGTTTTCAATAATCAGGGTTTGGGTTATAAAGGGTCAAATGGCCAGGGACAGAATATTGACTTAATGTACAATACAAAACTTGAAAACCTATTTCACATTCTCTGGTTCTTGAGCACTTTTTGCATTATGATTTTACCATTATATCCTCCGAATAAGGATCGGAAAGATGTTAGTATATGGCCCTCATTCTTCAAATCTACTTGAATTATGTATGCAAATGATATCTACAGTAAGCTTTACAATTAATCAGCGGTAAGATCAAACATGTTTCACCACCAAGTAGTTCCCAACTAACTGAAACCCCATAACAACAAATGTCGGAATATAAAGTAGTACTTGAACAAGCTGTGAATGAAGGAACCAGAAACTTACCAAGTCAAATCTACGCCTGCATTTATCATAACTGTTGTTATTCCCAGGAACTACGGTGCCATTAGGAAGATGTTGATCACCCCTTGGAAAATCGATCCACTCTAAACAAAATAATAATAAATTATCAAACTTAATTTATCATTGATTTGGTAACAGAAAATCCATCAACTTCTCAAATTGTCAAATAATTATGATTCTTCTAAGAAATAATGAAAATAATTAAGTCAAATATACTTACCAGGATGGCCGAATTCATTCCCCATAAAATTTAAATACCCTTCACCACCAAGGCCCATAGTAATAAGCCTGATCATTTTGTGTAATGCAATACCACGATCGATTAGAGGAGTAGATGGTCTGTCTAAAGCCATGAAGTCATACATATCCTGAAGCAGCCAACAGAGCGTAAGTAAATGTCCAATGACAAACTACGGCAATTACCATTTATTCAACAAAAGCAAGAATCCTTAATGACTTGACAGAAGCTAAGTAAGAACCTAACGAATTCAAGAAACAGCGAGAGAATCAACGAATGCCTAAGCTCAACAACACCCATCAACATATTTAGAGGCTGATTGCTTATGCATACGAGAAGTTTCCACAAGATTTATAATAGTCAAGAAAATTTGATTTATATGCTACAAAAAATAACTTCACTGCAGCATAAGTTCCCGATCTCTTAAGAAAAAAAAGGAGAGAGATAGCTATGATCCACAATAATTTCTTCTAGCATAATTGAAAAACACAATATATTCAAGAGCTACACACCTTGTCCATCAACCAAAATGCTAGTGTCTTGTCACCAACCAAGGCTTGGTCATGACTTTCAGCATAAACCACACAATTTTCTAGCCACCTTCTGTTTGTCAGTGTGTGGACTATATCACCCATTCTCCAATCTTCATCTTTTTTCCTACATAAAAAACGATATCGCTGAAATTGTGGCAAGAATTTTGAACGGATATCGGATTTGATTTGAATAATAGTTTCCAACAAAAAGACATAATTAGATGCAGGCTTCAATTGATGGTTGCAACGTTGAGATACAGAAAATGTTGGATCTCCGGATGCAAAAAAATTAGATAACGCACTACCAAGCTCTGTGCATTGAAGGAATACTTACATGCAATATATTGAAACAGAATTATTCTTCATTTACATTTAGACTCACCTTAAACTTTGGAGGTTATGTCATATAAGAATATTCACCATTAGGCATCTCTTTCAAACTGGCATATGAGCCCCAACTTTCTTAGCAATAACATATTCTATATGTATGCTTGTAACTAACGAAACAAAAACCCATGCCATATCTGATTAGCTTATACTAAAGGGCAGCCTAGTGCACTAAAGTTCCCGCAAGGGTCTGGGAAGGGGTCCCACAACTTTAGTGTATTGTACACGCAGTGTTACCCTATTTTTACACAAGAGGTTGTTTCCAGGACTTGAACTTTTGACCATTCAGTCACATGACAACAACTTTATCGTTGTGCCAAGGCTCCCCTTTTGGGCTCATATGCAGATTGGAAAGACATTAGAACTTCATATCTAATTATGATTTATCAGAGATTCTAAATTTGATGCAAATTGATAAAACAATGAACGTAAAGTACTCCTCTAGGTTAGAGTACTTCACTAATTTAGTTTTCTGACTCTCTTGCAAGAAATGAACAATTCAATACTACAAACTATGCAAAAATGTTTAATATCATAAGACACCAAAAGAGAATCTAATACTTGTAATCCAAAGATGAGAAAAGACCCTAGATAAACTATAAGTCTAATTAGAAATATTATTCTAGCAAATCATAAATACATCTAAAAAACTAGATAAATCCTAATAAAAAATAATCTAAATGTTATTCTATTCTGCATCGCCCATTCACATTGGTTTTAGCATTAACGTTATTTATAGTCCAATAGCAATAAAGGATCGAATACATACGAGCCCATTTCTAGTCTTTCTTTTGGGTTACTTTTTTAATTTTTATTTCTATCATTCTGTTGCACCATGTCGTGGCTCGTTCATTTTTTTATATAAAGATAGAAAAATCCATAGCTAGAAATTCCATTTTACACAAATGCACTATATTTGTAATCATAGATATCCCACAGACAGGATTATTTGAAAAGAAACCATAATATGATGTATTTGCACTGCAGAATAAGAATAAAAGATTACTTAAGAAGCTCAATCCACTTGTCTGCGACGGCCATATGCAAGCGATAGTTAAAGCCAATCCCACCATCTTGTGTCGGAAGGCAGAATGTTGGCATTCCACTCACCTGGAAATGGAAAGAAATTGTAACATCAACTACTAATTTTAATTGAGTCAAATAGAGGGTGTTCAAACACCATACTATCTTTTAGTTCTTTACAATAGTCACTGAGCCATCTAGAAAATTAAGGATGGAGAGTCAATAAAATTTATGAGATCACAATTACTCAACTTCTAATACAGTTTAAATGAAGTATAACTCAATTAGCGTAAAATTTGAGAGAACAACATACATCTTCACCAATTGAAACAGCTTCAGGAAAGAGCCCATGAATGAGATCATTAACAAGCATCAGGTAAACCACAGCTTCAACATCAGTTGCAAAACCAAAATACTCATTGTAATTTCCAGTAAAAGATACCTGCAGCAAGATTCAATACTCTTTTTAAGGGAAAAAAGTGAACGATAGAGAAACAGAAATAATCCTATATCTGATTGAAATGAGAATC
>Ga0099826_10003522_pt1 | contig 10657 bp, 7 predicted proteins | sample Mtrugardesep15_FD_76830 | JGI IMG/M metagenome (GOLD analysis project Ga0099826, IMG submission 76830) | Root nodule microbial communities of legume samples collected from California, USA - M. trunc garden sep15 | ecosystem: Host-associated > Plants > Roots > Nodule | place: USA: California...
ACCACGGAGAGGAAAACATGTTTCAGAAAAGTCATTTCCATGTTTTAGCACAACGGCAACCTTATTGTATAATGTTGCAATGACATGTTCTATATCTAGAATTGTCGACCATTTTTCTAACGGCGCAATTGAGGTCTTTTCTTTTGGAGGGTACATCGAGTCAACAAAAGCGGAATTTTAAAAATACACTTCCAGTTGTTATCTACTGGAGTAACAAAATTGTAATTTTAAAAAAGCACTTTCGGGAGTTATCTACCAGAAGCACAAAATCGAAATTTTTAAAAATGAACCTCCGATAGTTAACTACCGGAGGTGTTATTGAGGACAATTTTGTAATTTTAGAGGGCCTAAAAAGAAACCTCCTAAAAAACCGGTGCTGAAACTAGCATCACCTTCTTCGAAAATCTACCTGTGTTCCGGCGGCGTGATGGTTAAAGTTGCTTTCTACCGGAACTGTGAGTATCTTTCTATCTTCCATTCCATTCCATTATTATCGTTAATTGATTTTGTTGTTACATGAAAAATTGTTGAATTTATAGTTGATTTTGATCGAATTGAACACTCGTAGATGGGAAAACATTCAAGAAACCGCGTCGTCCATACGAGAAGGAACGTTTGGATGCTGAGTTGAAGCTGGTAGGAGAGTACGGTCTTCGGTGCAAGAGGGAGCTTTGGAGGGTTCAGTATGCTCTGAGCCGTATCCGTAACAATGCAAGGAATCTGTTGACCCTTGATGAGAAAAATCCTCGTCGTATCTTTGAGGGTGAAGCGTTGTTGAGAAGAATGTTTAAGCATGGTCTTCTTGATGAAACTCAGAACAAACTCGATTATGTCTTGGCTCTCACTGTTGAGAATTTTCTTGAACGCCGGCTTCAGACACTTGTATTCAAATCTGGTATGGCTAAGTCCATTCATCATGCTAGAGTTCTTATCAGGCAGAGACACATCAGGTATGTATATTGGTTTCATCCTGACATTGCTGTTAATGATGAATTAATCTGATTTTTAATGGAACAGCTTATGTATAAGCTTGCATAAGCATTTTTATAGCAAATTAAATGTTTATGTAATTGCTATAAGCTGTTTTCATAAGCTATATTGAAGAACTTGTGAACATAAGTTCAAAAAAGCTTATGAAAATTTTCATAAACTGTTTTCATAAATTATCCCAAACAGTCACACAAAACTTATGCCAAAAGACAAGCTCAAATAAGCCAATCCAAACAGGCTCTGTATCATTTTGAAAAAACATTCTCATGTGCAAGTGATTTCTGTCAAGTTCTGCTTGTTCTGCTAATGTGTTTTACTGAATGTTGTTCTGGAAAGTAGATATGTTTAGAGTTTAGACCATTGGTTGTATATCTAACAATGTTGGGTTTGCATTTGCATTGTTGTATGGTTTACACGCTTTCTGTGTTTTGTGTGTATCTATGAAGCACCGGCACTCCTGAAATATGTTTGTCCTGGTGTCGGACATGTCGGTCTGCGACATTGACATGACTCCAACACATATGATTACACTGAATTATATCATTTTCTCAAATTATTATCGATGTTGGCGTGTAGTGTCCGGTGTCCATGCGTTATAAGTGCGTATTAATTTATTATTTAGCTATGTCTAATGATCTATTATTTGTATTCACCAAGAGTTGGAAAAAACAGGAAAGTATATGTAGAACTAGAAGGGACTATACAGGCTTAACAAGTCTTTGCTTGTTTTCATCAATTCAATACATGATTTTTTTGTTGCTACTACCCCATTTTTGCTGACTTGAACTTTTGATGATCTAAAGCTACTGCTATACTGCCTTTTCCCTGGACTCTCTTTCGTAACTTGCATTTTTTCCATGGCAGCATTAATTTTCATCAATACATTCTATGAATCAAAGATAGTGGAGATCCTCTCCATTGTTCAAGCAATGGAGGGCTCCTGTACTATGGTTTTGTCTGTTTAATTAAAATACTCAAATGTCACTGATTTTGGAATTGTGTAATTTTATATCTTTTTTACACCTAAAACTATAATTGTTAGTGTAAATGAAATGAAGAGAAATGGAGAGAATATCTATTCTTTTGTTACTCTGAATGGATCCTCGTTTATATTTTTCATTTTGTATGCCTATTGGTCCCTTAATATTTTTTTTTTTTTGGTCTTAATGAAATATGTTTGGGAATGGATGATAATGTCATTTTTGGTATCATAGGGTTGGGAGGCAGGTTGTGAACATCCCATCGTTCATGGTGAGGGTTGATTCACAGAAGCACATTGACTTTTCACTCACAAGTCCTTTTGGTGGTGGTCTTCCTGGTCGTGTGAAGCGAAAGAACCTTAAGGCTGCAGCCAAGAAGGCTTCCGGTGGTGACGGTGATGAGGAAGATGAAGATTAAATTATGATTTTCTTTTGCTTAGATCCTTGCTCTAGCCTCTTGTTATCTGTCAAGACTTTAGATTTTTTTATCATGCAAATGACTTTTACCATTTTCCTATCCTTGTTTATTGTGTGAGGAAATCTTTGCTCGAGAGATGTTGTTTTTGAACTTTTCTTTTCCAAGTATAAAGTTTTGCTCCAATACATTTGATGATCTTTGGGATAATTGAACCTTTTACTTAATGGTGTTTGTATGAGTATATTATTTAGCAGTTTGATGGGGTGTACCTGTGTATCCAACCAACCAAAACTTCGATTCAACTATGCTTCATATGGTGTAGCCTGTGCCTTTTGAGAACTTAAAATTCTGAAACTTTGTATTGAAGACCTTTTTATTGTTCATACAAGTTAGTTGAATGATATAGTTTGTGGTTTGTACACCACCTGACATTTTAAACACAAATGAAGCAATTAGTCATAGCAACACCTTGTTGAATTAAATTCACTTTTCAAGATTACAACATTTCAATTGAAGTTTGGAATTACTCTTAGCTGTATTCTTTTCATCCCCCGGATAAAAACAACTGTTTTTGTGTTTATTGCACTCTTTTTTACTTGTTTTATTCTAGTTTCCTGGGACTGTTGGTAGAATATTCAAATGCAGCTCAAGATTAACTCCTAAATTAGAATAAATTGTAGTTCAAACAAATCTATGGTATATGTTGAATGTTGGAGACAAGGTTTCCACAATTTTCAAGTGGAAAGCGACTCAAAAACTTTAGTTGACATGATCATAAGAAAAGTTAAAATTAATGGGAACTCACCCACCTTGATACGTCGCATACAAGACCTTTTAAAGTTGAACTGGCAGGTGCATTTCAATCATACCTGGCGGGAGGGAAATAGAAATGCTGACTGAATGGTTAATTTTAGCCTCCCTTTAGATTCTTTTAACATTCATGTCATGGAGACTCCTCCTAGTTGGATTTTAAGTCTCATTTTTTATGACATTTATAAGACTTGCATGTCTAGGAATATTCGTGTAACTCATTAGTGTTTTTTCGTTTTCGGGCGTAAGCCCTCTTTTTCAACCAAGAAAAAAAGGTTCATTTTCTGTCTAGTAGTTGCAGCGTGGATAATCACATTTTTTAAATCCACCGTTTTTTTACCAAGAAAATGTATTAGCTCTCTTTATTCTTAGTTTCACGCATACTTTGATTAAGGTGGTTATGCTGCTCACCCTGTTCATCAAATTGATGAGTACGCACTTGAAATTGTTGCGATTTTGTGTGCAACTACTACTCGCTTTAAATCTTGGTTTGCTTCTAGAGTTTCCATTTTCCACATGCTATCTATTATACATTCAGATCAATGTTGTCAAAATAGAGTTGGCAAATACGTGAAATCCACTCGTAGATTTGTATGAATTTATCTCTTTTTTTTTGTCAAACAACTTAATGACCATATTTACACACTTTAAGTGCGGAGATGTTGGGAAAGATGAAAGATACAAAAAAAATTACACATTACTTGCTTTTCATTTTTTGTAGTTGTTAGCCAACTAACTGAGCTACATTTACGGGAGTAATTTACCTCACCTGTGTTTATCGAGTTTACTACAAGTTCTCTGTAAGTTTATTCAAGTTTAGCCGAGTAAAATCAATTTCATTTTTTATTTTTAATATATTTGAATTTACAAGAATTTACAAGCGAATCAACTTGAAATTCATACCAAAATTCATGATGAGTTACTTCACAATTTTAACAAGGCTTATGCCTTTTAGAATGTATGATACATTAAGTACAATAAAACAAAGGATTATGCTATCCATACCCCTTTCCCCAAAATACAACGAAGACCTATCATATATATAGCATGTAAATTTGTCTCACAAACTGACAATACGTGCATATTCTACGTATATTGGTGCTTAAATTTTGGATTTTTTCAAATGATATATTCATTTATTAATATTACAAATCTATTTAATACAACTATAACCATAACTGAATCATAGATCTCCATAATTTGATTTTACGACCAAATTAACTTGAAATTGATACCTAAATTCATGATGAGTTAATTCAAAATATTAACAACCCTTTAATCCAGATCATGCGACTAGTATCAATGTCCTTATAATATATGATACATTAAGTACAATAAAACAAAGTCTTATGTCATCCATACCCCTCTCTCCAAATTACAACAAAAGATGAATGCACTATGTTGTCTCATTGACAAATCAACTCCTAATAACACAATTAAAATTATTCTATTTAAATAACTTGTGACAACCTTGTGTGAAATCATCCACTTTTCCATTTAAATAACTCTCAGAAAATATTTAACAAATTAAAGCTTAAGGAGAGTTGAGTTATTCATGTTGTTTGAACTAAAGGTCGAAGAAGTTTGTAAAATTAAAGGATCCGGTTCAAACAATAGAGAAGGAGAAACATAATTAAAGTTTAGGGTATCACCAACACTTAATTAATACCGTTAAGCTTGAAAGATAATATTCAATAAAGTACACACAAAAGAAGAAAGCTTCTATTTTAGGGGCACATAATACAAGTCATATATAACTACGGATATGATTTTGGGAAAATATTTTCTTCATTAAACTTATAGCTTATAAGTTGAGTGGGTATAATAATTGATTTGATGAGAGTGATGACCAAGACAATCAAGACTTTGAAATTGAATTGATCAACTTGTTGCTAAAATCCCAAAGTTTTCTTCCTAAGAGTCCATTTGACGCAAATGCACTTGGTTGAAATTCATTACAATCCAAAAAGTACTTCCCAGTTACCCCTTTCAAGCTTGGATGAAGAGCAACATAGCATGTTGTTGCAGCTCCCTGCAATTTTAAAATTAACAAAAATTAAAACAACAAATATGGTTAGTAACTTCATTAGAATCAAGATTTTAAATAACCGTCGTGGTAACATCTACAAACTTTCACCGGCCTCATACACTATTATGCCGCGGCTCAGGTCGCGGTTCTTGTGTGACATTTATTTAAAATAAAACATTGTAGAATAAGGAGAGATTAAAATAAATACCTGTGGGACATTCTTCCATATGTAAAATGTGAACATCTTCAAGAAGTCTGTTTGAAATTGCATTATTGTATTAGAAGACATAGACATATAATAAATAAGGAAAATAATATCTAACTGTTTTTCTTTGTTTTAAATCTTGTTAACAATTCGTACGGTTTTGAGAATAATTGACATACTCATAAGCAAAGAAGAGTGTCTCATAAGAGGAGTCATTATTACTCCTGGGTGTACTGAGTTGGCTGTGATGTTGACACCTTCTTCCTGTAAACAACAATGTCAAAAATCCAACGTTGTTATTTAATGCACAATTTTGGCCGCCTCCAAAACAAGTTCTTATGAACAAATAAAGAAGTTTATTGAACTATATATATTGTCATACGAAAAAAAAAAAAAAACGTAAGCAAGCATACGTGTAGTGTAGAGTTTAGATGGCAGTTGAAATTGAATGAATTCCTTATAGATACGTGCCCATGGCCCCAAAACATAATACTAGTAGGCATAACAACAAATCATGATTATTACTAATATCTCTCAACAACATTTATTTATTAGTACAATAGTTTACATTGATATAATTTGTATTCACCAATAGTATTTTTTTTACGGTGTCAATCAATTGTAAGTGTTTAATTGTTAGATTTATTTAACTTTCATCGTATCCAACTTACAAATGAAAATTTATAATTGGTTGATTGCTTACACCGAAAGGGTATCAAATTATTCCCAATTTACATTGCGATTATTTTATGTTATTGAGTACTAGCAATAGATATTCTAACACACTATTTTTATATGTTCTCTTTTTGTTAGTTAAAATTCAAATTAGTTCCACTATTTTAGAAATGAGTATTACAAAATCTTGTGTATTCCATATAATATATAATGAGACCTATATGTATTTTGATAGTATTATTTTGTGTCACATGAAAAAGATTATAGAAGTAGCAGTACCTTCAAGCGACGAGAAAGTTCATTTGAGTGTAGTATGTTGGCTAACTTGGACTGTCCATAAGCCTTCTTGTCAGAGTAACTGAAAAATTTATGGAAATATTGAGTCACTGGAGTTAAAGTGTAACAATTAATTCCATCAAAAAAAAAGTGTAACAATTAATTAGCATGCATACCCAATTTGATCATTGATATTATCCAATCGAATGCCTTCTTCATAAGTGTAGGTATGAGCAATTGATGAAAGATTTATGATTCTGCCCTCAATTCCAGTGGCTTTGGCGGTTTTTTTCATTTTCTCAAGTAGAAGGTTTGTCAATAGGAAATGACCTGAAAAAATTACAACCAATTAGTTAGAATATGGAGTAATACACAAACTTTGTGTCACAAATGGCAACCAAATAAATTATAATATAGTTCATTGTTGAAACACCACTTACCAAGATGATTTGTTGCAAACTGCATCTCAATTCCATCTTGTGTCAGTTGGAAGGGGCAGAACATAACTCCAGCATTGTTTCTGAAAATCAAAAGCCAATTATGTTATTAAGTCACTATTTGGAATACACTACAAACATTATTAATCTACTTCTATATTGTATTTGGAATACACTACAAATATTATTAATTTACTTCTATATTCTATTTGTCTATGACATATCAACTTAGTGGTAAGAATTTGACATAGTAATACTCTAAAATAGTTTTAATCACCTTTAATTAGTATTAGTTAATTAATAATAGCTTCTCCTTTCTCATTATTTTTAAAAATTACTTTTATACTATAAATTTAAAAAACACAGTTAAAATAAAAAGAAGAGGATGATCAACATACATTAAGATGTTGAGAGGAAGATCGAGAGCGAGAAAGTTTTCAACAAAAGATCTAACAGACTTCACTGAACAAAGGTCGAGCTTCATTATATCCACTCGAGCAGACTCGTTGTGTTGTAGTATAATTTGTTTAGCTTCCTTTGCAGACTCCATGTTTCTTGCGGCGATGATGACATGCGCCTTTCGGAGAGCCAAGACTCGTGCTGTCTCCAAGCCTATACCACTTGCTCCTCCTGCATTTGTTTAGTATAGTAGAATGAATTTAGATGATAATTCGTCATTGCGTGTGTACAAACACCACTAATTAAGAACAAATAAAACATGATTTTGTTTAATCCTCAATATTCAAATATATTGAACTGGACTATTCTAAGTCGAGTTTGCGATGTATAGTTTGATGGTTGAAAGAGTTTAACTTTCTAAATAATACTTTGACCAACTATACATTATAATAAAGATTTAATACATATATATACAGTCGATGTAAATTTTTGACAGCGTTAATATAATTATAATCGTCAGATCATACAAAGTGTTTAATTTTAATCATAATCACTTCTAAAAATCATACATATAGATGAATTTGTTGACACTATAAAACTTTTTACATGACTATATTAAGATTAAACTCATTAAAAAAAAATTATTGTACCATAATAAAACATGGTAGAAAAGGAAAATATATCAAAATGCACAAATGACCCCGTTTCCTTTCTTATTGTTTGGGACTATGCATCTAATTATAATTTATCGGTTGTTAGTATTAAACACTGAATAAAATTAGGCTTGTATGAATTTCATGTAGAAATAAAACATCCACTGTATATATGGACAAATGACAAAGTCAAATATTCAGAATCACAAAAACAGAAACCGACAGATAGGGCATACCCCAAAACAAACAAAAGAGGAAAGAAAAGGAAGGACAAGGAGTGGCAAAAAATAAAGGAACAAAAGAAGGCACAAACATAAACGTATGAAACTCATGACAATTCTAATTCCATATTCTAGGTGTCAGAAATATACCACATCATTTTCATGTTCAAACCAAGGGATATTCATTCAGACTGAAAAAAACCTGTGATAATTGCAGTGAGGTTGCTTGCATCAATTCCTTCAGTAACTTGTTCAGCAGTTGTAGAGGATCCAAATCCACTTGGTCCAGCCATGCCCGTGACCAACGAGAAAATACCCACCATTTTGATTCTAGAGAAAGCACACAAACCAAGAAAATAATCAAATGAATACGTCTTGATTGAAAGCTATAAGTTTTTTTCCTTTGTGAGCTTAAAGGAACAAGTAGTAGTGGTGGTTAACTTGATGTGTATATATGCATGTTGGGAAAATATATAAAGAGCTATTTATTTATATATACAAAAGGATAAAAATAAATTAAGGTAACGTGTAGGATGATTGAGATAAGAAGAAAGAAAATTAAATGAGGAAGGTATAGTATGAGGCTAGCAAGGAAAAGGATTAGTTAGTGAAGAGGGAAGAAAAGCATGAATAGTTTGGGAAATAGCAGGTACTCCATCACCTTTTTATTTGGACATAAGATTGGGTCTATTAAATTCTCACCGGTGTAATGTTGTTAATAACCTCAACGACCAATCTACTATTCAACTAGTAGTATTTTTTTCTTCTTATACCACGAACCTTGTTTATAGCAAGTAGATCAATGGAATGGGATGGACACCACGTGAATCAACTTAATCTTTTACGTTTCTCAATGCACCTGTGACAATCGCAGTTTTGGGAATGTTAGCCACTCACTGTATCCTTTACAGTGGTTTATATAAATACTTCATCGGTCATTAATTGTAAAGTCTTTATTAAAAAAAAATTTGATCCTAAAACTCTTAGAAATCGTGGTTGGTCTAACACAACTCCACAAAACCAGCTTACGAAGTGAGAATTGTCTTCACTTATAAATACAGTACATTGTTATGTCATCTCTTATCTAATGGTGGTTGAGCCTCACAAAACCGACTTGTGAGTTAAAGAATGCTCCTACTTATAAACACATTGTCAAATCATCTCTTCTTTTATGTGAGACCCTTTAGCAAAAACCTCGTTGAGATGGGCACATAGTGTCCATCTGTGTGTGCTTTTTATCCTGTTTATGCCTAAATTATGAATAGTAGTTTTTATGAAATTTTGATTTTAATTATACTCTCTCCGTCTCATAATAAATGATATATTTGATAATGTGCATTATTGACCTAACATACTTTGATCATATTTTTTTAATAATATACAAAGATAAATAATATCATATAAGATGTTATTGAATGCATTTTGATAAATATTTTTAAAATATTAAATTTTTATAATTTTTTCTAATAGAAAATTGAAGTTATTAAATATAAAAAACATGCATTAGTATTAGTATGCATTGATAAAAAATATGGCAATATTTGGATGCATATTCGTCTTTGACTTGGTATTTCTATGGCATACAGGCTTCCTATTGCTGGTCATAACTATTCTTGTGATTTGAATGGTGTCTGTTTTGGGTTATTTGAAAGGATATGAATAGTCATATTTTTGGCAGAAACAACTGTCTTTGCATCAGCTTGTTCACAACTTGAAGTTGTTCTCTTTTACGTGGTTACAATAAAAAAAAAAACTCTTTACTTTGTATCTTGATTACATCTAATCTTATGTAACCCAGCACTACTTTGTCTCTAATATTTTATTAATATTTTAGTGATAATTATTTTAAGAGAAATAAATGAGATATCAGCGCAAACTGACCTATTTACATATATGGTATTACATGATAGGAAAGTTAACATGAAATATCTCTATAAACAAAGAGTAATTTGATAGTAACATATATTTATAAAAGATTTATTATTTCAAACATTTCTTTTAATACGTACGATTTTGTAAACTATTCCTAAGAGTGACGAAAGAAGTATATGATATAAAAAAATGTTAATTTGTGTTCTTAAGGTATAAGTTAATAAGACAAAATAAAAATATTTTATTGTAATTAATGCATTTAAATTTAATATTTTTACTTTTTATGAATTGAATTTACAAAATTTTTTATTTTTTTTATTTTTTGAGTAGTTTAACATATACCCCAAAGACAGAAGTTAACATAATCCAACCATATATCCATATCCGGTGTTTGGTCTATAGAGACGGGGATATGTGCTATGGTGTAAAATAACGGTAATTAAACTAACGACAATTAAGACACTTACGGTCCGTTTGGTACGCATGATAGAGAGACAAGATATGATAAAATTATCCTATCCTGTTTAAATCCCTTGTTTGGTGCATCAATAAGATATGATAAACTAAACCAAATAATTATCCTATCCTATCAAGCCTTGTTATTTTAATCCTTAGTTTAGGCTGGGTTAGCAACCTGATAAGAAAACATATCACACGCGTGTTTCTCTATTCCTCCAAAACTCATCTTCGAA
>Ga0099826_10003524_pt1 | contig 10656 bp, 4 predicted proteins | sample Mtrugardesep15_FD_76830 | JGI IMG/M metagenome (GOLD analysis project Ga0099826, IMG submission 76830) | Root nodule microbial communities of legume samples collected from California, USA - M. trunc garden sep15 | ecosystem: Host-associated > Plants > Roots > Nodule | place: USA: California...
ATCTCCTTCCAATACCCTTGATTGAGGTCATTGCGAACTGGATCTTCTGCTTTCCATCAACGTTTGTGTTCAACACACGCAGAATGTGCTGAAATTCTTCGTTTGCCACCAAAGACTGTAATAAATCACGAAAAAAATACAGAATCAGTGGTGAAACAGCTACATCGTGAAGAAAGAGATGAAACCGGGATCGGAAACGTACCATTTTAGACTAGCCGACGAAGGTTCACAATGAACGGTGATAACTGCCGCCAAGGGTGTTTGCGCTGTCGCCAATGTGAACGATGAAGAAGAATTAGGGTTTCGGAAAATACATTATTTATATCATGCTCAAATGGTAGATTGACGGTTTTACCCTGGATATTCTAATACTTCTGGACTCGGCCCAAAAACCAAATATTGAGAACTAACAAATTTTAATTTTTTATTGAATTTAATTCATATATACACAAACTATAACCAATTTTTACACATTCAGTCAATTACACTAATTCATAGGCTAAATTCCTTTAAGTTATGGTTGTAAGGTAAAAATAGTATGATTAAGAATTGTTCCATCTAGAAATCAAACTCGAGTTCTTCTGAATGATTTATCTTTGATGAATCTCGTTAACCACTTGAGCTCTATTGTTTGGTTACATAATCTTAATTTAGGTAGATGTATGTGAAGTTAATTTAAGTAAGTATGCATAAACTCCATGTAAATGTGTTTGAACTGAATCCACGTTTGCTAAGTTACACATTGAATTAGTCACAAAAATTTATGTGTGAGTGTGTAATCTGCACTTGTGCATAAACTTATTTACTTTTTTCTTTAAATCAATTAAATTTTTAAATAATTCAAATAAGTATAACTTAGTTAGTATAAACATCGTAGTATGTAAGATTCTGAGTTTGAATTTAACATTTCTCACTTATTTTTAAGGGATAAAATTCTGGCTATTGGACTACTTCACAAAAGAGATTCCAAACAATACATATGTGGTACTTATCTTACAAAAACTTACACTAATGTTGTGTGGTCCTTTACTCAAGCAATTTAAATGGAAATAGTCATATAGAAGGAAACTAAAGAAGATAAAGTGTTTATCTGAAAATTTCAAAAGTTAAAGACCAAACTAAAACAACCAATGAACGTAAGGGATTAAAGTTGTATATTTAGTGTAACTAAATGACCGGGCTCCTTTCTTTGAGAATAGGATGATAAATACAAAAAATAAAAAATAAAACTTTAGTCTGTTTTAAAAAAGTATACAGTGAGGTCCTTAAAAAATATAGTCGGTCCTCTGGAATATTGTTTTGGTCATGATGTTATGTGCCCGAAGGCTGTCACATATATAGCAGACAAAAATCAAAATGTTTTTCTCAAAAAAAAAAAAAAATCAAAATGTTGCTCCTGCTAGTCTTGTGAATGAAGTAAAATTGCCAAGGTATTCTCTCGGCCGTGAGGTCATCAAGAAATTGTTTCACCTAAAAATCGAACTCAGTTGTCCTGAACAATTCATACTTTGGTAGAGCTTATTAAACACTTGAACTCAATCACTTGCTTTCAAAGATATTCTCCCTATTCCTGGTGGAAAGGAAAGGAGTCACTAATAGTCTAATAGACAATTTGAGTTGAAGGAAAGGAGTAAATTAACTTAATGTATTTTCAAGTTTCCACACACAAGGAAAAGGATAATGCAAAATCATATGATATTGTAAAACCAAGAAAGATCAGAACTAAGGGACACCAAATAAGTCAACACCATTAAAGGGTTCTCTGCATCCCCTTCATTTCAAATGGCTCAAACATACCAACCTACAATTTGCATTATGAAGAAAGAATCATAATACAGTAGCATCTCGATGCACGGCCATCAATGGCTCAAATATATCATCTCAAAATTCACATAATGAATAGCTATTGGTCTTAAGGGTCATCGAGGCGACATTTAACCATATCAATGTGACATCCATGGCTTTCTTTCTTAGCTTAAACTTCCGAGAGTTGAAGCATCTATTTAGGAAGAGAGAAAAAAATGCAGTTCTTAATACGGTGTCATGATGACTTTATCACTACGGCATTGACAGGTTGAGCATTTGCATAGGGGGTAATGTGAGATTTGAGTAGGGGTCGAAGGTTTAATCTACTGTCAAAACAAGCAAAATTCCAGTTGCCTTGAATAATGAGAATTGTTCTTGGCTAAGAGTTGTGTTGAGCTTTACATTTGTAGTTGAGAAAACGATTATTTATGATTGAAGAAAATCTGTATAAACATTGCTCTCACAGTACACTAAGTTAGTAATGAATCATGATCCTGCCATGGCGCGTCCTTTGATATTGTTAGGCATATCGAAAAGGTGTGATTAATCTCTAAGTTATAGTATCAATATTCTCTCATTTTGTGTTTGAATAGCTCTGTGCTTTAGGTACTACTGTCTATGTGTATGAAAAGGAAACATTCATTTTACATCAGTAGTATAAGAGTAACAATTTAGCTTTATATCTCCTAGTTTAAGTGTATAAAAGAAAGGATTATGCATCAACGGATTTTTCACATCATTTTGAAAAGGTTCAAATATTTGACAAAGTAATTAGAGTTTACTAATAAATTAATTGTCTTTGCTGTTCCAATTATGCTCCCATCCCATGCATATCTAGTATTATTGCTTTACAGTGAACTTATTCGATTGCAGCGCGGTGACAAATATTTGACGAAAATATTGAATGATAAATGATTAGTAAAATTAAAACTATTGTTGATAGGTTGAATGCCATCTAACAATGTCTGAACTTTGATGGCTTTTTTTTAAAAAAGAACCGGTATAATTGCGACAATGTATGCAATCAAATTTTTTAGCCACGAATTAAGCTGCGCAATGATGCCTTTGTTATTTCCACCTATAAGGTTGTCAGCTGGATTGATCGGCCGGTATGCCTGCTTCTTAAATAATTCCTAAACTGATGGTTTTTATAAGCCCTTTTAATGCTTTGAAGTTCGTAGAAAATATGTATGCTGTAAGGAAAATTGAAAATTAAAAGTGGCAACACATCTACAACGACCCTTCCAAAACTAATGTATGATATAATGGGGGAAACTAATAGCAGCTGTTATCATTGAGTATTTATCTTATTGAATGCTTAACCTAGTTGTTATATTTTAGGAAAATGTTGCATTGTACTAAAACAATATCTACGGAATCACCCGAATGACTTGGCAGTTTACATGGATTCGATTTTATCGCAGTACATTTTGACCCAAAAGAACCATCTGCCCCTCACTGCATTAACAGGAATCACTAGCGCAGCATTGCCTCTGGCGGTGAAGGAAATACTATCGCTCCCATCGTTTAACCACAAGTAAATGAACCAAGTCATTCATCGAAATTTAGTTCTTTTAATGGCTCATGAGACAAAAGGGCCAACAAAAATGTTTGTGCCTTAGGAATGAGAGATTGTGATAAATTTGTAATGTTGAATAGGTAACAATATGTAAATTTCAAAGAAGATTATAACCAACTCCCCTCCTACCCCGTTGTACTAATCATCCGAATACTGTGCAAAAAAGATTTAGCATTAGTATATCAACAATTTTTTATGTAAATGTTTATATTTCTCTTTCATCTGAATGTTGGCTTCTAACTTAGCTTCACTATGCTATCAAGCTGATGAGAAAATATTTTGGGCATAGAGTTACTGAGATCAACTTGTCTAAGCAGTTGCAATGTGCTCAAATCTGTTTCTGTCTTGGCAAAATGATTACTTTGTTCTTTTTATATTCTCATATCTTTTTGTGCAGGTCTTAAAGGAAGGTTGTTAGGTTTTGCTCCACAATCTGTTTTAAAGGTAACTCTCATAAAAACTCAAATGTCTAACACTGGTTTCTGTTGTTATATACATAAAGAATTGGGACTCTACAAATTACCTAGATGCTATTTACAATTTATTTATTTTTTGTAAATTATGTTATTCCATTTTTTTTTTGACAGGTTCAAAAGACCCCAACAAAGAAACAAGGCGAAACTAAAAGCCTCTTGGAAATACAATCCTATAGTTGTCTGCAAAAAGAGTAAAATAAACAAAATCAAGCGGGAACTCAAAAATCTGGAACGATCCAAATTGAGCTAAATTATGCTTAGCAAAAGCATTAGAAACTTGTTTCATTTACCTGTGAGTATGAGAAAATTTGACTTTAAGGAACCATTAATAAGGAAATCTTCCAACCTTATAATCAAGAACATGTGTTGCATCTTCCAACCACGGAGAGTTGACCTTTATGCCAACCAACACCTTTTATGAAAATTTATTTTCAAGCCTGACATCAACTCAATCAGTTGCAGGATTGCTTGCTAGCCAATATGTTAGACCAACACTTCTTTCCAATAATCAAAGTATCATCCACGATTTGCATGGGAGAAATTTGAAGGGTATGTTTGTTATTGATTAAAATAAAATTGATTTCTACATAAAAAATGAGTAAAACTCAATTCACTCCTCTCGATTTTGTTGGGGTCAATTTAATTTGCGACAAAAAAATAAACTTACATTAATCCTGAGAATCTTATACCGACAACAAATTAGTCTCTTTAATACAATGAGTTAATGATAAATTTGTCATGAGAAAATGTCATGAACTAATTTGAGTTTTTTTTCTTTTCTTTTCAGTTCTAGATTGATCGGCGAAAATATTGTGCAAATATGCACTAAATAGTTAAGAGAGAAGAAAGTTCATTTAATTTTTGCAGATCATCCTCTATTGTTTTAAAATAAAAACTAACTATGGTTAACAAAATGATATAAATTAGAAACTTTTTGCACAATAAGCTGATTTAAATTGTAACCCAAAAAAGAAGAACCGGATTTCACACTGCACATCGCATTCAGTCACTCATTCATGAGAAGTTTTCGAAAAACTCTATCAATGGCTCCGACAACAAATGAGAAGAAGATGAAGATGGAGGAGGCTAGTAGTGGTAACTACGTTCCCGATGACATTGCTTTTTGCATTCTTTCTAAGCTTCCTATTAAATCTATTAAGCGTTTTTCTTCTGTTCGTAAATCATGGTCATTGTTACTTGAAAACCCTAATTTCTTCAAAATGTTCCGCGACAATCTCATTTCCAAATCTCATCCATTCTATGATGATGCTTGTCTTATTCTAAAGCAGTATCTGAATTCTCATGGTTGGAATTTTTATTTCCTTTCTGGTGACAAGTTTGAGAATCAAGTCAAATTGAATTTGCCACCTCCATTTAACAATCCGCATATTGGTCATATTCATATTTTAGGTTCTGCTGTTAATGGCACTCTTTGTATCTATGATAATAAGAGAAATGCTATATTGTGGAACCCATCAATTGATGAAGTTAAGGTCATTCCTTCTAGTCTTGCTGAGCTTCCACCTAAGGTTATGAGAGATATTACTCTTATTCGATTCGGCTATGACCATGTTAGGAACGACTATAAAGTCATTCGACAGGTGGGTATAATTACATTTAATAATCATCCATGGGATATTGTGAAGCATGAGCCTTTCTTGGAGATTTATAGTCTGAAATGTGATTCCTGGATGAAAATCCTTTCTGATACGCCAACTGGTTTCCAGAATGGTAATAGCGTTGTATACTTGAATGGGGTGTGTCATTGGAGTGAGAAAACAGATGATTGTGTCAATTTGGTATCATATGATTTGGACAATGAGGTGTTTTTTATAACACCTTTACCCTTAGAAGACGTGCTTGATGGTTCTGTTGTTAACCTGCAAGTCTTAAATGGGTCTCTTGCTGCGATATTAAATCATAAAAAGACTACGTCTTTCCAAATATCAATTCTAGGTGAACTTGGAGTAAAGGAATCGTGGCTTAAACTCTTCAATGTTGGACCTTTGCCTTCCATTCAACTTCCTATTGGAGTTTGGAAGAAGGGCAATATATTCCTTAGAAAAACAGACAATGAATTAGCTTGTTTAGATTTAAATACCGGGGTGATTGAAGAAATTGGTGTTAAAGTAGAACATTATTATAGCCAAACGGTAGTTTACAAGAAAAGTCTTCTTCCGTTTTGAGTTACGATGATTAAATTTCTTTTATAGCCTTTGCGTGGAGTTTTCACCCTTAAGAGTCTAGTTCATAGGATTTATTATTTGATTGCAAAGTTGAACTTTATGAAGTTACTTATATGAAAATCGGCTTGTCAGTTTCCCATATTGTACGTATTCTAAAGAGGTAGAAGCATTTAGTTTTGCTTTACCAGTTAAATTTCAATGCTTTACTCTCTTTCTATGGCATATTGTTCTGGTTTCTATTTCAATTGTATGAATGATCTTTTCTCTTTATTGATTGTTCTATATTTTTTTTTTAGAAGTGACTCATATTTTGGAAACTTTTGCTGATCTAATGTAAAAAAAATCAGTTTGAACTTAATCTGCTCGTGTTTTGAAGCTCATTAGGTAAGAACAACAATTTATTCTTCAGAAATAAGGCGATGATAAATTAGCTTGTTTACATGGGTGATTGAGAATATTGGGGTTAAACTTAAAGGAATAGAAGTTTGTGGTCAAATGCTTGTTGTTATCTTGTTATTTCTCATTGATTTAAGAAGGTTTAAAGAGTATGATGTGTAGCAGCTTGTTGTTATCTTTGAGGTTAAATTTGCTGTAACTTTAATTGCAAAGATTTTGTATTGATGTTTTTGTATGCAATGACTGTATTGTCGTCAAATGATATTTTAACCTTTGTTTGGGATTTGACCTGAAATCAGAAATGTGATAGTGAAGCTGTTTGTTTTGAAATTGGTTACTGCCTAGGAGGACCACTTGCTGAAGTTGTGAAAAGTCATTTAACAAGATGAATGAGGTAAAGATAGAGAGGTATGCGAACTGTGAAACATATGGTCCTTTTTTTAGTGTTAAAGTTACCATTGTATTTGGTCTTGATGCATGGGACTTTGTCCTATTGAATTGTTAGTCGGGTATTGAGTGTACCTAAAACAGAGGCTGATTGGGACAAAACAAGCATTTTTTAGGATTGTGAATTAGATTCGATTTGTCATTCTTTTCATAAATCATAATTAACATGATAGGGTAACTGCTGATGCAGTTGCTGAACACAAAACAAGTGGTTGAGAGCAATTGGGCAGTTATTTAGTTTGCAGTTAGGAGGAGTTACTAGCACTTTATTTCTCAGTATTATAAATAAGGTCAGTCGGCCACAACTTTAGGAATTATTCTGGAAATAGACTTAAGATTAGAAAGGCAGAGATGCATTGCTAGCACTCTCAAGGAGCATTTGCTCTGGGATTACACATGGGTTAATCTTCTATGATATTTTCTGTTAATTCAATTGTAAAATTTCTTCTTTTTAATTCTGGGTTCCTATCATAACACACGTTTGATAGATTAAGAATGATATATGGAATTCTTTGGAGATGGCGCATTTAATTACTCACGCGCTTTTTAGATTGATACATAGATTGCTATCCTGTGTTTTCTGTTAATTATTTGGAGATTAAGACTGTTTTTCCAATGTGTGCATATTTGAGCACGGATATTTAGTTGCATGGAGTGTAGATATTTGATGTTAGCTTGTTATCTTTCATTGATTGGAAATAGGTACTAAAATATACATGAACTTGCAGAGTATGTTGCGTAGCTGCAACTTCTTCAGATGTGATGAGATATTGACTCCACATCACAAGATTGTAAAACCATTTTGTTTTCCAATATACAAATATATTACGTCCAATCCATACGCAATTAGATTGCCAGGTGATTTTCCCTAATTCGGTTTTAATATTGTGGCATAGTGATTTAGACTTTAAGGTAACTTGTGAACATTCATTTTGCAAGCAATGTTCAAATAATGAATAGCTATTTGCCTTAAGGATGTTTAACGATCTCAAAGTGACGTCCATGACATCAACCAATTGTTCACATCATTTTGAAAAAGTTCAAATATTTGACATAGTAATTAGAGTTTACTTATGAATTATTTGTCTTTGCTGTTCCAGTTATGCTCCCATGCATATGTATTATTGCTTTACAGTGAACTTATTCAATTGCACAGAGGTGACAAATATTTGAGGAAACTATCGAATGATAAATGATTAGTAAAATTAAACCTATTGTGGATAGGTTCAATCCCATCTAACAATGTCTGAATTCTGATGGCTTTCTTTAAAATGAACCAGTACAATTGCGACAATATATGCTATCAAAGTTCTAAGCCACGAAATAAGCTGCTGAATGATACCTTTGTTATTTCCAAGTATAAGGTTGTCAGCTGAATTTATCATCTGATATGCCTTTTTAAATCTTTCCTAAACTGAAGTTTTGAGAAGCCTTTTGAATGCTTTATACTAAAACAATTTCTACAGAATCACGCTTTTGACTTGGCAGTTTACATGGATTTGATTTTATCGCAGTCCATTTTTTACCCAAAAGAACTATCTGACCCTCATTACATCACATGAATAATTCATCAAAATTTTGTTCTTTTAATGCCACATGAGACAGCCAACAAAAATGATTGTGCCTTAGGAAGGAGAGGTTGTGATAAATTTGTACTATGTAGCTGAGTTAACATTATGTAAATTTGCATAAAAGATTATAACCAATTCCCCACCTACCCCCTTGTACTAATTATCCCAATACTTTGCAAAAACAATAAAGATTTAGCATGTATATCAGCAATTTTTCTTGTAAATGTTTATATTTCTCTTTGAATTGAATGTTGGCTTCCAACTTTGCTTTACTATGCTGTCAAGGTGTTGTGATAACTGAATCAATATCTTGAGAAAGTTCTTTGAACTGCTTAAATATTTTCTAGCACGGCTACATGTCATAGTAAAATATTTTTTCAGCAGTGTTATATCATACAAAGGTTTCTTCGCGCAAAAGATATGAACTTATAGCTAAACACGATTAACTTGCAAACCCTCTATTTTTGGGCTATTTTTTATCATTAAAAAAGAAGATCAAAACAGTCACAATAATTTGCATGTATATCTGCAGTAAATATCACCAAAGCTGGTAACTTCTTATCTTCCGGGTATCCGTCTCTTTACCAACCTGTATTTGCAATGTCTTATCTCGTATATCTATTTTTGAGTAGTTGCCTGCCCTCCACAACACCTGAACACTTTTGCAATCTGTCATCATCGCGATTGAACAACACAGCCGTCGCTACTTTTGCAGTGCCTTAGGAGTTTGTCACTGTCACTGCCTTAGTGTCGGAAAAAAACATGAATTTGAAATCATATCTGACTAGTTCAGTCAAATATACTCCTCAACGACATCCATCCTCTCGGTGATTCTGTCTGGTGATACCTCACAAATGTTAAATTTCATCACAGCTGAAATGGAAGGATAATACGAAGTTAAGAGTCCATTACAGAACAGCAGTTCCAAAATGAAAACCAAATACACATGCTTCCCTATTCTGAAGTGGCAGCAAAGACAATAAGAATGCACTTATTCATCCTCTTTGTTCTTAACTTCTTATAACAAAGCAAATAAGGGAGAGGTTTAGGCTTGTAAGAAAATATTATACAACAGATGTTCAAAACCAATCAACGATTTCACTATAAGTTGCAACAAACTTATCCACGCATATTTCATACCACAAATCTCTTGTACAAAACCAAGTACTGTTTAATATTTAAAGCCATCATCCTTGAGGCTTCAAAGACGACATGTTCTGTTCAAGCCTTCCTGCCAAAAAAAAATGATACTCCCTAACACTTTTATCGACCATCACTCGCTGGGAAAGCGCAGACAAGTGGAAGGTGTATGTAATATGAGCCTCAAAAGACACTTTTACAATTGCGAATTTGCTCCCTAAAGATATAATGAATTTTGATTTATAATCACGGAATGTTTTCGCTCTCACAAAGTTTTATGTTTCTTTGTTGTCTATTGTCGGCTTATGTTCATAATAGTCTCAAGATTATGTAACAAAAATGTATCTTTGTGTCCAAATTATATCCCAAATCAAAATGAAATTTAATGAGCATTTCCCGACAATGTATAATTATTTTCAAATGATGTGTTGTCATGTTAATTAACGAATCTCACAACTTATGTTTTTTCATATTTATTAATTGACGTTACAACACATCATCTAATACACATGTAAAATAATTATACATTATAATTAAACTCAATCAAAATTCGCTATATTTTCGATTTAAACTCTCACTTAATTTTTGCAATTCATCTTATATTAAAACAAACAAACAACTTGACAAAAAAAATCGTTAAAAAAAACCAACAATTGAACGACTCAAAAGGTTAATGAGTTGCACCAACGACGAATTATTCAAAAGAATTTAAGTTCAATGACTAGATGGAACAATTCTTATCTAGAATTTACTCCCATTGAACTTTAAATCATCAAAACTAGTTTTCCATACTCTCTCTAGTCACATTTTTAAGGAAAACACAATTTTTTCTATTCATTAAATATGTAATGTATCTGGTCTGCATATTGATTAGGTACATTAGATATTAAATAAATCTCAAAAGTTATATTTTGATTATAAATGGAGCAAGTACATCGTTAATACAAAAGAAAGGAAAACACCTATTAAAGCGTGTTACAAAAAAACCAATAAAAAGTTTTCTATTACTAACAAAATGACAAAAATGGAGATGGTAAACTCTTTTCACTAAAAAA
>Ga0099826_10003527_pt1 | contig 10655 bp, 3 predicted proteins | sample Mtrugardesep15_FD_76830 | JGI IMG/M metagenome (GOLD analysis project Ga0099826, IMG submission 76830) | Root nodule microbial communities of legume samples collected from California, USA - M. trunc garden sep15 | ecosystem: Host-associated > Plants > Roots > Nodule | place: USA: California...
CATGAGATGCTCCTCTAGACTCTAACATTGTCTGGGGAGTTTAATCACATATTTTTAGTTAATTTTGGATTGCTATGCCATTAGTGTGTCTTTCTGGGAATATTGTAATTAGAATATGATATAGTTTGATAATTTGGGTCATTAACAGTACTCTATCTACAAGTCAAATTGAAAAAAATGGTTGCACAAGTATCTAATTTTTTAATTGATTATGTATAATTGTCACAGATCTACTAAACTTTCCCGTGATTTACTAGAAAAAACAATAAGTTTTTGGCATTATCTCGTGAATGAATAATGCTATAACGTGAAAGATCATTGCGTTAAGTAAACCACAAACTTAACCTCTAAATTATCTTCAACTTTTTCTGTGGGATCCTTTGGAGTGATCTTCATGCTACTCAAGATTTGATGAATTTTGTTACGCTCTTCTTAACTACTCTATGTTGGTGTTGGAAGGCAAGATGCACGACGTGGGGTATGTTGCACATGAACAATTAATTAAAGTTGATTAATATAATTGTTTTCTTACAATGGTTAAACAAACCAAGCATCATAAGTGAGATTTGGATTTGCTGTTATGTTCTATTTAAAGGGTCACTTTCAATTGCATGTGCAACTTGTACGTCACTCATAAATTAGAAAACGATGCATGACCCATTCAATATTTATTTATTTCCCCGGATTAAAGGCTACCCTATGATACAAATCTTTTGTATTTACTCACCAATAAATCCCAATGTTTTGTATATCTTGTCACATTAAAGGTAGCCCAAACAAATCATTATTGCAAAGTCAAGCTAACAAAATGAGGAAAGTTTGTTGGGCTAAACCGATTTTACTTCTTTCTTCTGCTTACTTGTTTATAAACATTTCTTGTTATCATTACTCCTTTTAAGGGATCTGTTTTAAAAGTATCTCTTTTCTTATGACACTATCTAATTGGTGAATCATTAATATTTGAAAAGAGCTAGACAAAATGTCACAAGTTCCCCTGCTATTAAGTCAAGTAACTCACTTTGTCGATGTATTCCAAAAATGAGAAATTATTTCATTAATTTTCTTTATTCTATATATCATGACTTACTCAACATTTATGTTATCTTTTCTTACCAATATTATTTGGACAAGGTTAGGTGACTGAATTTTTTATTATATTATTTTCATATAAAATTGTAACAACTTCTTGTTTTTGTTTCAATGCCTAATTCTGCTATCAAACATCTAACTAAAATTCCATCAAAGTTAGTAGAGAAAGAGATAAATCAATGGAAGTTTGTTGAAAACTAAGAGGGTTAAGATGGAGGACAAAACACAGAGTTAAGCAAAAGCAGAGAGACAGAGACAAAGGAGGAAGAAGGACAGCAAGCCCCCCATATCTCTCTCTCTCTCTCTCTCTCTCTAGCTGATCTGTATCTTTCTGTGTCATAAGTAACATTATGTTACCGGTTGGAGGTTTCTGAATTGTCTTTAACATTTTGTTTATTTCCAAGTTGTCTGTAATAGTTGTACTTGTGATTTCTATAGTTTAAAAATATTGTTACGCTATTATATTATTCATATAATCATAAATTACTAAATTGTAGCACCTAAATGCCATGCAGCTTCTTCACTTTCAAAAACTCAATCATCAAGATAGAAAAATAATGGAGAACCTATCATCAAGATGCATGTAGAATAGACCAAGAAATGTCCAAAGAAAAAATCTCCAAGCACAGTCCATCAAATGTAGTTGCTAAATTAATGGGGCTTGAAACCCTTTCAAAAGGAGAGCCTAATTTATCAGTGATTAGAAGCCAAACAAAAGATGATTATCAAGACATGTATGGTCATTTAGGGTGGCCATTGAAACATTGGAAAGTGGAAGATAGGTTTATGATGGATAAGGGAATGCTTCATGAAGTTCATCATCCAAGCACGGAACAGGTTGGTTACAAAGATGGATATGAAACATGGATGCAATCTCAGAGAGGAAGGTGGAGGGAAGATGTTGATGAGGGGAAGATGGCTCTTGTTCGTAAGAAATTCATTGAAGCAAAATATCTGTCAACTGATGAGACGCTGCGCCAATCGAAGCAATTTGAAGATGCATTGGATATTTTGAGCTCAAACAATGAACTCTTGGTCAGGTTTCTAGATTCACAAAATCTTTATCAACTTCCCTCTACTCCACAGGATGATGCAAATCACATTACTCTTATCAAACCTTTGAAGATGTTTGGCAATGAGAAATCTTCTGGAAAGGGTAAGAAGAAGGATAGGTTGATTAAGAAACAAGGAAATTATGATCAAGCAACTGTATGGGAGAACAGGAATTATGGATACTCTCCAGAATCTACTCGAATAGTGGTATTGAAGCCTAGTCCTGGGAGAACAAATGAACTTAAGGCTTTGGTTTCTCCAACAAATCCATCGCCTCAAAGTTTCTATCAGGGAAATGGAGATGATAATGTACTTGAATCCATAGAAGTGGCTAAAGAGATTACACTCCAAATGCATGAAGGCCTAAGAAGCTATCAAAAGAATAAAACTTTATATTCTTCGGTATTTTCCAGTGGCTATTCCAGTGATGAGAACTCATTTAGCAAATCATATCATGATTTGGAAGCTATGTCACCAATGCCAAGGCATTCTTGGGATTGCATCCATGTATGTGGCAGTCCTTATTCTACACAATCGTTAGGTCGTGCTACGTGTTCTCCTGAGTCATCGGTGTGCATAGAGGCAAAGAAACGACTTTCTGAAAGATGGAACGTCATGACATCTAACGAAAAAAGTCATCAAGAACAAAGGCATGTGTCAAGAAACTCTACTTTGGGTGAAATGCTTTCTCTTTCCCTTGTAAAGAAATCTGCAACATCTGTGGTTGAGAGTACCAATAAACACCAAGAACAAAAAAAATCTGTTTCTTGCACTGAATCTTTCAATGAAAAAATGACCGTTGATGATTCTCCTCAAAACAATTGTGGGTCAAATCCTGAACCTGCATCTTCAACAGTCTATGAACCTAGCCTCAGCATTGATGCTGCTGACAAAGAACATGACTCCAAGGTGGTGGCAAAGTCGAAGAGTAAGAAATCATCATTTAAAGGGAAAGTTGCAAGTTTCTTATTTTCAATGAGTAAAAAGTCAACCAAGAAAAAATCTAGTTCATCTCAATCGAAAGATGAATCCGAAACTATTGTCACCGAAACATCAGTTCCATCAGTAAATTCATCTGGAATCCTTGGAGATAATGTGTCTCAAAGCTTCAATGTTGGTGGATTTGACGAGTCTCTTGCAGCTTTATGTGAATCAGTCTCTAGTGAACCACAAGAAGACATGATCACACTAGAGGTAATAGCTAGCTACAATTGTTCTGCATATTTCAACATATTATTGTCTTTGTTCATTATGCAAATTTTCTTTCTTTTGGTGATATTTATTTAGAACCTATTTCAAACTTAGCCTTTATTTAGGATCTTTTAGCTAACTATTGTTTAACCTTTATTTAGGAATTGTTGGATAGCATCAACAAACAGTCTTTAATTGTGAAATCTTGAGTTTTCCTATCTCTGTCTCTTCTCATCCTAACTAATGGAATTATTATATCCTTCTATTTGTTGGAATGGTGAAACAAATGAAACTTGTTTTAATAAACATTCTTGTGTACTTGTTGATAATTAATATAACTAACTTTTCTTAGTCAGCACATTGGCCTAGTAGACAATCTCCTCTAGTTTTTTTGGTGTAATAAGAAAGATAATTATTTTTTCCAAAATATCCTTCATAAGAACTTGTTTTAAAAGAATAAAAGATGTTACTGAAAAATGAAATCTAAATTAGTTGAAGAGTATTTTAGAAATGACATTGTTAAATAGACTAGGATTGAGTTTTGCTTATATTTTAGACCATCAAACTCCAAACAATTTGTGTGGTCCGAATACACACTTCCACAAACATAAAAAAAAAAATTGGTAGCTTATCACAGAACCATATACAAATGAAATCTTTGATTTGTTTGTTTTCACAGCCTGGATTGAATGAGTCAAAGCCCTTGGTGCCAGAGATTCCAAATGAAAAACAAGATCGGCCTAGTCCAATCTCAGTGTTAGAATCTCCATTTGAAGAATACAATACAGCTCATGAGTCCTTGGAATACACGAAAGATGGTCACATGGGTAATACTTAGGCCTTAACTTTTCTTTATCAGTGTCTTTCCATTCCAAGAAGCTCTTATTTGATAAAGATCCTTAGCTATTTGCTACTTTCTATATCGTGATTTAATTCACGTGTAAAAATATTTACATTGTCGATCAATCATCGAATCATTAAAAATGTCTGACTTCTATCGGAACTATTTCCAAAGTCACACGTATGATTGGCTGTGATTTATTGACAATACATTAAAACTAAGCTCTTCTATTATTATCCAAGTGACACTTATTCTGTATGTATAGGATCACTGGCGCCGATGAAGTCCAATTTAATCGACAAATCACCACATATAGAATCAGTGGCTAGGACCCTATCATGGGATGAAGATTCTTGTGGAGAGTTAGCAAGTCCTTATTATCCATTAAAACCTCTAAGCGCTTGTTCCTTGGACACTAAGTTAGAGGATCATGAATGGCTTATCTTAGTACAAAAACTACTATCAGCATCTGGACTTGATGATGATCAACAACAGTATGACTCATTTCACACAAGATGGTATTCCCTTGAAAGCCCATTGGACCCATCATTGAGGGACACATATGCCAACATAAATGACAACAAGGACAGTACTCAGCCTCCTAATGAGGCCAAGAGAAGGAAAATGAGGTCAAATCAGAAACTTGTATTTGATTGTGTTAATGCTGCACTATTGGAAGTTGTTAGCTATGATGGATCAGAGAATTACTTCAAGATGTGCAGTGGGACCCACAGAAGGCCCTTCTTAGTTCAAGATGGTTCATGTTTAATGGACCACATTGTGGCCCAAATGAATGAATTAATAGCAAATGGGATGAAGTTTGTTTGGGGTGGGGACAGTCACAGCTTGGTTGTAGAAAATGTTGTTAGGAAAGAGGTTGTGGAGAGTGGGTTGGTTGAGGTTATGAGAATGGAGATTGATGCTTTGGGGAGGGAAATAGAAGGAAAGATTATAGAAGAACTCGTCGAGAATCTTGTACTCGATTTTACAGGCAGATGAGATGAGGGTTTTCACAGTGTTGTCAATCGCGGATCGCAGAATATTATAGTTGTTTGTTCAAATTCTGCTACGCTATAATGTTATAGCACCACTATAGTCACTATTTCACAACACTCGGTTTTCTGTTTTTAAATAATTTAATAAATATTGTTGTGATGTAACTCTATCATTGTTGCATTTGATTATATATCCACATGGCCATGCTCACCTAATTTATTAAGTGCTACCAAAATAACTTGTACATATTTGATATTAATGAGTACATGATTTACATATAAATAATTAGCTATGCAAAATCAATGTAAATTGGTACAGCAACACAGCAAATTATTTCTTCCATAATGTACTATGACATTGTCACAGGTCACAGTCTGTGTTAGTACTATACTTATTTAACGATAACATCCATCAGTACAATTAATATTCAACATGCACGATTAATTCAACAGAATCGTTGTCCTTTAGCAAAATCTTGTTGGCTAGCATTAAACCATGATTCATGTCATTATGATTGGAATGACAAGGCATACAGGGAAAATCCATATTGATTATGGTAGCTGCTAGGTAACCTAACCGTTAAACCGTGACAGGTTCACATTCATACCAAGCCAAAAAATAAATCATTTTTATAGAGAAGATTCAGTTTCCCTACTCTCTGTCTCTTATGAAATTCTCTTCTTTTTTGGGATGGAAGATAACAAGTTTAACTAGTTTACAAAGTATTAAATGCATAGCTTTTTTTTCCAGCTAGAATTCATCAGCATGAGATTCTCCAACCAAACCAACCACACATGGGATGTCTGTCAACTAAGAAGTTAATTTGTGGTCCAAGAAAGGAAACACACTGATAATGATATGCAGTAAAGTTCTTTGATCTCTTGTCATATAAATAGAAAGTGTAATTTAGGGACAACAAAGAGATTATTTGAAAGAATGAAAGAAGTTAAACTTGAAGGAGTTCTAACATAACTATTAAATTACTAACAATTAATATTTGCCTATAGAAAAACAATTACAAAGGCCAAAGCTTATAGGAAAAGAGAATCTTACACACAACTCCTTGCAGGCTGAAGACCGTGAAGTAAAAAATGGACAAGTGTTTTTCCAAGTGGATGAAAGTATGAGAATATTCCCCTAACGACAATTTGATAGAAAAATTCTAACTGCACTAGAAGCCAAAATTATAGTATACTATATCTATGACTTAAGTCAAGATTTGTGACTTCAGTTCAGTTCAATCCTTGAGATCCTAAATTGCAGGTAGATCTCAGTGTCTCGCATAGTTAGCATCATACTGTACTATTGCAGTGAGAAAAATAAATTATCATTTCTCTATTAAACAAACAAAAATGGGGTGAGGAGAAGCTTTTGCATGTGTTCAACTGTTTATTATTCTTTTTTTAAATTAAAGAGACTGGTCCTGATCTATTATTGGTTTACATCATAGACTCACATACTACAATGTGTTGTTACAAGTTTACAAATTAAAATTTCTTTATTAATAATAAAAATTAACCTATTGTAGTACTACGTTAACATGAAGGATTCACCTTTGAATTTTTCTTTAAAAAAAATAAATAAATCATTGAGAATCACCCTTTAAATAAAAGGAGGCATGTTGAACGACGGCTGGTCGAACGACGGCCTGTCGTTGTTTGTCTATTTAGTAAAACACAAGATGAGATATGTTGCAAAAAGGACCAGAATAAAAGAAAATGGCATAGACTAACGTGATTAATTCAACCAATGTAGCCTACATGCATAGATAGTATAGGGATTTCTATTTCTCTCAGAACAGATTGAGTTTCAAAATCAAACACTATACACCCCCTACTACAATCCAATAAACCAGTTCAAATTACAAGGAAATAGATAGAAATGGATTCTAGTCAGAGACCAAAGCAACAACACTGAAGACTTCACATTTATCAATAAACTTGGCTCAAAAAACCCGGTGCATTAGAATATAAAACAACCTATTAACAGAATTCAAGGCATCTCAATGAACAGCAGTCAATTTTCTGTGCATATTCAATTGAGAAAAGTAACAGTAGACATATTACATCTCACCCCAGAATACAAAAACGATATTCCTTAATTCTGCCAAGTTAAATTTCTCAGAACATATACGGATATCAAACACATGGCAAGTGCTGACAACAGCACATACTCTTACAATTCAGAAACATTTAACCAAGTATTTGAATTCTCTAGAAATTTTGCTGTTCACACTACAAGATTCAACACGCCAATCAAGCTTTCCAAAATCTGTGCAGAACTGAGATTTTCTTCAGAGAACAACAACAATTGGAGGCTGGCAATTAACATTTTCTTCAGCTTTATTATATACAGTTACACGCAGAAGCTCAAACCACAAACCAAAGGAAGGAGAAGTGTGTTTTTGGAGTAAATGAAACAAAGTAAAACATTTAAGCAAGATATACATATGTACTCAAATATCAACACCACACTGAATTGCTTGACAGCTAGTAGCACTCATTGCCTGTAACTCACGCTTCGTAACTGTGCTTGTCACCATTGTTCAATCCATACTGCAAAAATGAAATGATAATACCGCGTTACTAATGTGAAAAGACACCAAGGTAATCGAGCAGACTCTGTAATAACCTATTTACACAAATAGTAGTTTATAGAGAAGTCTACTGATCTGTGCAAAAGATTTGTCTATCCATTCTGTTATGAATCATAATGTAAATTGTAATTAAGAAGAGTTTAAACGAATGGCAATAGACAATACTGAACAGGTGTGTGCATTTGTGCTTGACTGTATTCTTAACCATGACACACCGCAGAACGCACTCATATTGGTTTTGCATCCCAGAGTAAAAATGGCAATTAGAAGTTCATATGAACAATAAATCTAACAAAATCCTAACAATAAAATTAATTTACAAAGATATGATATTCAAAGATACCAAAACAGCTTGAAAGTTTTGATAGTTTATAGTTGATATTAAAAGCTCAGCCCAATGTAGTCAAACACGAGATTTTAAGTAGGACCGGAAGACCGATGAAAGATCGTAACACAATTGGTAAGACCCTACTAAAGGATAAAATTGTAATTAAATACACACACACACATAAACATAAAAATTATCATACATGAAAACAAAACCTCTAATTATATCTTTTATTGTTACTATATTGTTTGTGTATTATTATTAATACTATTCTTTAATAGGTTTTTTTTTGTTAAAAAAATAATAATAATAAGTACTCAAAGGCCCAATGCCTAACTTATAAGCTGTTTTTCTTTACATTGGGCCTTTAAGGGCCGAGACTTTGTCTCCAACCTTGACCTAGGCCAAATCTAAAAGGATAGTTGACCGCTGCCTCGCACAAACCAGCAGCAAGGAACGAAAGAGGAGATTTTGCACAGCAGGGACGAAGCGATTGGGAGGACAGCGTCACAGGTTAGGGGTTTCTTTTTTGCAAATCAAAGTTTGAATGGTGCGAGAACGAATTTAGGGTTTTATTCAATTAAAGAAAACAGATTTTTTCACCAAACCCGACACAAAAGAGTGAGCCAAGCACAGTTTTGTTTACGATCTTGCCTAGAAAACTCGATCTTGATCATGAACTGACCGAAAAGCAATCCTTCTCAGATCGCAGCACGCTCCAGCAGCCATGGCACGTAATCTTACAATATGACTACACCAGATCAACCTCTATTTTGACAAACTCTTGACAAAAATTACTTTCGAATCATTAAAAGACATAGATTACATTAATGATTATGCACATGAGTACACTTTAGACCTCAGAGTAGCATACCTTCTCTCTCATCCGTGAACTCCAAACGTCAGAGTGGTTTCCTCTGATATCACCTTTGCTTGTGCCAGATGTTTGGCCAGACGGATGATTTAATAGGGGCTCCCGACTTCTACCCCTAACATCATATTCCTCCTCATCATCAAAATCTGCTCTTCGAGTAGAAACTGTGGCTCGCAGGATTAGTGCTACCAATAGAGATAATGCCTGAGATTGAAAAAAAAAATAGCAATTACAGCAAGGTATGAAAAAGGAAACCCAGAAAATGCTTTTCATTCATGCAGTGCAATTGAGACATGATTCTTTAGTTTGTTAATTAATACTATTGTCATGATGATACAGTAACTTGTAAAATGTAACAACATACACAATTAAATGTGCCAGACAAAGCGTTTAATCTAGTTAGATTTATGTCCTGTTTTCCTATTTCAACCTTAACAAAATAAACAGAGAAGCGTATTCTATTTCTCGCTCTGTTCTCCATAGTCCATACTTACAAATATGTTGCAACAAACCAGTAAAGTTTGAAATCAAAAGCAGAACCTATCATCTCCTCAATTCAAACTAATTTGTCTGTACACTAAATCAATCCAAATGAAGGGGGAGAGGGAGCAAGAAAAGTTCTAGATGGATGAATTTCTAAGGAAGAAGTTTCAGCGTACACTCATGGCTCATTGATCAACGATGCCTCTAATGTGTAAGAAGGATCACTAAAATAGTCATTGGATATACTCTGAACCGATGTTTTGCCCTCTTTTATTTCCAATAGCTATTACTTGTAATATAAAGACCCCAACCAAAAAAAAAAGTATGATTGTAATGTGTGTAAGCAATAGTCGTTTTTTAATGACAAATATTAGTTGTTAGCTGTTACTTTGTTAGTAGGAAGAGTTGAACTCGTGACCTTCATTATCACTCCAACGAGTCCAACCCCTATATCTGTCCCCTTAAACCACTAAGCCACCTTATCAGTCCTTTATATAAATAATAGTCTATAACTTACTCGTTTACCAGTGAGTGGTCACAAAAAAGTAGACCAAATGCCAATAGCAAAAGGCAGCAGAAGTGAATATACCTGAACTACAAGAACAGAAATGCCAACCCATCTACATATATCTTGATTATCTTCGATGAAAGATCGAATACTCGCAAGTTGACCGGTTGGATCAACCGGAAGATCCTATAAAGGCAATAATCAACATACTACAGTCATTAGAAAAAGGGCAATGAAGTTAACTAATGCAACCATGTTTTCAAAGAGAGTATGGGATGAGGAATGTATGAACCTCTTGCCATTGACGATCAATTGCAATAAATACCACCAAAGCAGCCTCAAGTAGAACAAGTACCGTGATTAGTACTGTGTACTGGCATTTTCAAAATGGTCAAGGAATCTAAACAAAAATTAGAACAAAAATAAGAAAATCAAAAGTAAAGTAGAATTTTCTTCCAAGTATTCAACACAAACTAACTCTCCGAACGAGAGATTATCCAAAACTAAGATATGAAAATAAATATAACTCCGCTTTAAGTAGGATACAAAACACAAGCAGCAACCATTAATAATCTCAGCTGCGACGCAACCAAAGAAAGCAATGCAGCACACCAATATTCCCACACACATGAAAGCATAGATGAACCTATCATCATCAAGTGAAAAACATAGTTAGCAAAAAACAAGAATTTAAAC
>Ga0099826_10003528_pt1 | contig 10653 bp, 4 predicted proteins | sample Mtrugardesep15_FD_76830 | JGI IMG/M metagenome (GOLD analysis project Ga0099826, IMG submission 76830) | Root nodule microbial communities of legume samples collected from California, USA - M. trunc garden sep15 | ecosystem: Host-associated > Plants > Roots > Nodule | place: USA: California...
AATGTATTTTTCTCTAATATGTTTTGAATAAGAGGGGAGGGGAATGTATATTTTAACATAAGAGGGGAGGGGAGTGTAATTCAAGCATCTTTGAGGGGAGGGGAGTGTAATTTACTCATATATATAAATTCAGCGCATTTTTTAGTTGGAATTTTCTTTCTAAAAATACCCTTAACACATGTAATAAATAGATAAGAATGAATTTAAATATTATAACAAAAGTAACAAACACAATATGAATATATGTATATTTGTTTTTTTTCCTTTATCATTTAAAAAATATAACAAATTAGATGAGTATATTTATGCTTACTTTTTCATTATCCCAGTTACACTCTTAAACAATTTTTTCTATAATAAAGATTGTTGTTCGTGTCATTAAAAAAAACAACAAAAATTATATTTTTACTTTTAATCAAAACTAAAATTTCATAAAAAAATACCGTTCATAATTTTCAAACGTTACCGCAATAAAAAGAGCAGAAAGATGGGCACGAAGTGCCCGTCTTTTCGCTAGTAATTATAATGTTATTAGTATCATTTTAATTAGGGCCCGTTGTTACGGATTAAAATAAAAATGATTTTAACATAAAATAATTTAGAGATTATATTTTAGAGATTTTATGAAAAATCAGAATCTATTTTGTGTTTGTTTACCGTAATAAAAATCACTTTTTTTAAACAAATAATCTAGTTGGTTGGATACAACTATATAAAAGAGATTTTTTGTTACAAAATTAGTTCAATCTTTTAAATCATATTTTCTCTCTCCTCTAGAAAAAATCTATTTTTTGAGAAGTTGTGTTTAACAGCTTCTCATTTGAAGTTGTTTTTAGATTTTTTTTAGATTCTGATTTTTTTTAAAAGTTGTAACAAACGGATGTAAAACTCTTAAAAGTGATTATTTTATTAAAAAAATGATTTTTTTTCTTAGAAAAGTAATAACAAATGGGCTCTTAATAAAAATTACCCTTTCCCTATTTAATTTTATTTTTTATGACTAGTATGTAGTGCGGTTTTTCTAACTTTAAATTTGAGTGAGTGATGGCCTGTTTGTTACGGATTAAAATAAAATTGATTTTGACATAAAATAATTTAGAGATTATATTATAGAGATTTTGTGAAAAAACAGAATTTATTTTTCGTTTGTTTACCGTAATAAAAATATCTTTTTTTAAACAAATAATCTAGTTTGTTTGTATACAACTATATAAAAGGGATTTTTTGTTACAAAATTAGTTCAATCTTTTAAATCATATTTTCTCTCTCCTCTAAAAAAATATATTTTTTGAAAAGTTGTTCTTAACATCTTCTCATTTGAAGCTGTTTTTAGATTCTGATTTTTTTAAAAATCTGTCACAAACGGATGCAAAACTCTGAAAAGTGATTATTTTATTAAAAAGAGTGATTTTTTCCTTAAAAAAATTATAACAAACGGGCTCTAAATTTAATAATTTAGATTATTAAAAAAATCTTCTTTTTTTTGACAAAAGATGATTAAAAAAATCTTGTCATTAGTATCATTATTATGTTTTAAAATATTTTCAATATGAATATAACCTTGTGAAAATAATTTAGATGATTAATGAATAATGAAACTTTCAATTTCAGCATATGAAACTTACTGCACGAAACCCATATGAACCTGTCGAAGATAAAACAAGCAACATTAGAAAGAGATTCTTTACTTTATGAACGGAAAATCACCTACATTTTTTCTTATATCTCTTATATTTTATTTTCTCTCCTATTTTTCTTTTATAATTTTTACATGAGTAAATCATCAAATTCATCCTTGAATTTATAAGGATCAGCCAAATGCATTCTCAATTTGTCGAAATATCACATTAATCCATGGATTTGTCAAATGTCAATCAAATTAGTCTCTCCGTCAAGTTGTGGTGTTAACGGTTCTAACGTGGTCTGTTAACCTCTCACAAGTCTTGTCATGTCAGATGTTACATAAGCAATGACTAATTTGATCGAAAGTGACAATTGAAAAACACGAAATTGATTGATTTGCAGAAAATTAGAACCCTGATTTGTAGAAAATGGTCATTATACAAGAGATTTTTCTTCCCCAAATCTATAAAATTAGAACCCTAATTTTCAAATTTGTGATCTAGAATCTAAAATTCCCAAAATTTCTTCTATTAATTGATGACAACATTCTTCCCCAATTCTAAAAACTTCAAAAACAGTTGGATGTGGTGGAGCAGGATCCCTCAATGGTGTTTCCTTAGACCTTTCAGTTGAAGTAACTGATCCTCTCATGCAATACTTCCCTGTACTCACTCCCTGCAATAAAATCAATCAAAACAGTCCCGAAATTTCTAAAATTTTCAATCAAATTAGTCCCTAAATTATTACACTTACCATCAAATAAATCCTTAAAAGAGGGGTAAAATTGGGAAAACAAAAAAAAATTGAAAGTGAAAAGTTAAAACTGAAATTTGTTGCGTTTTTATCAAATTGGTCCTTGTACACATGGTTGACTGGATGACACGTACACAACACAACATGTAGGACGACACCTCAGCATCACTAACGAAAATATTGGACGAAGGGATGAATTTGATGGACGTTTGTTAAATTCAAGGACAAATTTAATATTTCGATAAATTGAGGGACGAATTTGGCAGATCTGTGCAAATTCAAGGACAAGTTTAATGATTTACTCTTTTTACATTGTATCTTATTTTTAAGTGTAAAGTCACGAAAGGTAAAGAACCCAAATCTTTTTTTTTTTTGGTTTAGTAGCCTAGTGGCTAGAGCTCACACAATTAAATGTGGAGAAGTGGGGTGTCCGGGGTTCGAATCCCGACCCCTGCATAAATTATGCAGTGTCCCTACCAATTGAGCTAAGCTCACGGGGTAAAGAACCCAAATCTAATGATGAAATAATGGATAAGTAATAGGGTTGTTACAAGTAGTAATAAAAGTTGTTACAAGATAATATAACTTATAACCTAATAATAAAAATAATAATAAAAGTTGTTTCAAAGATAATATAACCTAATAATAATAATAATTGTTACAAGTATAATATTGAGATTTTAAATTAATTTAAGAATAATTTTGATAGTACAATAAACTTTGCTCTCCTCCTCTTCTCTCTCCGCCCCTTCTAAAAATTGAACTAAACACTTAAAAGTTAAAAATCTCCCCTTCCTCCCCACCCGTCCAAAACTCTTGAACCAAACATAGGCTAAAATTTTTTATTTTTTTTATTTCATCCCTCTAAAACAAAGATTCTTTAGAAAACTCCCTCAAGCCATATGACGTGGATATTTAATTAGTTTTCAATTTTTGTTTGGCCACACGTGTAATTATGTGACACGTCATTGATTAATTAAAAAAACACAAAACCCATCCCCTTCTTCACTATTCATCTTCTCTGATCCCCATCTTCATCTTCTCAAATCTCCATTTCTCTTCTCTACCCCCATCAATCTTCATCCCTAACCTACACCTTCATCTAAATCATCAACACAATTGACAACACCACAACAAAGAACAACAACATCGCAGAACATAAAAAACCCGTCAAAACGCTTTGTTATCACCGACATCACATAAACTAACAATTACGCATAGAATTTGGATTCGGAGACATAACTTTTGGATTTGGGTTCAAGTAATTGTCTGAGAGAGGTTCCCAAACAATCAAATTCAAGCACAAATCAATTTTGAAGATTTGAAAATAGATTTGAAAATTCATAAATAAATTTTGAAGATTTAAATTGGTATGACACAAATCATAGTTCGTAGCCTTCAATCACACACACAGTTAATCCGAATAAAATGTTATCATTATTAAGGTTCTTTGGCTTCATTGTTAGAGAGAGGTGGAAGAGAAGAGAAGAGAAGAGACGAGATAGGAGGAGAGGATAGATTTTTTTAATTAATGCATTTGTGTTTTTTTCTTTTAAATTGCAAAATGAGTTGGCATTTTTTCTTTAAGGAAAATGAGTTGGCACTTAATAACACATGTGGAAGGAGTAAAAAAATGAAAAAATAAATAAATAATATACACAGTCATGTGCCATGTCAGCGCCACATCGACGAATCTGCTGAGTCAGATATGCTAGGGTCTATTTCTGAAGAATCTTTATTTTACTGGGACGGAATCTAAAAGAAATTTTTTACAAGGGACAAAATAAATAATGTCATATTTTACAGGGGGGTAAAAACACTACTAACCCTACCAAAAATATATGAAAATTGCTCACTCAATCCCAACAAAATGGACAAAAGTACTCCCGCGCGACTTAAGTAACGCTCGGTACTTTTAACGTGAGTTAAGTCACGCAAGTTGTAAACCCATCATGACTTAACTTATGTTACGAGCTGTACTGTTTTGGTACAAAACCCATCAGTCCCAACTTTCAAACACCATTTTCTTTCCCTCTCCATCTCCAAAAACCCAAAAAAGTGTGTTTTTTTGGTCAAAATTTTCATTTTAAATTATTGCAAATCGTCAAGAATCAAGTTTCTACGCTCATCAAGCATAAAAAATCAGGTAATGTATCATCTTAAGTCATTTGATTTTATTGGTTTTTGGGTTATGTTTGTCGGTTCTGGAAGTAGTGACAACACGAGTTAACTCCGTTGGTGTTAAACCAGGGTGACTTATGTCATGTTTAAAATTTTGCGTCAATTTTTTTGTTAGCTTGTTGCACAGGTTATTTATAGTATTTTTACTTGTTATTCAATAGACATAATGATGGTTGAAAATGTGACTGATGATGACGTTGAGCCGAAACCGGCCATAATTGAAGCTTCCGACGATGTCAAACCAACCGTTAATGTAAAGTTGAAAGTCAAAATTTTCTTTCAAGCTCACATTGAAGAGAAACCTAAACCGGTACCTACTGGTGTTGCCAACTTTACTTGAGCACTTGAGATGTTGGTTGGTGTCACTTCTACCAAAATGACATAATCTGTTAGTTTTATCTTTCTTTCCTTTGAACAAGAGGATAACTTTACTTGGGCACTTGAGATGTTGGTCGGTCTTTTATCCTCAAAACTCAACATGCATAAGAGGAAAGTATTTTACTTACAATTATCGGAAACGATGGTTGTGTAGCTGGATTCAGAGGGGAAAGTTTGAGCTTTAAAAATTAAAGCAAGGAGTGTGTTTTTTAGACATCGTAATAGGTTTCGACTTGAACCAAGTTTGAGCTTCAAATCTGCCGGTGGTGTTGAGAAATTGCGAGGATAAGGAAGAAGAGAAAGAGAAAGAGGTGAAAAATAGATTATTGTTTTTAATATGAAATAATAGTGAAAATGGGATACGGTACAAACATATCTAGTGAAAATGGGATAGGGTACAAACATATCAAGTGTAAGCTCCGACAAAACTTTACTAATGTACCGTGGGCGATATTATTCACTTGTGCATGCTAGCATGTCATGGTTCCTATCTTAAACTTGTTATTTGGCAGAAAGGTTTGTGTGATAAAAAGGAAGTTGCAAATGGTCGTGTGGATCCTGATGTATGAGGAGTGGACTTTTGCAGTGGAATTTGTTGTAAAAAACGCATTTTTTATTTCAACCATTTTTTATCTCAATCATTTCAATTCATTTAAACGATAATTCTTGTATGTATTTTATTAAATTTATGACGTTGTAAACGGATACAAAAGTCCAAAGGGATCTTCAACAACAATTTAGAATGAATCTATGACGTTGTGATATGTGCAATTTATCTCAATCAACTACTTTTATTTCAATTCATTGTAAACGGATACAATAATTACACATGAATGCAAAATAAATGGACCTATAATATTAATTTATGAATTTGCTAAGATGGAAACTTCTATATTAGCGTTCTCATACTATTCACTATACAAGAAAAGGTGTGGGGATATAATTGAAGGAAAAGTTTATATTTACGATTTTTTGTTGTTTGATCATCCCTAATGCTTCTGATCAATATGAATTAGAGAGATGTTTATGATTTATGAGATGAGCTTGCTTTTGTATGACACAGGGGTAAGGCTGCAAATACTCTGAAAAACATGTTAACTCATATACATGCACTACGAATAATTTAGGTTGGAAAACACTTCCAATACTAATTTATATTAGAAAGATCAATATGTATACTGCCTACACAACATCCATATACTATACTAGTGTATATTAGAAAGATCAAGCATGTATACGCAATTACGCATACACAACATCCACAACATCGCATACACAACATCCATACTATACTAGAAAATAAGAGAAAGATCAAGCATGTATACGCATACACAACATCGAGTACACATCATCCATATACTATACTAGTGAATATTAGAAAGATCAATATGTATACGCATACACAACATCCATACACTATACTAGTGTATATTAGAAAGATCAAACATGTATACGCATGCACAACATCGCATACACAACATCCATATTCTATACATAACATTTATATACTTGTGAGGGGTATGATTTGTTAGGACTCTACGTATTGATGTTGACTGTCAAAAGAAAGAAGAAAAACATCTAAAAGTCAACTTACAAGCATCCACTTCTCAACCTTCTAGGATTTCATGTGTACTTTATTGTTTCCATCAATCACGGTATTTGCAACAATGTGCCTTATAAAGAAGAAAAACATCTACAAGTCAACTTACCAGCATCCACATCTCAACCTTCCAGATTTCATATGTACTTAATTACCTGCAACAATTTGTATTATAGCTGGAACAAGGAGTTTCACCACAAAATCTGCAACCCGTTCAGCAAAGGGGTCTTCATCAATGTCATCCTGCATTCTCTAACCGTTGGATTCCTCAACAACAGCCACATTCTTAGCCTTATAAACAAAATATGCCACCCGTTTAACAAAGCGATCATCATCAACAAGTTTTTTCACCACTAAATTTGCAATCCGTGAAACATTGGGGTCTTCATCAATGTCCACTTCCATTCTCCTATCAACATCAAGTTTTTTTACCACAAAATTTGCAATCCGTGTAGCAGAGATGTCTTCGTCAATGTCCATTCCCTCATCACCTTTCTGACCAATGTTCTTACTATCAATAGCCACATTCTTACCTGTGTCCACTATCTTAACACCAACTTTAACCTTGTCAACTGTCCTCTTACGCTTCCTACAAACTTCCTGACCAACAGAGCTCTTATAAATCAATTTTTTACGCCTTTCCTCAAGATCATTATACTTCTTCCTAATGGCTGAAGCATTGCGCTTTGCTAAAACCTTTCCAAAAACCGGATCATCCAAAATAGCATTCCAGCGTTTATCACCAATAGGAGGAATATGTTTGTATTTCTCAACACCTGAATCTAGAGCATTAATCTCTTCATCACACCAAGTATCTCCACGGCTTAAGCGTTGGGCAGAGGAGGAACCAAAGCCCCCATTATCTTCATCAGACTCAACCTCATAATTGCTATTATCTTCATCAGATTCCACCTCAGGATGGATTGGAGCAGGGAGCTGATTGTTATTCATCAGATTCCACCTCAGGATGGATTGGAGCAGGGAGTTGATTGTTATTATCTTCATCAGACTCCACCTCAGGATGGATTGGCACAGGGAGCTGATTGCTAGTATTAAGATACTTGTTCAAGAAGTATTTATTACTCATTGTGCTGGAGACACAAAAGCAAAAAAAAAAAATCAGGTATACATGTATTTATATTATAACACGATAACAGAAGTAATATGTTTACAACTACAAAAAAATCATTTCATATGAAAAGACTAAACTACACGTATAAGAGCAGCAAATAAGACAAAAAAACAACACATATTACAGAGGAAAAGGAATTCACAGTTAACTGCACTATATACAAGTACCAATATAACATATAATAACAACAACCGAAAAATGAATATTAAATTTGAACAGCTTTTCCATCATTAACAAACATTTGAAATAAATCAAATCAATACTAACTAATACATAAACAACAATAAGAACATAAAATGAAACAAAGTTAGACATTAAACAATGTTGAAGAATATAGATAAAATAAAACTATAAAATGCACGAAAATATAAATTCAGGTTACGATCTGTTGGTGATTAAATGAAAATTGAAAGTTCTATAGAATTTTATCGGTTAAATAAGGAAATAGAAAAATTGCATTGAATTTTAAGAACAAAAAACTAGGTTAATATTTAGAAACAAAAGAAGTATAAATCAGACGAAAATATAAAATAAAGTTTGGATCATTCAAGAAACAAGTTAATCAAATAATAGAAGCTAAATTTGAATATTAAGAACAAAAATAAACAAAAACATAAGCAACAGATTTGATGATGATGAAGAACTGAAACGATACATCAAATTATTAAGAACAACTAGGTTAAAGCTTAAATACCTCACAAGTGATCAACGTAGATGAAGATCAAATCCACCGAACTGTATCTCCAAAAATCCCCTGAAACAAACAAATTTAAATGTGAGAGAGAGAGAGAGATTCAAGAAGAGTGAAAGAAAACGTACCAGAAAATGGAGCGGGAAAAAAATGATACAAACAACATCCTTTTTATAGGGGAATTGTGTTGGGCTTTCAATGGTGTTATTGTTGGCCCTTAAGATGTCTTGTGATGTAAGTCATGGTTTCCGGTTATAATTCAAATCATATCAAATTATAACAAAAATATAAATAATTGAAATGATTTAAAAAATAACAAACGAAAATGTAAAATACGATGTAAAAAAAAAAGACGGGGAAGATGGTAAAAATAATAATGTGTTCATGGTCACAAGGGGCCTCAGTGATATTCGGTATAAAAACGTTATGCGTTTTATAGCTCACATCATTGGTCCAATATAATTGTCACGAACAGAAAAGATAAAACATGTTCTTTTAACTCAAAAGCATTGTTTGCACAACTAATTTGCACAACTTTAACGAATAATGGAACAAACAAAACAAGTAAAATTGAAATTGAGATGAGAATGGATATATACTTAAGTAGAAAAGACATTGAAAAGTTTACAAAAGACATTGAAAAATTTACAAAGGTTGCTCTTTAAAAAATAAAAATAAAAAAGGTTTAGAGAGGTTGTTGTGCGGCGGTCACACAGAAAATAGTTAGGGTTGAAGGATACAATATTAGCTTGAGAGCATTTATAGTTACTTTGGTAGATTTGGTAGATGGGCTTGATATTGGGTTATTGTGCTTGGTGACATGGACTTGCTAACTTTACTCGTTCAAATCAAAATTACTAAACTGAGCCGAACTAAAAAATTTGAATCATTGTTAACAATTATAGAACTAAACTAAATCAGTTTAATTTATTTTAGTTTATGATTTATCGGTTTGGTTTGAAACAGTTCAATTCAGTTTTAAAATTTGATTTGATTTGATTTTTTTATTTTTTTCAACGGTACTAATAATAACAATTTGATTAAAAAAATATTCTCGTCGAAATAATATTTTTTTTTTTTAAAAATTATTCGGTTTTGAACCATAAAACTAAACCATTATAGCAGTTTGGTTCGATTTAAAATACAAAGAGTTCAGTTCGATTCGATTCATTTTCCTTCTTAAACTAAATCATGTACATCCCTAGGTAGAAGTAGGGATGACAAAAAAATCTACACCCGCGGATATATGCGGATAAAATCTGCCACGGACACGAAGCAGATACCTTAATGGATATTCATGGATAAAATAAACAGATATTTTAACTACCCATTAATTAATGGGTACATATTTAATGATATTCACACCTGTATATATCCATATCTGATATTAAATTGGGTAAATTACATAAATAACCTTAATAACTTTCAACTTCGTAAGCAAAAATCCTCGATACTGTGAGTGTTATTGGTTATTACATGACTATTCAAATATGTATTACGCTTCTTTAAAAGGAGTGAAAGTGGTCGGGATTTTTTAAGCAAAAAACTTTGTTCTTTTGTTAAATCAAAGAACTTTATATTTATTAAATGTAAGAAACTTTATTTATATTTTTGTCGAGTTAGTGACTTTTGTTGTTATTGTAAATGAATATTATGTTTTGCTAAAAAGAAAAGAAAATGCATGTGATGAACTTTTGTTTTTAATTTTCAGGTAAAAAAAAATTAACAATTTTATTTATAAAAGTTTTCTATGGATATCTGTATAAACCTGCAAATACCTCAAAATCAGTGGATTATCCGCTAAACGGATGCTCACGTGCATATGGATAAGGTACATATTTCATATTTATTCAACGAAGCGGACACAGATTATCCATTTACATCCCTAGGTAGAAGTAGCATTTTCAATTTTGGTATAGGTAAGTCTAGGGTTGGGAATAGGTCAGCCCGTCCTATAGGTCCTACGTCTTAACTTTTTTAATAAAAAAAAGACATGCTTGTGCTTTTGAAAAAATCTATTTAAGTAAATAGATCACAATTAATCTATCCAAAAGACTTACGAAGCCTAATAGGTCTACATACATATTATTAACACTTATTTTTTAATATAATTTATATTAGGCTTAAATATGCATTTCATCCCTGTAATTAGGGGTCGTTTGAAATTTCAATCCTGAGCTTACTAATCCTCCCATTTTGCCCTTGCAAATATTAATCATTTGACTTTTGGTCCTAATTAAGTTTTTTTGTTGAGGTGGACTGTCATTAGCGACATGGTGCCCATGTGGCAAGTGA
>Ga0099826_10003529_pt1 | contig 10650 bp, 3 predicted proteins | sample Mtrugardesep15_FD_76830 | JGI IMG/M metagenome (GOLD analysis project Ga0099826, IMG submission 76830) | Root nodule microbial communities of legume samples collected from California, USA - M. trunc garden sep15 | ecosystem: Host-associated > Plants > Roots > Nodule | place: USA: California...
AAAATAAAAAAAAAAAAACTGCAAAAAAAAAAATAATCGTATTAATAGCATAAAATCGTACTAATTAAAAAAAAAAAAAGCATAAAATGGTAGATAGAGTGTTTATGCATATAAATATGACTATATTAATTCAAGTCTTCGAAATACTCATATTACTGGATCTGTAACGTTGACGACGTCAAAGTCAAAGATTGAATCTGCATTTGCTCAAAGCTAATTTTTCAACTTGAATCAAATAAACACCACATTAAGACGAGAAATAAAAAACACACACACAAAGACGAAAAATCAATACAAACAAAGTTGTGCAAAAACGACGAAATCACAAAAACAAACAGAATAAAATTGAAAATATGTGAAAATCACTTTTATCAACTAAAAAATAAAGAAAAATAATACGGTGATTTTAGGTCCAAATTGACCTTATATCACCCCTTGTCGATAGATCAAGATAAGAAAATGATGACGGGTAGAGTTTAAGGAAACGAGGGAGGTTATCTACTATACGTATTTGTTAGCATGACTTCAAAGTTTATGCTTGCTTGGATGAGTTTACAAGATATTATACGTATGTTTATCTTATTTTAAACTTTGATGGAGTCAATTTTTCATATTTACTTAAGCAACAAAAAGGAAATTTTTTGATTAAAAAATAGAAAAAGATAGAAAAGACAACGGAAAAGAAACAAAGGAACGAAAGTATGGAAACAAAATCAAAATGCATGGTTAGTAAATTTAAGACCACCCTTTGTTTGGGTAATGCATTGTGCAATTTTAGAGAAAAATTGTTCTCTCCCCTATTATACATTTGTGATATACGTGTAACTACAATAAACTCATCTTCGTTATACCAAAAACAAAACTCATCGTCATCGACTTTTTTTTCCTTTCAAAAAAAAACCAACAATGGATTTGTTCTAGTGCGGTAAAGAATTTTAGACCCTTTAAACATGTGGTTCAATTTCTAGCTCATACGTATGCCTATGAAAATATAGTTAGATTTTTTTTTCTTTCTCTCTTTTGAATATGGTGTTTAGACAATATCAGGAGTTATACTTCTTCAATCAGTCATGAGTTACAAACATCTATTTTCAGGACAAAGTCTAACGTGTCCATCTTACATATCTTGATCTACACAAATCCATTTTTAGTGAAAGAAAATCCATATAATCCCTAACATTCATACCTATATTTCTTGTAAAGACATTAATACTATTTCATTTCTTTTGTTAATCTAAAAAAATCTAAAGTAATATATTGTACTACCAATAATGATTTATATGTAGAAAAAACCACTTGAGTGTTTATATTCGTGTGGGTTGAATTTAACGTGCAACAATAAATAATATCGGTTCAATTCAAGAGAATGCTCACCTGCCGGTCATGGAACGCAGCACTTACCATTTATAGTAGATATGGACATGTTAGCTGAATACTACGATCGATTTTATTGATAAAAATATTAATGGAGCACATGTATTGCTGGAAATTTCAAACAACTTCAACTTATCGTTTATTAAGAACTTCAAAACATGGAAGTTTATTTTGCAACTTACACTCTGAATTAATTGAATCTCATCAAAGTTTCAAGAAAAACAATTACAAGGAAATCTCATCAAAGTGGTCAAACCGCATGTTGAGACATGTCCTAAGAGATATTGGCCGGCATTTGATGATACTCGTTATAATAAGTTTTCATGGTATCATCATTCATCGATTACTTTCCGCATGAGCTTAGTTCAATTGGTATGGACACCCGAAGTTTAAACTTTAGACACCTTATTTCTCCACATTTAAAATATGTGAGCTCCAAGCTCTAGACTACTTTACCAACAAAACAAAAAAAAAAATCATTCATCGGCTACTAAACATTTTTTATTAGCGATCGGTTAAGTGATAAGATTATTTCAGTCATCATGATAGGCTAAGTCGGACGTTAAATGAGTTGGTGACCAATTTAAGAAATGTCACTAAACAACCAATAGCTCATGTTAGCGATTGATTTAATGACCAATTTGATATATATTTCTGATCTCTAAATCAATTACTATATGATACTTTTACTATAGAAGATCATGTCAAATTAAGATCGTTTGTGGTACAGTTTGAATCGGTTTTAAAACAAAAACATGTGACTTAATAATAAGATGTACACAATTTGATATTATGTTTTAAAAAGATATATCTAATTTGATTCCATTCAATGAACTAACATATGTATTTGGTCAAATTTGCTAAATGAGCTGAGTTCAAGCTTTTAGTTAAATTCTTTTGGTAAGCATTGAACTCGTTTAAATAAACAAGGTAAGTTGAATCCATTTTTTTTTTTCCACAAGCCAAACATACTTTAATTTGTTCGACTTGACTACTCCCATCTTCTTAAGGGTATTAGATTGAGATTTTAAAAGATTATAGATTTTAAAAGACGTTATAGGATTTTTATTGACTCTTACGAATTTTTTAAGACTTAATCAATATTTTTAAGTTTGAATTTTAATGGATTTAGAACACCTATTCTTAAGATTTCATAGTATTTTAAAAATTTGTAAAGATTTCAAATGACTCGATGGATTTTTATCAAAAAGTTACAAGAGTGAATGAAAATGGATCTTCCTAGCTGCACTGTATGATCATCACTTCCTGCAATTTTATGAAAATGAATCTTCCTGTAAAATTTTTAGAGGTTTCTTCTTGCATTGACTATTGACATGTGACGCTCTATAATTCTTGTTGTCGTTCATTGCCATTTTAACTTATGGCTTAATATATATTGTAATTTTGAAATTGCATGCTTTATGGAAAGAAGAAGAAAATCAGCAATTGCACTTCATAACACATGGTGTTTAAAAACTAACTCACTATATATTTTCCTAATTTTGTCAACAAAAAGAAAAAAAATTATAAAGCTTTAGTTCAATCCGAGTCAAGTTGATTAGAACGAAAAGGAAAATATGTATTTACGAAAAAGAAGGGGTATAACTGAAGTTGATGATATGAGAGAAAAATCGAAGACAAGTACAGGGACTAAAAAAATATGAGTAAACAAAATTACAAGGGTTTGAGTGACATTGTTGAATGAATTAACTAAAACTCACAATAATCCCTCAGGATTTTATATTTTTGAATAGGTTGCGAAAATTCTCAATTGAATACCACGAGATTGATTCATATTTTTTAGAAGTCTTAATTAAATACGACAAAATTTATTATTTGCAAACGCTTCAAAAAAATCTAATGATTTACAAAAGTATTATGTATAGCTTTTCTTTTTCAACAATTTTCCAAAGTGAAATTTATTTATCTCTACCAATTTCACGTGATACAGAAAAGAGTGGTGATATATTGACACCTGTAGTTGGCCATCATCACCTGGTAATTAATAAACCTGCAAATCATGCATTCAAAATTTAGTTGAGAGAAGCAAAAAGGAGACATATATTTAATGGAGTTAGAACTTAGAACAGTCTAAGGCATGTATATATAATTAAAGAAGGTTGTTGGTATAACATGTGAACGTGAATAAATTAGCATAGTACGTAATTATATACTACTAATATTTTTCTTTTGTTTATTTACTAGTACTAATAAATTGATTTATTCATGTCTGAACGGAAGAAGAAACCATGTCGACATGCATGTGAGTGTTCTGCATACAATGTTAATGTCCCAATTAATGATATACGTATCTTATATTTAAACCCCATGGCCCATATATAAGCTTGCCTCTTTCCCTACCTTCACCATTTTCAGTTCAACCAAACACCAGAAGAAAAAAACTTTACAAAATGTATAATTCAATATTCACAATATTCCGAATAGGAAACGGATGTTAACAATGTTTTTTTAACGACACACTCTTTTATTTTGTGCTAACCATCTGATTTTTAACGACGCACTATGAGAAAATTTACGTGTCCCAATCACTAGATTTTTTTTTTCCCATCTAACTTATCATGATCATGTGTGTAAACTTCAATCCACAAATCTCATTACAATCAACTCATCATATAATAATCCACACATACATGAGAAATGAAAGGCCAGGGCTTGTTGATTGTTATCCTTTTGTTTTGGTACTAAATTGCAAGAAGGGGTCTTTGTTGTGAGTAATATAACCGTCTCTTTGCATTAATTGGTAACTTCCAAAAGTTGTTGACCGCCCAAGTAAACGCCTTTCACTATTTAAAGGTACTAGACTGGATTGTTTTCCCTTGATAGTACATATCATTTTGATGATGTGATATTTGTATTGTGGTATGTGCACGCACGTGCATATGCTTGCAACCACATATAGGATGTTTCAAAATTTATAGTTCCAAAATATTTTCTTTAAAAAGAAAACTTGGATTTATAAATTAACCCAAAAAAAATTTGAGGCTAAATAAAAAATAATAGGACTAAAGGATAAATATAATAATCCTTGCATTTTATCTTTTGTTCGTTGTCATTCCTTCATCTCCGACTCAAGATGTTATGGTTTAAAAAAAAAATTCATTTATTTTTAAGACATGTATCTTTTAAGGATCATCTAAAATTGTTTCAATACGTTTGTAAAGGATTTGTAATTCTTAGAGTATCAACCTAATTGAAATGTCTATTGTCAATTTGATAGGCCATACTCTTGCTTTATCTAAATAATCTTTTGTTTAAAAAAATTGGGTACTCTCATTTTCCACATGGTGTCGTTATATTATGGATAAGATCCACATATATATGGACCAAGTGGACCCCTATCGTTTTTTCATGTTGTAATCAACTAGGCAACCTCTCCATGCTGAATGTATTTTCTTCCATCGAGCTCTCTCCAAATAGGCTAAGAGCAAAATGATTTCTTTTTGTCATGTAACGATGTTGATTGGATGTAGCATATATTCTATTATTTTTAAGCAAAACCGTAAGTGATGTTAGTTAATTATAGAGAAAAAAAGTATGCATTTCCACTTCACTACTACTAATATTATAACCAAATGGTCGCAATCACTTTTGTAGTATACAGCGTGACCAATGAGTGTGACACACATAAGAACCATTGGCATTTGAAGCTATATATATAATGGGACTTGTTTGTATACAAGTGAATATGCCAATAGTTATTTGTTAATTTGATTTGGGGAGACTATATATAGTTGGTAGAAACCAGAAAGCTCCCTGTTAGCATCCACGTGCTTTGATTATTTGGACAGTCCATGACGTAGGATTAGCAAGAGAACAATATCAATATGTTTAGCACTTACAAAACAAAGATTGCGACAAAATTATAAAAAAAAAAATAAAAATTAACTTTTTCTCTTTTCTTATAGAATTTTCTCAAACTTATTATCGTGTTTGGTATTTGTTTCTTTGTATATATTAGCATGGTTAAGCATGATACGGAAGCTGGGTTGATTATATATAGTACAATTAGGCTATTTAATTTGAAAATAAGGTAGACTTAAATATGATTTTCTTCCAAATATCAAAGTAAAAGAAAACTAAAAGATTTATTATTCTAACCCTCATTATCCTATCAATTAACTTACGATGTTTTTGTAAGATTAGGTCTAGCTAGCTTTTACGAACAAAAATTAATGCATATTTCTCATGCTTGGCAATATTGAATAGGTGGGAAGGAATCAACATCCTAAAAGTGGGGGTGGGGGGCTATTTTCTTTTGTTACATAAGATAAGATAAACTCTAAAATACCATTGTGTCTTTTAAACATGATTAAAAAATACAGCAGAAAAAAAAAAAACATGGAAAGAAAATGCTTACGCCTTAGGTTAAAAGGATGTTGTGTAATAAGTATGAGTTATAAATCTCATATTAGTTAGAAAAGTAGAGGTTGCACATTTTGTAAATAAGAAGACTCGTAAATTCAATGAGTTAAAGTTTTTAGTTAATATAGGGTGTTTAACTCGCTTAGTTGTTTTAGACCAAACTGTGACAAATGAATTTTACTAAGCATCACTTCAGTCAATATTGTATGAGTTTTGTGATAAAAGTTTTAGGATTCAGCGGATCAGTAGATACAAGTTATATGATATTAGTATCAAAGAAGGAAGAAGAATTTGTGTACCTTGAATTATGTTGATGAAGGATAACTGTCAAATGGATATGAGAGGGATGACTATCCTCATTCCGTTTAGCACCAGAAGAATGTTCAGAATAGTTTTAACCGTCTGATGGGATGACGTTTAAATAGTTAAACGGCTGAGGGCAGGGACCTCTCATTGGGCTTAGCTAAATGGTCCAACCCATCACGGTCCACTTAGAAAGAATAGCTCAATCACACGTATTCATCAACTAATTAGTGTTTAACACAATAGACCATAATTTATATTATAACATTAACTTATAATAATTGAGTATTGTCAATCCATAATTGATTAATTAAATAATTAATCCAACGTTTTGTTGTTTACTATACTGATGAATCTTGCAACCAACTCGCTTAAACTTGTTTTTTACAACAACAAAAATTGATAAATAAACCTCGTTATTTAACAACTATAAAATGCCGAGTAGAAAAAAAAAATTGTATAATGCAACGACTCGTTTGTTTGATGAAAACAACAAGAAATTACAATTTTTAAATTAACCGTTAATATCATATGTCAATGAATAAGCCATGATTGATGTTATATGCTTGTGAATAAATAATCATAGTGTATTAAAAATGCCTACATCCATGCAAACACCAACCACGATTGTAAAAAAAAAAAAAAAACACCAACCACGATTTTGCTTCTTGTTGGTCAAAAAAGAATTTGGATGTCATCGGTTAGGGATGATGCAATCCGGCATCAATTAGAAGCAAAGGTGGGGGAGATGTTAAAGTTGAATGAGGTTATCAAGTTTGGTCTTTTGTGTGGCATAGGAATTTTTTTGGTGGGAAAATGATATTCTATGAGTCTTTTGGGGTTGTTGGACGGGTTGCCATTTAGAGAGGGGAGGGGTGTTTTTCGGTGAGGTCAACATATAAGTTGTTAGATTAATTGTTATTTTTTATTGTTCCTTTAAGTAATTTGGAAGAGATTGTGTTTCGGTCTATTTGAAAAAGTCAGACACCGTTTGTGGTGATTTTTTCTTGGAAACTTCTCTTTGGTCGCATTCCAACAAAAGTTAATTTTGTCCAAAGAAATGTTTTTCCTTTGGATGCAATCTTAAATTTTGTCCTTTGTGTGGTGAGGAATCAACTTCACCTTTTTTTTTACAATGCGGTGAGGAACTTCTCACCTTTTTTTTACATTGTGACGAGGTGTTTAAAGTGTGGGAAAATGTTTTTTGTTGGCTTGACATCTATTTCATAATTCCTTATAATTTATTTGTGCATTTTTAATGTTGAAGTGGTGAGGTGCGGAACAAGAAAATTCGTAAGGGATATTGGCTAATTTGGCATGCATCTATTTGGGTTATTTAGAAAACTAAAAATGATAAAATCTTCAAGAATTGCACTAAGGGGGTCGACGATATATTAGTTGAGATCAAGATGTTATCTTGGTAGTGAAGTTTAAATAGATTGAAGATTTCACCTTGTTTATAATATGAATGGTGTTGAAATCCAAGAGATTGTCTTTTGAGATGATTATTGTAGTACTGAGTTTTGTTTGTTTCGATAGTTTTTGGGTGGTGTTTATATACGGTGCCCGTTGTATTTTGCTTCGCTTTTGCTAGGCCGTACTACTTATGGGGTGTTGGTTGACTAACAATATGTTGTTTCAACAAAACAAAAAAAAATAGACACTCCATCTAAATGAACGTCGAAAAAATGCACGTTTTAATTTTTATTTTATATTTTAAGTATCAAATTTGATTGAGTAGTCACCAATATTCTAACGTGAATTTGAGAAGTCGTAATTGCAATGGAGTTGAATCCAAAATGTCGTTCACTATTGGTGAATTGATTTGCACATACACACAAGGAAGACATGCATTTTAAAAAATTGATTATTTTTCTATCCTATGAGTTTCTCACGCGCCCTCTGCAGTTTAGATTTTAGAATCGGAACTGCTTAGAAATCCCATAAAACCTTCAAACACACGTTAAAATATCTTGGATTTTAGAAACCTAATAAGGTGCACGAGAACCTCATAGGGTGGAAAAAGTAATGACCATTTAAAAATTAATCAATGGGTTGTCTAGCCTGGCCCAAAATTTATTTTAGGACCTCTTGTCAAAATTAGCATTGAGTAATTCAATTAGGACTAAATTCTTTCCCCACCCTCCATGCCTTTCAAGTGCCCTGCTGTTTTACGAAATTACCTTGTTCGAATTTTATAATCTAAATCCAAAAAAACATGCTCCAAATTCTAGAATTTGAGCCACGTCAATATGCCAATCAACCCAAATTCTTTCCCTCACTTCTCCATTTCCATTTTCAATACATCATGTTAAAATACTCGTGCAATATGTTTATAGTTTGCACTGTAATTTAATCGAGAATAATCATCTCAAACGAGATAGTAATGCTCATCTCTAGCCCTATAGTGTCTTCAAGGTGGATTTTCCTCCCCATATTATTGATCTCAAACGAGATAGTGCCCTCGTCTATAGACGGGAATTTGACATTGGTAGCTATTTCTGGTTCAGTTACTGGTACTATTCGCGGATGCAGACTATATATTATGAGCAATAAATTGTACTCTATCAATATTCATTATTCCTATAAGACAAATAACAAATGTCCTCAGACAGAAATTGAGCTAATTTCATTTAAAATAGCACTATAGCCAATGCCAAAATCAGAATGGCTTTTATTCTGAGCAAAACACCTGCGAACTTCGGATAAAGTAATCCAGCAGATAAAGGAGGCAGGAGGTGTTGAACAAATAAAATCATCAATTTTAGGAGTACGATGATCAATCTGAGTCACTAATTATTACAAATTACAATTACAAAATCGGATCCTAACACTGTTTCGTATGCTTCTCTATCATACAACAAAATCTGCTAATGTATGTGAAGCTTCATAGTTCATATTAGTTTATGAAGCACCATGCAGGACAAACCAATTTTGTCCTCCTAAGAATTTTAAAGTAGTGTGAATGAATTCAGACAATAGTCACAATAATCAATTGTTGACTTTATTCTTGTCGTCAATATCTTCATTGCTAACAGTCAGCCATGTCAATAGTAGTTATCAAATTAAGCGGTAAATTTTTCACTCCAAATCCAAACTTTTCTTCATAGACTCGTAAACCATGTAAGTGATACTTGCTGATGGAACAACTTTGAGCAAGTTGGGGAATATTCCTTTGTAGAATCCCCTAAATCCTTCATGTTTCAAGGTTTTTCTGAACACATCTGCCATTCCTTTATAAGAGCTTTGGGCCTGCATTCTGAAATCAGATGCTGTTTTACATTCTATTTTCAATAGATAGCAAAAATGTAAATAGATGTTTAAAAAACAACATAGACATTTTATGGCAAAAACTTACCTTGTTCTGACGACCTGTAATGGGTAAACACATGTTGCTCCAAGAGCTCCTGATACCGTGCCACATCCTAATTGTACCAGAGGGCCAGGTTCTATAGAAAATCGCAGAATTTAAACACACAACTGAAGGCAATACCTGATACCGAAGATAACAAACAAATAAGTTTATTGTTTTTACCTCCTTCCTGAATAATATACTTTTTGGACATCTCCTTCAAGGTTTCATAAGCAGCTAGATCTATCCCAGCATACGGGATAATCCCAACAATAGAAGGAATCAATCCCCTATAAAAAGCCCGGGGTCCTTCCTGAACCCATATATCTTTTGAAAGGGTTCCAAGGCTAGGAATTTTTCCACTTGCATGAGTATATGTTTGTAGTCGTGTCTTAACAAGATCCATAGGATATATCACAGTTTGAGCTACAGCACCAGCTATACCACCAGCCAGCAGCCGCCCCATACCTCCAATATCAGCTTTTTCCTCTCCTCCTTTAGCATCCACAATGAAGGTCTTCATCATCTCATAGGTATAAAATCTAATGGCACTCTCAGGGGCCACCTTAAGAACATTTAAGCCATTGCCTCGAAAAAATCCTACTAAACCACCTTCTTTCCAAAGAGTTTTTACTGCAGGCATTATGCGAGCACTTGTTGTTTGGACTTGCAATACAACCTTTAGACGGTCGAGAGGTGCAGTTGCTGTCCGTGATGCAGCACCTGCCACTCCTCCTGCAATCAGATACCTATATGCATGAACATGCTTACCAACACCTGCGGGAATAACGGTATGTTCCCCGATATCGACCATGCATATCCGCTCCAAATAATGGTAAATGTTCTCAATAGTTGCCTCATGAGGATAAAGCAGCAGAAAATCCCTCCATTCCTCAAATGTTATAACACCATTATGATCCTTATCAACACGCTCGACGAAATGAGCAAGTTCCTCATCATCAATTTTAATCCCTGAAATAGAGAGACTGGTGTGGTTTATAGAATGAACCAACTATCAAAGCACATCAAAAAACCAAGAAAACCTGAATCATGTAGCAAGAATACACTGAATAAATTAGATACCTTACATCCAACTTCAACATTTGCAATCAAAATTAGAAATCAAATGGGCTTGTTATGTGTAAGTTGTCAATCGTTAATTCAGGACGTTAATTCAGCACAAGTGAAAACAAAATGGCAAACTAGACAACCAGAGTGAATTTTAAATCAAACAATAA